>ERZ1106964.1864-NODE-1864-length-12807-cov-3.544228_pt1 | contig 12807 bp, 9 predicted proteins | sample MGYA00403682_ERZ1106964 | MGnify/ENA primary metagenome ERZ1106964 (study PRJEB35170, sample SAMEA104062451) | human gut metagenome | biome: human gut; feature: human-associated habitat; material: faeces | place: Denmark | collected 2013-04-10 ...
ATCGTGGATTTCAGCGGGGTGTCCGGAAACCGTGATATTCTTGGAACTTCTGATAAAACCGCTGAGGAGATTGCCACCTGCGATGAAGCACTTCTGGAAGCTTATCTGGCAGACGGCAGCTTAAAGACGGAGGACGTTCGGAACGCAATCCAGAACCGGAAGCTCTTTCCCTGCTTTTTCGGCTCCGCGTTAAAGCTCACCGGCGTCCGGGAATTTCTGACCGCCCTCGGGGAATTTGCGTCATGCCCGGACTATACGAAGGACTTCGGTGCAAAGGTGTTTAAGATCTCCCGCGACGAGACAGGTGTACGGATGACGCATTTGAAGATCACGGGCGGAAATTTGAAGATCCGTGATTCGCTGTCACTTGATTCAGATGAGAAGATCAACCAGATCCGGCTCTATTCCGGCTCAAAGTTCGAGGCGTTAAAGGAGGCGGAACCCGGCATGGTGGTGGCTGTCACAGGGATTTCCGACACGAAGCCGGGACAGGTCTTCGGAACTGCCTCCGACAGTGTTCTTCCACTCCTGGAGCCGGTCCTCACATACCGGATCCTACTGCCATTCGGAACAGACTCCCACACCATGCTCAAAAATATGCGCATGCTGGAGGAGGAAGACCCGCAGCTCCACATTGTCTGGAACGAGGCGCTTGGCGAAATTCAGGCACAGGTCATGGGCGATGTGCAGATGGAGATCTTAAAGAGCCAGGTTCTGGACCGTTTCGGCGTGGAGATCGGTTTTGGAGAAGGAAATATTGTCTACAAGGAAACGATCGCTAAGACCGTCGAGGGCGTCGGACATTTCGAACCGCTGCGCCACTACGCGGAAGTCCATCTTTTAATGGAACCCGGAGAGCAGGGAAGCGGACTCGTCTTTGATACCAACTGCAGCGAGGATATGCTGGATAAGAACTGGCAGAGACTGATTTTAACGCATCTCGAAGAAAAGAGATTTCGCGGGATTTTAACGGGCTCTGAGATCACCGATATGAAGCTTACTCTGATCGCCGGACGTGCCCACCAGAAGCACACTGAGGGTGGGGATTTCCGTCAGGCAACCTACCGCGCTGTCCGTCAGGGACTCTGCGAGGCGGGGTGTGTGCTCTTAGAGCCTTACTACGCATTCCGTCTGGAGGTTCCGTCCGAGAATCTCGGACGCGCGATGGCGGACCTCGACCGGATGCAGGGTGAATTTTCCGCACCGGAGCAGGACGGCGCAATGGCTCTGCTCACCGGGACCGCGCCGGTTTCCACGATGCGGAACTACCAGCGGGATGTGATCTCCTACACGAAAGGACGCGGAAGACTGACGCTCAGCCTTTCCGGGTATGAACCGTGCCACAACGCGGAGGAAGTCATCGCTGCTTCCGGATATGATTTCGATTTTGACCTTCAGGACCCGGCAGGATCTGTTTTCTGCTCCCACGGCGCCGGCTTTGTCGTTCCGTGGAACGAAGTGAAAAACTATATGCATGTGGAGAGTCCGCTCGCAAAGCAGCTTGCGAAGGAAGCGCAGGAGCGGGATTTAAGAGAGGCAAATGAACGGCTCCAGGCGATGGAGGCCGATGTGGCGGCCGGGAAGGTTCCGGCCGGAGCAGCCGGCGGCAGTGCAAAGTTTCGTTCCGGCAGTCCCTCTGGTGCTGTTTCTGAGGCAGCGGTTGCTGCAAATACAGGTTCCGGCTCTTCCCGCGGCCACGGAGACGGCTCCCTCTCCTTCTATGATGATAAGGAACTCCAGGCGATCTTCACCCGTACATACGGCGAACCGAAGCGAAAACTCGCCTCGGACTATGACTCCCGCACCGTGATCTGTGCCAAAAATACAGCTCCTGTAAAACCGTCAAAAGAGAAAGAGGAGCCGGAAGACGAATATCTTCTCGTCGACGGCTACAACATCATCTTTGCATGGGACGAGCTGAGTGAGCTTGCCGCCGTCAATATCGATGCGGCCCGCTACAAGCTCATGGACATCTTGAGCAATTATCAGGGATTCCGGAAGATCTGCGTCATCGTTGTCTTCGATGCCTACAAGGTTCCGGGCGGTGTCGAGAAAGTCCAGAAATATCACAACATCCACGTTGTGTATACAAAAGAAGCGGAGACCGCAGACCAGTACATCGAAAAAGTCGCGATCCGTATCGGCAGGCGTTACCGCACCACCGTAGCAACCTCCGACGGCGTGATCCAGCTCATCATCCGCAGCCAGGGCTGCATCCTCTGGTCCGCAAGAGATTTCCGTGAAGAGATCGAACGCGTCGGCAAGCTGATCTCCGAGGAGAAAGGAAAACATACCGGCAGTGCGAAGAATTACCTCTTCCTGCACGCCGATGAGGAGACGAGAAAATATCTGGAAGATGTGCGGCTGGGGAAGAAACCGGAGATGCCGTAGTCATTTTTCGCAAATGGCGGAATTTCTCATTTTTCTGCCTTGCGCGGTTGCCTGCGGCATTCTCAGACTTCTCGCAAGTGCACATTCCTGGCACATACTGCCTTTTTCCGGAAAGTTTCATCTAATTTTCCGCAAAAACAAAAAAGAGACCTTCACTGGTCTTCCCAATTTTCTGCCGCTGACATATTCAGCTTCTGAAAATTTTGGGATGACCGTGAAGGTCTCTTTTTTATCTTATCCGATCCATTATTTTTTCATGGATTCGATTACGCATTCATGTTTCTTTGTACTCTTATCATAATTGATCCCCACCAGCAGTAAATTTCCATGGTAATCTTTCAATGCATTCCCATACTGCTTTTCTTTTATCTGTGCCAGCGCGGCATCCGCACCTTTATCCCACTTTAATTCTATGATAATTGCCGGTTTATCCAGATGATGTTTCCGTGGGATCATACAGATATCAGCAAATCCTTTTCCTGATGGCAGTTCACGCACGATCGCATAATATTCTCTCGCAAAATAAAATGCAAGACTGACCGTACAGCTAAGTGAATTTTCATCATTATACTGAAGAATAAAAATCTCTTCATGTGCCTTATCGATTCCTGCTGCCACTGCATCAGCATCCATTTTCCACAGTGCATCCAGTAATCTGCGGGATGCTTCCACCGAATCCGCAACTCCATGCCAGCTCATGGTACTGATCGCATTGACATATTCTTTCGAAACTTCCTTATTGGGAATTTCCACTGTCCCATTTGTACTATTGTAAGTCAGATATCCAAGATGTACCAAGAGCGTAAGGACATCATCCTTTGTCGCAAAAGTCGTCATGTCGTTACTGAATGTACCAATATTGACGTACACTTCCTCGCCTGCAAGCATTCTGACGACTGAATCCTGCAGCCCATCCATATTCATCTGGATATAGATCTTCAGTGCTTCATAAGTTTCCGTCTGATTCCAGTATGTTCCAAACTTATGTCTGAGCATGGCCTCTACAACAGATTTCGGGCTGTACATGGAATAATACTGATCCCCGGACTGCCGGTGTGCGACAAGCCCATATCCATCATACCATGCCTTTGCTTCGTCAAAATCCATCTCATATTTCTGACAGAGCTGTGCCACTTCCTGTCCGGTAAATCCAAAATACTCCGCAAGCTCCCCCGGATCTGTCATGGAATACTCTGTAAACATATTTAACGCAGAATGTGATCCGTATTTTTTTATCGGAAGAATGCCTGTCATATACGCAAGAGCAACATACTCTTTATCCTTCAGCCATGCCCGCAGAAAATCCAGATATTTCTTCTGTGAATCCTGATCCTGCTGGTATTCCCGGAACAGGCAGTCCCATTCATCGATCAGGATCACAAATGCTCGTTTCGTCTTTGCATAAATATCTTTCATTACCTGGATCAGATTACTCTCATCCCGAAAACGAACATCATCAAAATGTTCCATGAGATCAAACACCAGATATTTTTTCAACATCGAAAGCATCTCATCCATACTTCCTGTCATGCTGAGGAATTCCTGTATATTTACCTTGATCACATCATATTGATTCAGATGAGCACGATAGGATTCCGCTTTGCTGATCTTCAGCGAACGAAACAATAAATCTGCATCTTCCCCACGCTCATAATAAGCAGCAAGCATATCTGCTGCCATTGATTTTCCAAAACGTCTTGGTCGGCTCACACACAGGAACTTTTGTCTTGTATCCAAAACTGCATTCGTTTTTTCGATCAGACCTGTCTTATCTACATAAATTTCAGAATTCAGGCTCTCCTGAAATCCCTTGCTTCCCGGATTCAGGTAACTTCCCATGTGAAATCCTCCCTTCTTTATTTTCCGCACTTACCAAGGATCTCCCCACAGATCTCCTCCGCTGTCTTTCCATCCGTTGCAACGGTGATATCTGCGGCTGCCTCATACTTCGGACGACGCTTTTCCATCAGATCCTCAATGTAAGAAAGATTCATATTTCCATTCAGGACCGGGCGCTCTGTGCTGTCCTTGACTCTCCCGTAGATCGTCTCCGGTGTCGCTGTGAGAAGGACAATCTTTCCGCATTTCTTCATAAGACGGACATTCTCCTCCTTCAGCACGGCTCCGCCCCCGCACGAAATCACCGCCGGATCCCGGTCTGAAAAACTGCGGATCAGCTCCGTCTCAAGTGACCGGAAATATGGCTCACCTTTCTCCTTAAAGATCTCCGCGATCTCCATCTGTTCCCCGTTCACGATCTCCTGATCCATCTCCACCTGCTCCGCCCCGGTCATCTCCGCCAGACGCGCCGCATTCGTACTCTTTCCACATCCCATAAATCCGATCAGAAAAATATGTTCCTTCAGTCCTGCCATCCTTACATTCTCCTCTTTCGCCGCCCGTGCCACACAGAATTTCCGTTCTGTCCTCACAGGTATCATTAAGAAAAGTATAGCAGATATAAAAAAGAACTGCAAGCCGGGGATTACCGCAGGCCCTGCAGTAAGCTTCCGCCAGCGCATCCTTCTTAGCACCCAATATCTCCCAGCGGTGAGCTTCCGGGCAGGAGTGCATGATCCGGGGAGCTGGCTTCCTCTTAGCGCGCGGGTGACTGCGTTGAAGAACAGGCAACACTTGTCTGAGTGCAGCGAGTTGTGTTGCCTGTTCTTCGCCCTTAGCAGTCTCCCGGGCGCTTAGAGGAACCATCCCCGCATCCCCGGCACACCAGCCCGGAAGCTCACCGCGTACCTTTCGCCAAGACACCTCAAAAGACATTCTCCCCTATTCCACCCAAAAAAGAGGCGCAGCCCTAAATCCCGCCGCACCTCTTTTTACATCTTCTTCAATTACAACCAAAACCACTTCTATCAGCTATTTCGCATTAACCGCCTTCAACGCCTTCAGCTCATCAAACACCACATCATTCAAAACTTTAATGTATGTTCCCTTCATACCCGAAGACCTCGACTCGATAACACCCGCACTCTCAAACTTCCGGAGCGCATTCACGATAACGGATCTCGTAATACCAACCCGGTCTGCGATCTTGCTGGCAACAAGAATTCCCTCGTTTCCGTCAAGCTCCTCAAAGATATGGGTAATTGCCTCCAGCTCGGAGAACGATAACGTGCTGATCGCAGATTTCACGATCTGTACCTTTCTTGTCTCCTCCGCGTTCTCCTCATTTACAGAACGCATCATCTCAAGGCCGACAACCGTAGTACCGTATTCGCAGAGAATAATATCATCGATATCATACTGCTCGTCGGATTTGTACATAAATAAAGTTCCAAGACGCTCTCCCGCAATATCGATCGGAGCGATGATCGCCTGGTATTTCTTCACGTTCTCCTCAGCGAAACCGAGAGTCGCAAGATTTACATTTTCCTTGGTGGAAAGGACACTTAAGAGGCGTTCGTTAAACATTTTATCGACATAGCCGCCAACTTTGTCCTCAATCAACTCATGGATCTCATCGACACCAGGACAGATGCTTACACCCAGGACTTTTCCTTTCTTGCTGATCACGAGAATGTTCGACAGCAAAATTTCGCTTAAAACTTTACAGATGTCGTTAAATACGACCTTGTGCGAATTGTTGTTGTGGAGCAGTTTGTTTATTTTTCTGGTCTTATCCAATAATTCAACACTCATTTCCGAAAACCTCCTTTACTTTCTGATATCGTACGAATAATATTTGATCGATTAAATTGTAACACGATATTTCCAGAATTTCAAGACTTTTTCGGATAATTAGGATAAATCGAAATAAATTGTCAAGTCCTTATCAATTTTTTGAAGTTCAAACTGTCTGAATTGTATCATTTGTAGCGATAATTATGCAGTTCAGTGCATTTATCGGCAAATTTCACTGTCAGAAGAGACATTTCACCTTTCCACACCAGCTGACCCGATGCCTGCATCTTCTTCCAAACATCCGCCGTATGCAGGTTTGATTCACAGCTCTTACAAGAAACATCCGGCAAATGTGTCTCGCACATCCCGCCAGAGCCTTTTTATCACTGCCGTTCATCCTGTAACCGGCAGCAGATTATTCAGTTGCAGTCTTTTCCTCTTCCTTTTCCTTCATCGGCATCACAAAACCGCACTGCTCATTTGCGCAGACGAGTTTGTTTCCTTTTTCCACCATGTAGCTTCCGCATTCCGGACATTTCTCAGTGGACGGTTTCTGCCAGGACATGAAATCACAATCCGGATTATCCTCACATCCGTAGTACTTACGTCCTTTTTTCGTCTTCTTGATGATGACTTCTTTTCCGCACTTCGGACACGGGATGCCGGTCTTCTCCAGATACGGCTTCGTATTCCGGCACTCCGGGAATCCCGGACATGCGAGGAACTTACCGTGAGGACCGTACTTGATGACCATCCGTCTTCCGCAGACCTCACAGATCTCATCCGATTCCTCATCCGCGATATGAACCGTCTCAAGCGTTCTCTGGGCCTCATCCACCGCTGCCATGAGATCCGGGTAGAAGTTTCTGACGATCGTCTTCCACGGGGTCAGTCCCTCTCCGACGCTGTCTAACAGGAACTCCAGATTCGCCGTGAAAGCGATATCCACGATGCTCGGGAAGCACTGCTTCATGATCCGGTTGACAACCTCGCCGAGCTCAGTCACATAAATATTTTTATTTTCCTTCACCACATACCGGCGTGCAAGGATCGTTGTGATCGTCGGAGCGTAGGTACTCGGACGTCCGATGCCCTGTTCCTCCATCGCCTTTACAAGCGATGCCTCCGTATAGTGGGCTGGCGGCTGAGTAAAGTGCTGGGCATTTACAAGATCGGCAAGCTCCAGCTCCTCGCCCTTTTCCAGCTTCGAGAGAATCTGATTCTTCTCTTCCTTCTCATCCGCCTCGATATAGACAGACATGAAGCCGTCAAATTTCAGTCTGGACGCTGTCATCGTAAATTCATTTCCGCCCGCCATGATCTTAACAGAAGTCGTCTCATAGACAGCTGCAGACATCCGGCTCGCGGTAAACCGCTTCCAGATCAGCTGGTAAAGACGGAACTGATCTCTCGAAAGAGATTCCTTCACCTTGACAGGTGTCAGAGAAAGATTCGTCGGACGGATCGCCTCGTGCGCATCCTGGATCTTTCCGTTATTCTTCTTTGAATTCTCTCCCGTTGACAGATATGCTTCCCCATAGTTCTCAGCGATGAATTCGCCTGCCATCTTCTCCGCTTCCTCCGCGACACGGGTGGAATCGGTACGCAGGTAAGTGATCAGACCGACCGTGCCGTGTCCTTTCACATCAACGCCCTCATAGAGCTGCTGTGCGAGACGCATCGTCTTCTGGGTGGAGAAGTTTAACGCCTTGGACGCCTCCTGCTGCATGGTACTCGTTGTAAACGGAAGCGGCGGCTTCTTCGTGCGCTCACCGTTCCTGATATCATTTACGATAAATTTCTGTCCCTTTAAGGACTCTAACAGGGCATCCAGCTCGGCACGGCTCCTGATCTCTGTCTTTCCATCCTTATCTTTATGGAAATGGGCTGCTGCCGGCTTCTTTGTCCCCGATGCTTTCAACATCGCATCGAGACTCCAGTATTCCTCCGGAATAAACGCGGAGATCTCCTCTTCACGGTCACAGATCATTCGGAGTGCCACCGACTGGACACGGCCGGCACTCAGTCCGCGTTTTACCTTTTCCCAGAGGATCGGGCTGATCTTATAGCCCACGATACGGTCCAGGATACGCCGCGTCTGCTGGGCATCCACAAGATTCATATCGATATCTCTCGGCGCCTTTAAGGACGCCTTTACCGCGTTTTTCGTGATCTCATTGAAGCTGATTCGGTATACTTTTTTATCTTTTACCTCATCGAGCTTCAGCGCTTTCATCAAATGCCAGGAAATCGCCTCTCCCTCACGGTCAGGGTCAGTTGCGAGATAAATCTTATCTGCTTTTTTCACTTCTTTCCGGAGTTTCGCAAGGATATCGCCCTTGCCCCGGATCGTGATATATTTCGGTTCATAATCATTTTCCACATCAATTCCGAGCTGGCTCTTCGGAAGATCTCTTACGTGTCCGTTGGACGCGTCCACCTCATATGTGCTTCCCAGGAATTTTTTAATTGTTTTAACCTTTGCAGGAGACTCCACAATCACAAGACTGTTCGCCATATTTTTCACATCCTTCTGCAATCATTCCGCTTTTTTATAATATTGATTCCCGGTTCCAAAAACAAGTCCCGCAAGCTCCAGCTTTAAAAGGGCTTCCATACATTCTGTCACAGAGAGTCCGCTCAATGCGGCGACCTCTTCCAGATGTCTGGGGCGCGAATCAACCGAAGCATACACCAAATTTTCGTTCTTGGCAAGCCTATTTTGTGAAAATTTATGAATCGTTAATTTTCTTTCGTATTTCATCCCAAGGAATTCCAGCACATCCGACGGGCTCAAAAGCAGGCTCGCACCGCCCTGGATCAGGCGGTTGCAGCCCCCGCTCAACGGGTCATTTGCACGTCCCGGAAGGGCGAAAACCTCCTTTCCCTGTTCTAAAGCAAAATCCGCTGTGATCAGCGATCCGCTCTTCTCCCTCGCTTCTATTATTATGACCGCGTCAGCAAGAGCGCTGATGATCCGGTTTCTCAGCGGAAAGTTCATTGCCACAGGGCGGGTCCCCGGGACGAACTCTGAGAGGATACCGCCGTTTTCCTCCATGGCATGAAAAATTTTGTAATTTTCCCGCGGATAACAGATATTTACCCCGCATCCCAGAACCGCGTAGGTGGGTTTCCCGCGCTCGATCGCGCCCCTGTGGGCACAGCCATCCACTCCCGCCGCCATGCCGCTGATAATGTTGACTCCCACATTGGCAAGTTCCCCGGCATAAAATCCGGCCGCCTCCTTCCCATATTCCGTGCAGGCTCTGGCGCCGACAATGGCAACCGCCGGGACCTCGTTTTCCGGAAGATTTCCCTTTACGAAAAGCGCCGCCGGGCGGTCTTTATATGGAAGGAAACGTTCCGGATAGTCTGTGTCTCCTTCAGCGATAAAGCGGATCCCCGTCCGTTCCAGCCCATAAAATTCCTTCAGCCATGCAGATTCCTGCTCTCTTGCCTGCAAAAAGACCGTCACGCGCTTCTCTGTGAGCACTCCCGCTTTTTGGATTTCCTGTTCCTTTGCCGTCCAGACCTCCTGATATGTTCCGAACCTTTCCCTTAACTTCCCGATCGTCGCACTGCCGAACCCCGGAACATGGCAGAGACAGTAAAACGCTTCCCGCTCGGTAAGTGTGTTGTAAGCCATGATCTTATGCACCCCTTTCCTTTCATTCATAGAACTGTTCCGCACCCAAAAAGTTCCGGACAAGCTTCGTTTTCAGGCATTAATTCCCCCAGAACTTCTCCCGGCTCTTCACATAGGACACCGCCTCGCACAGATCTGAAAGCCGGATTTCACTCGCACCTGCAAGATCCGCCGTCGTTCTTGCGACTTTTAAGATCCTGTCATGCATTCTGGCGGAAAGCGCAAGCTTTTCGAAGATCTCCTCCATAAAGGTCTCCTCCTCCTTCCCCAGAACGCAGTATTTCCGGATATGCCGCCCCGCCATCTCCCCGTTGCAGCGGATGTTTTCCTCCATAAACCGCTCTTTCTGGATCTCTCTCGCCTGCTCCACCCGCGCCCGGATCGCGCCGGAAGCTTCATTTTCTCCGCCGCCTCTGATGTCCCCGTAAGTAACCGGGGATGCCTCCACACAGAGATCGATCCTGTCCAGCAGTGGTCCCGATATCTTCTGTAGATACCGCGTGATCTGTCCCTCCGTGCACCGGCACCTCGCAAGGTCCGGAAAATGACCGCAGGGACATGGGTTCATTGCAGCCACAAGCTGAAAGTTGGCCGGATATGTCACCGTGGCCTCCACTCTCGAGACTGTCACCTCCCGGTCTTCGAGCGGCTGTCGGAGTGTCTCGAGTGCCGCTCTGGAAAACTCCGGCAATTCATCGAGGAACAGGATCCCGCCGGTGGCAAGCGAGATCTCCCCCGGCTTCGGTCTCCTCCCGCCTCCCGTCAGTGCCTGGACCGATACCGTGTGGTGGGGTGCGCGGAACGGCCTGATCTTTACAAGCGGCTCTTTCTCCGTCAGAAGTCCGCTCACACTGTAGATCTTCGAGATCTCGATGCTCTCCGCCACGTCCATTCCCGGCATGATCGTCGGCATTCTCCTCGCAAGCATGGTCTTTCCGGCCCCCGCAGGTCCCACGACCAAAAGGTTGTGCTTTCCGGCGGCTGCCACCTCCGCCGCCCGCCTAAGGAGCGGCTGTCCCGATAATTCCGCGAAATCCACATCATAGCGGTTCATCGTATCCTGTAGCTCCTTCATGTTTACCGGTGGTTCCGGGCACATCGACTGTTTTCCGGATAACATATCCACCAGATGTTTCAGATCCCGGACACCGTAGAGCGAAATCCCGCCGATAAAGGATGCCTCCTTCACGTTCTCAGCCGGAAGAAATACCCGTCGGAATCCACTCTCCCGTGCCTGTGCCGTGAGCGCCATAACGCCCGGGATCCCCCGCACAGTCCCGTCCAGCCCCAGTTCCCCGAAGAATACCGCATCCTCCAGGTCCTTTGCCTGGAATCCTCCGTATGATGACAGGATCGCCGCGGCGATCGCCAGATCAAAGCCGGTTCCTTCCTTTCTAAAATCTGCCGGAGACAGATTGACCGTGATCTTCTTTGGCGGCAGGGAGAGTCCAAGATTCTTGATCGCCGTCCGCACCCGGTCTCCGCCCTCCCGGACCTCCGAGGCCAGATATCCCACAAGGATCAGCCCCGGAAGTCCGTCGCTGACGTCCGCCTCCACGGTCACGTTTTTCCCCTCCATTCCGAGGAGATATATGCTGTTGATCTTGCTGAACAAAAAATACTCCTTTCCAGTCTTTGGTTGTCATCTCACCACCTATAGAGATAGGAGAATCCTTGATGTTGTTAGTTGAAATCATCCCTGAAATCGAGAATATTTTCACCGTTTTTGATAAAATAGATATGGTTTAAGAATTTTAAGAATTTAGACTGTGAACCCTGTATCCGTTCCCCTCTCACACCTGCAGAAGAGAGCGGATTCCCTCTCGAATATGGGGCGTCCGGCGGAGGATTCCTTCCTATTTCCGCCAGCCCCATATGCATCGTCCTCCCACCGCGCGGGCAAACACCCGCCGCGTGGCCTTACCATTTGAGCTTTCATCCATGTTTTCGCCGTCATTGACAGGAATCAGCCCTCATGCTCCCCGATCCACTCCAGGATATCCGCGGATACCTGGTCGCGGTTGAGTTCGTTTAAAAGTTCATGTCTCGCATCCTCATAGAAGCCGATGGAGAGATCCTCCGCTCCTGCCTTGTCGTATCGCTCATAGACGCGGCGCACGCCTTTTGTCTCCTCTCCCACCGGGTCTTTGCTTCCGGACAGAATCAGGATCGGGAGATCTGTCCGCATTTTTCCGGCTTTTTCAAGCTTTGCCGTTTTTAAGATCACCTCAAAGAAGTCACGGTACGCCCCGGCTGTGAAGATAAAATCTGTCAGCGGATCGTCTCCAAAATCCCGGTCTTTCTTTTCATCCCTGGAGAGCCAGTCGTACGGCGTCTTCACAGGTTTAAATTTCCTGTTGTAATTTCCGAGGGACATCTCATAGAGCAGTTTGCTCCGGCAGCGTGTTCCTCTCTGTCTGCAGATCGTGTCCGCCAGCAGATAGCCAAGCCGGACCTCCGCGTCCTTCGGAGCTCCGGTCCCGAGTAAGATCACTCCGTCGATCCCGTCTTTATAGACAGTCAGATATCGTCTCGCGAAAAATGATCCCATGCTGTGTCCCAGAAGGAAGATCGGCACACCTGGATATTTTCTCTGCGCGTGGACCGTCACGCGGCGCATATCGCGGATCACCGAGACGGCTCCGCCATGCTCCCCGAAGTATCCGCGGTCTTCCGCTGCCGCTGCGGTCTTTCCGTGTCCAAGATGATCATTTCCAAGGACATAGATCCCGTGTCCCGCTAAAAATTCCGCAAACTCCCGGTATCTTCCGACATGTTCCATCATTCCGTGGGCAATCTGAACGATCGCTTTCACCTCACCGCTCGGGATCCACTCCATACAGTGAAGATTCGCGATCCCACTGCTGGACGGAATATAAAATTCATGAATTTCCATTTTTCTCCCTCCTCACACCAGATCTTTTTGCCGTCGGCAGGATCCGCAGACGGGATCCGGTCTCCGGTCAGGATCAATGCCCCGCCAGTTTTCATACGTGTTCAGCTTATCTATAAGTATAACACGCATACCGTATTTTCCCCAGGAAACATCTGTTAAAATTTCATAAAGTTTATATAAACCTAAAAAAGAATGTGCCTCGGCACATTCTCGCGCCGAGCGCGGTCGCTCGCGACGA
>ERZ1106964.1866-NODE-1866-length-12790-cov-2.461249_pt1 | contig 12790 bp, 23 predicted proteins | sample MGYA00403682_ERZ1106964 | MGnify/ENA primary metagenome ERZ1106964 (study PRJEB35170, sample SAMEA104062451) | human gut metagenome | biome: human gut; feature: human-associated habitat; material: faeces | place: Denmark | collected 2013-04-10 ...
TTTAATGCGATCTTTTATTTCTGCTTTTTTCAAAATGTATCCCTCCATTTCTTAAAGAGTTCTTTAAAACGAATTATAAAGCAAGGTTGAGAAAATATCAATATATTTTTATAAAAATTGAGAAAAACTTAAAAAATGTATTGACATACGAGCGGCGCGGTGCTATCCTAAATGCAGTTGAGAAAAACTCAACCAGAAAGGAGGAGGAAAACGAATGCCACACTCTTATGATTACAGAAAATTAAGAGGAAGAATAAAAGAAAAATTTGGCACTCAAGCAGAATTTTCAAAGCGGTTGGGAATTTCTGAAGTGTCTGTGAGCAATAAGCTTAATAATGTGGTCGACTGGGGGCAGGAAGAAATGGAACATGCGATTTCTGTACTCGATATTCATGCTTATTTTTTTACTCACATAGTTGAGAAAAACTCAACTGTATAAAATTAAAAAGGAAGGTAAATTAAATGGAGAAAATGTTGATTCCTATTAATTACGACATGGAACAACCAACCGTGTCGGCGAGAGATCTGCACAGCGGCTTAGCAATCAATACGAGATTTAATGATTGGTTTTCACGTATGACAGAATATGGTTTTGAAAGCGGAAAAGACTTTTACTCAAAAATGAGTAAAACCTCAGAAACAGGTGGCAGACCAGCAGTTGACTACCAGATCTCCGTAGACATGGCAAAACAGATCTGCATGATCCAGCGATCAGAGAAAGGCAAGCAGTACCGTCAGTATTTCATTGATCTGGAGAAAGCCTGGAACACCCCAGAGCAGGTGATGGCAAGAGCACTGAAGCTCGCGGACAAGACCATCGACACTCTGAAAGAAGATAACAAGAAGCTGATCGAGGACAATGAGCGCATGCGTCCGAAGGAAATCTTCGCGGACGCGGTGAGCGCAAGCACCAGCTCCATCCTGATCGGCGACCTCGCGAAGCTCCTGCGCCAGAACGGCGTGGATATCGGGCAGAAGCGTCTCTTCGAGTATCTGAGAAACCATGGATACCTGATTAAAAGAAAAGGTTCCGACTGGAACATGCCAACGCAGAAGTCTATGAACATGGGGCTGTTTGAAATCAAAGAGAGCACACACATCGACGGAAATGGTTGCAACATCGTAACCAGAACGCCGAAGGCAACTGGGAAAGCACAGATCTACTTCGTGAATAAGTTTGTAGGAGGGATGAGCGATGACGATAACGGAGTGTAACAGTCCGGTAGCTGAGAACATTGCACGGATCATCGCTGAAAAAGGGCTGAAGCAGGTACATGTTTCTGAAAAGGCCGGATATAGCGCACACGGGCTGAGCGATATGCTTAACGGACGGAAGCTGATTAAAGTAAGTGATTTAGTCCGCATCGCAGCGGCGCTTGAGGTTGATGCGAAGTGCCTTCTGTAGCACAAAAGAAAGGAATTTGTTTGAAAATGAATTATGGTTCATTTATAAGAGAACAGGCAATAAAAAATCTGCTATCTTCACAAGCGAAAATAGCAGAGACTGGGAATGCAAAAGGGCTTGTTATATTGTCAAAATTCATTTTAAAGATTTCGCACCAGTTTGATAACGAAATCTTGGAGTTGGGGTTTGAAATAAACAACAAGAATTCCGAGTATCCACCAGATGAAGGTAAATAGGACATTGCATATCTTGTAAGCGGTAACTTCAGAGGATATTCCAATATAAGCCAGTAATGATTTTGGGAGGAAAACGATTAAATCAATCCAGTAAAACGGATTGAAACTATCAAGCATATTTTTTCGGAACACGCCTTCTGCCTCTTCGAACATGTTTAGCGTAGTGACAGAAAATGCGACACGTGTACTTGGAAACATAGAGAAGGTGCTTACGTTTCCAGAAACAATTTGCCGGTTTCCAATATGCTCAGATACAGGAATTTTTTTATCTTTAACATGAGCTTTTTCAAACAAGGAAAGCACTTCTTGACGATAGAGATTCATATTGTCGCATTTATGCTCAAGAAATTCAGAAAAATATGTTTGTAGTTTTTTGATTCTAAAATAATGCATTAAATTTGTAAGAAATTTATATGCAACAACCAAAAGAAATAATGCTAAAAAGCGCATGGTATGGTTTATCCTTTCACGTTAATGATGTCTTTGAAAAAAGTCCCACAGGAAGGACCAGTTCCCGCGGGACGCAATACAAAAACAATTTGCAACTACATAATAGCTCAAAAATGGTTACGAATCAATAGAAAATCATTACGGAGCCAGGTTGCATACGATAAGAAGATAAGGAAGAGGTGGTGCCTTATGAAAGAAATTGTGTTCGTTACCCGGAGAATCAAAATCAATGGGCAGCAAGAGATCGTGGAAGAATTTGTTGCTGAAAAAGCAAAAGAAATTATGCTTCCGCGGGTGGAAGCTGCAGTGGAGTCGTTTGGTTATGAAAGGACGCAGAAATGAAGAGATCAGATAAAGCGGCGCTGGCGGTCGGCGCGGTTGGTACATGGATCTACATCGGCGGCGTGGATTCGGATCTGTGGGGACGCGCCGCCCTGGGAGCCGGAATGTTTCTTCTTGCGCTCGCTGGTAAGAAAATCGGCGATTATGTCGATGCCTGCCGCGAGGAGCAGGCAGAGCGGGAAGAGGAGCGCCGGGACGAGGTATTTGCGGCGTGGGTCCGGAGCGGATCGCTGAAATAAAATATCAAAATACGAAAGTGAGGAATAATGATCAATGGTTCAGATGATCAGACTGAAAAGCCATGAAGAATGGCTGAAGCACCGGGAACGGATCGGTGGGTCAGATGCGGCGGCGATTGTCGGGATGAATCCCTATAAAAGCAACGTTGAGCTGTGGCAGATCAAGACCGGGCAGGTGGTTCCGGAAGATATTTCTAATAAGCCGTATGTTAAGTACGGGACTGAGGCGGAGCAGTATCTTCGGGAGATGTTCAAACTGGATTTCCCGGAATATCAGGTTGAGTACGTGGATAACAATATGTTTTTCAATGATAAATACCCGTTTGCGCATGCGTCTCTGGATGGCTGGCTGACAGATCAGGACGGCCGCCGGGGCGTATGGGAATGCAAAACAACGCAGATCCAGCATCCCGGGCAGAAGAGAAAATGGGATGGCCGCATCCCGGACAACTATTATATCCAGATTTTGCACTACCTGATGGTAACGGAATTTGATTTCGTTGTTCTGAAGGCTCAGTTGAAATACGACTTTGGCGAAAATGTTTTTCTTCATACTAAACACTACAAAATAGAGCGGGCGGATGTAGAAACTGACATTCGATATCTGGAATCTGCAGAACGGGATTTCTGGAAACAGGTACAGGAAAGAAAAAGACCGGCACTTATTCTGCCGGAATTATAAAAATAAGACAAGGAGCACAGAAAAATGGAACTGAAAATGCATGAGTATCAGCTGCCGGAAAAGATTCTTTTCAACTATGAAGAATTAAAACGGGAGCTGACCGAAAAAGTATCACACTACGAAACACTGGTTTATACCGATGATCAGATTAAGGAGGCCAAAGCAGATAAGGCAGCGCTGAATAAGCTGAAAAAGGCTCTGAATGATGAAAGAATCCGTGAAAGAGAATACATGGCTCCGTTCGCGGACTTCAAGACCAAAATTAATGAGATTATTGGCATCATCGACAAGCCTATCGCAGTTATTGATACGCAGGTACGTGCCTACGAGGAACAGCAGAAAGAAGACAAGCTGAAAAAGATTAAGGAACTGTGGGGAACACTGGCGATTCCGGAAGGGCTTACGTTTGAAAAAATCTACAGTCCGAAGTGGCTGAATGTATCTGTTTCGATGAAATCCATCGCAGAGCAGATGAATACCGCGATTGAGAAGTTCCATCAGGACATGGCCACGCTTTCAAATCTGCCGGAATTTGGCTTTGAAGCCCAGCAGGTATACATTTCCACTCTTGATATCAACAGAGCGCTTGCTGAGGGTCAGAGAATGGCTCAGGTGCAGAAGCAGAAAGAAGCATATGAGGCAGAGCAGAAACGGCGCAAGGCAGAGGAAGAAGCCAGAAAAGTTGCAGAAACAATGGAAATTCCGAAACAGTCAGAAGGAACTGGTGTGCCGCCGGTTGAGGCAGAATCCGCTGTTGAAACCGTGAAAGAGGCAGTGGAGCAGGATGTTCATGAGAAAAAGCAGTGGGTTGCCTTCCAGGCACTGTTGTCAACGGACGATGCAATCGCATTGAAGGCATTTTTTGATTCAAGAAACATTGAGTTTAAGCCAATTTAAGGAAAGCGAGGATAAAGAGTCATGGCAGTACAGAACAGTTTACAGAGATCAAGAGGAAACCAGAGATTAGGCATCTCGGCGTATCTGACCGCGGATGCGGTTAAGAATCAGATTAATCAGGTAGTAGGCGGTAAGGATGGACAGCGCTTCATTTCCGCCATCGTTTCGGCGGTCAACACAAACCCGGCACTGCAGGAATGCACGAACCAGTCGATCCTCTCCGGTGCACTCCTGGGCGAGTCGCTGAAACTCTCACCTTTGCCGCAGCTTGGCCAGTATTATCTGGTGCCATTCAATGACAAAAACAAGGGCAAAGTGGCGCAGTTCCAGCTCGGATACAAAGGATATATTCAGCTCGCCATCCGTTCCGGTCAGTATAAAAAGCTGAACGTCCTTGCAATTAAGGAAGGTGAGCTGATCCGGTTCGATCCGCTGAACGAGGAAATAGAAGTGCGGCTGATCGAAGATGAAGAGGAGCGGGAACAGGCCAATACTATTGGATATTATGCCATGTTTGAGTATACCAACGGATTCCGGAAAGCGATCTACTGGTCGAAACGGAAAATGGAAGCTCACGCACTGAAGTATTCCAAGGGATACCAGGCCAAGAAAGGGTATACCTTCTGGGAAAAAGATTTTGACGGTATGGCATACAAAACCATGCTGCGTCAGCTGATCAGCAAGTGGGGAATCATGTCGATTGATATGGCATCCGCGATTGATTCCGATATGGCGGTTATCAACGAGGACGGCACTAAAGATTATGTTGACAATGACGCTACTGTGTTTGATATGGAACCAGCGCAGGAAGCTACGCCACAGCAGAGTCAGCCTGAACCGGCAGTACCTGTAGATGCAAAAGCAGCGTTGTTTGGAAATAATTGAAAGAGAGGGAACCGACGATGAATAAAGTAGAATTACAGAATCTGGTGGGCGGACAGCTTCAGGAGAAGTTTGAGCATGCGTTTGAAAGAGTGATCGAAAATCTGCAGGACCCGAATACTTCATTCAAAGTGAAAAGAGGTATCACAATCAAGTTGAGCTTCACGCAGAACGAGAACAGAGACGATGTGTCCGTGTCTGCGCAGGTAGTCGAGAAACTGGCACCACAGCAGGATATGAGCACAAAATTCTATATCGGAAAGGATCTGCGCACCGGCGAGGTGTACGCCGAAGAGTATGGAAAGCAGATCCGCGGCCAGATGAGCCTGAATCTGAACGATTCCAAGGCAGAAAAGCAGACCGAGGTTGTGGATGGCACTGTCGTGGATACCGAGACAGGCGAGATTTTAAGCGGAAAGAACGAAAATGTTGTTGATTTCAGAAAGGCTGCCAAGTAGGCAGGGGAGGTAAATGATCATGATTAAAGAAGCATTACAGTACATCGTAGGACTTGGAAAAGCAGAGGAACACGTAATCAATGGAGCTTGTTATTCCGACAAGCCACTGCATCGAATCGATACATATTACCCGAAGGCAGATGCCATCGAAATGCACACACTGACAAGCCTTGTGGACTATATCAAGTCAGAAGTGGATGAGATGCCGCCGCGGATGATCGTGGAAGTCAAAAGCCCGACGGAAGTGGAGCTGTATTCCCAGCTGGATCCGAACCGTGACCGTGAAAGCCTGGTGGTGGCGAGTGCAAGAGTTCCGGGCTTTGAATTTGACCGTTTTGTGGAGCATGAGAAGTTCTGCATCAACCTGCAGTCGAAGTTTATTCCAAGCGATGACCGCGAGCTGATTCTGAAGTTTGCCGGAACGGTAGAGGCAGGAAGCGTTTCGGAGTATGGGGATGACGGTGTAACGCAGAAAGCAACCATTAAGACCGGTCTGGCATCCAAGGGCGATGCGATCGTACCGAATCCGGTGTGCCTGCGGCCGTACAGAACATTCCTTGAGGTGGAACAGCCGGAATCGGCATTTGTGTTCCGAATGAAACAGGACAGCTATGGCAGCGTAATGTGTGCCATTTTCGAGGCAGACGGCGGTGCATGGAAGATGGATGCAACGCAGGCAATCAAAGAATATCTGCAGCGTGAGCTTGATGGAATGCCGCAGTTTACCGTTATTTCATAATAGACGATAATTCTTACCCGCGCGGCTGGAAAATGGCTGTGCGGGGCAGATAGAAAGGATAGCGTATGAACAAAGTAATTTTAATGGGCCGCCTGTGCGCGGATCCGGAAGTCCGATACAGTCAGAACGAGAATCAGACTGCCGTTGCGCGGTATCGTCTGGCGGTGGATCGGAGATTCAAGAGAGAGGGTGACCAGACTGCAGATTTTATTCCGTGTGTTGCGTTCGGTAAGGCAGCGCAGTTTGCGGAGTATTACCTGCATCGCGGCACGAAGATTATTATCACTGGCCGGATCCAGACCGGCAGTTACACCAATAAGGATGGTCAGAAGATCTATACGACAGACGTAGTTGTAGAAGATCAGGAGTTTGCAGAGAGTAAAGGCGCAAGTTCTGGAAACGACGGAACTGCACCGCAGGCGGCAGACCCGGATGGATTTATGAATATTCCGGATGACATCGGAGAAGAGCTGCCGTTCAATTAGAGGGGGGAGCAGTATGGGAAAGATCAATAGCAAAGCAAAGGGCGCCCGGTTTGAGCGTGAACTTGCCAGAACATTCCGAGATTACGGCTACACGGGGAGCCGTCGAACCGCACAGTATTGTGGAAATACGGGCGATGCTTCCGATGTTGTCGGGCTGCCAGGCATTCATGTTGAGGCTAAGCATCAGGAAAAAATGTGTTTATACGACTGGGTGGCGCAGGCAAAGCGTGATTCAAAAGGAACCGGCGACCTTCCGGCGGTATTCCACAAGAAAAACTATGCGGAAGTGTTGGTAACAATGCCGCTTGATGACTGGATGCAGCTGTATCGAGAATGGGAAGCCGGGCAGGAGCTGGAAGAAGGTGAGAAAGATGTCGGATGTCAAGTGGATTAAGATCACGACGGATATGTTCGACAACCGGAAAATTCGCCATCTTCGCAAGCTTCCGGAAGGAAACAGCATTGTTCTGATTTGGGTGATGCTCCTTGCCATGGCGGGGAAATGCAATGACCACGGGAAAATATACCTAACAGAAAATATCCCTTATACCCCTAAAATGCTGGCGGATGAGCTGGATTTTGAAGAAAATACGGTTCAGTTGGCACTGCAGGCGTTGGAGCAGTTGGATATGATTGTGCTGGAAGGTGAGTATTTTTCCATCACCGGCTGGGAAGAGCATCAGAACATAGAAGGGATGGATCGGATCCGGGAACAGAACAGAATCCGCAAGCAAAGGCAGAGGGAAAAAGAACGATTGATTGCGGAAAGTCGCGTGATGTCACGTGACAGTCACGCAATAGAAGAAGATAAAGAAAGAGATATAGATAAAGAAGAAGATAAGAATAAAGAGAGTAAAGAGAAAGTAATCTGCCAGCAGGTCGTAGACCTGTACCACTCTATTTGTGTTTCGTACCCTCAGGTTGTCAGAATATCTGAAGCCAGAAAAAGGGCAATTCGGGCACGATTGAAGGTGTATACATTGGAACAGATCAAGACTGTGTTCGAAAAGGCAGAAGCGTCAATGTTTATGAAAGGCGCGAACAAACGTAACTGGACGGCTGATTTTGACTGGCTGCTTAATGATGCAAATATAGTGAAGATTCTTGAAGGCAAATACGATAATGGACCGTGGAACAGAAAAGCGGAGGAGGAGTGGAAGGAATCCCATAGCAATAAATTCAATAACTTCCAGCAGCGGGATTACGATATGGGCGCATTGGAGCAGATGCTGCTTGAAAAAGACCAGAGTGTGGGGGAATGAACATGGAAAAATACGAGACCTGTAAACATGTAATCAGCGTGGGCAGAACAGCGGTGTATGTAGGCACCGGATGCCCGCGGGCAAACATGATCCGCGGAACGCTGGTGAGCACCAAGACACGGTGCTGCCAGTGCCTGCGGTGGGAAGGAAGAGAAGATGCAGAAAACGCCGGAAAAGGTAGAAAAGCAGATCCTGGAACTGTTGAAAGCGGGCATGACGCAGAAAGCAGTACGGGAAAAATTCGGAGTCGGGCACGCCGTCATTCGCAGAATCGTGGAAGAGAACGGTCTTCTACGGGCTGATCGGGAACTTGAACGGCATAAAAAGCTGGATTTTCCCCAGTATCTTCTGGATGACTGGGACGAAACAAGAATTGAATTATTGGAAAGGGCGAGAAGATGGCAGTGATTGGAATTGTTGTGTTCTGCGGTGCGTTGGTTGGCCTGTTTGCCTGGTTACTGAACCGGCCAGAGCGTCCGAAGGATCCGGAAGAGGACCGGGAGCAGGAAGAATATCTTACGGAATGGAGCAGGAATCATGGGAAGAATGAAAAAAGCAAAGTGGAAAAGTAGAGAAGAGCACAACGACTATATCCATGCTGAATGCTCTGGTTGTGGCTTTCAGGTTGAGAGTTATGATGCCGTTGAAACAGGAAGATCCAGTACAGAATATATCAAAGCAAAATGGAAGTTCTGCCCGAAGTGCGGAGCTAAAATGACAGTGTAGAACAAACAGAAAGGAGCCAGCCTCCGGCCGGGGCAAAAGAAAAAAATGAAAAATATCAAAGAAAACAATTTCTCGAAAAGAGGGTCAAACAATGAAGGATCTGATTATTGACTGCTTTGCTGGCGGGGGCGGCGCCTCCGTCGGCATCGAGATGGCACTGGGGAGACCGGTAGATATTGCGATTAATCACGATCCGGATGCCATCCTGATGCACAAAACGAATCATCCGAACACGCTGCATCTAACAGAAGATATTTTTAAGGTTGACTTGAAGAAATATGTAAAAGGCCGGCACGTGGCTCTGATGTGGGCGTCGCCGGACTGTACAAGCCATAGCAAGGCAAAAGGCGGTAAACCACGGGAGAAAGGATTGAGAATTCTTCCGTGGGCTGTTTACAAACACGCTAAAGCAATTCTGCCGGACGTGATCCTGATGGAAAACGTAGAGGAAATACAACAGTGGGGGCCGCTTGACAGTAATGGTCATCCGATTAAGGAACGTCGTGGAGAGGACTATCGAAAATTTATTATGGCAATGAAATCTCTTGGATATATGTTTGAGTGCAGAGAACTGATAGCAGCAGACTACGGAGCACCCACGACACGGAAACGCTGGTACGCAATCTTCCGGAGAGACGGACGTGAGATTGTATGGCCGGCACCGACTCACTTCAAGGATCGAGAGCCACGGTGGAAAGCCTGTGGCGACTACATAGACTGGTCAGATTTTGGACGATCCATATTTGATAGGCCAAAGCCTCTGGCGGACGCGACTATGAAGCGTATCGCGAATGGAATCCGGAAATATATCGTGGAAAATCCGAATCCATATATCGTAAAAGATGGAGAAAAGCTGTTTTTGTCGTATCTGGATAAAGCATATGGTGGAAACTATAAAGGTTGTGGAAGTGACCTGCATTCTCCTTGCAGCACAATTACCACCGTAGATCACAATCGTCTGGTGACTGCTTTTCTCATCCAGTATCACGGCGAGACGAAAGCCGGAGATTCCCGGGGCCAGTTTCTAACGGAGCCGATCAAGACCATTGATACCAGTAACCGGTACGGGCTGGTGACAGCGTTTATTACCAAATATTACAAGACTGGTATCGGACAGGGTTGCGATGAGCCATTGCATACGATTACAACATCGCCGGGGCACTTCGGGCTGATATCCGCATTCCTGATTAAATATTACGGATCCGGCGGAAGCTGCCAAGGCATTGACAGGCCACTGGATACGATCACCACGAAGGATCGTTTTGGTTTGGTTAATGTGGTGCTGGATATTCAGGGAGAAAAATACATTCTGAAGGATATCTTCCTGCGAATGCTGAAACCGGAAGAACTGAAGCTGATGCAAGGATTCCCGAAAGATTATATCATTGATCGGGATTACAACTGGAAACCGTACCCGATTGCAAAGCAGGTGGCGCGGATCGGGAACAGCGTGGTGCCGATTATGGCGGAAAAGTTAGTAGAAGCCAACTGCTCGTACTTAAAAGTAGGGGAGCGGGTGCCGAACCTTAACATCGATGACAGCCAGGAGCAGTTGAGATTTGCGTAGGAGGAAACAGATGACAACGAAAGAGTTTGCACGGCAGTTTGGCGTATCAGTGTCAGAAATGTGCGAGATAACGGGATACACGCGCCAAGGTCTGTATCTTATCATAAATGGAAAAGCTGGAAACAGCAATAAAAAGAAAATCGCATGGAATAGCTTGAGAACATACGCAGCTCATCAGTTTGAAATTGAACTGAAGAGAACGACATCGAATTTTGAAAATAGACTCAAGCTGGTAGAAATATATTTCAAGGAGAATAAGGATGAATGGTGAAGGATATCGTGATCCGACTGCAGACAGAGCAATTCGAAATGCCGGCCGCCTGCAGAAACCGATCTGGAACGTGGTTAAGGCCGTGCGGGAGGTCTTGAACGTGTCGCATCTGGAGTTGGTTGAGATCAGAATGAGAGACAGAACAACCGGAAGAGAACACAAGTGGGGAGGTGATACCAATGGAGAAAAAGGTTCTGGAGCAGTACATAGACGCATGCGAGCTGATCAAAGAGACGGAAAAGGACATTAGACGGCTGAAGAAGAAGCGTCAGACTATTGTGCAGACGAATGTATCCGGGAGCAATCCGGATTTTCCGTATAACCCGCAGCACTTCAAGATCGCGGGAACAGCGTTCACCTATGAGGAGGATGCCCGCCTGCGGCATGAGGAGAAGATTCTGGAAGAGCGCTGGGAGCAGGCGCAACGGCTGAAAGTAGACGTGGAACAGTGGATGAACCACATTCCGCAGAGGATGCAACGGATCATCAAGTACAGAGTCTTCGAGGAGATGAGCTGGAATGAAGTGGCGGCGAAGCTCGGAAGAAAGGCAACCGCAGATAGCGTGCGGATGGAATATCTGAGGTTCATGGAGGCGGCATAGAAAAATTTGAGAGAAAATGAAAGTTTGTTCGTTTTGTTCGCAATGTTCGTTTTCAAAATGTTATAGTGTATCATGGAAGAATGGCAAGAAGGGTTTCATCTTTTCTTTACCTCCTTGTGAATGTATTTTGAGCAGCGGTCAGGTGTCACAGCCTGGCCGCTGATTGGGCGGCATCAGCCCGTGGAAAAAGTCCGAATGATGCACGGTGCAGATTGGTACCCTGCACCTATTGGAACGTAGCTCAGTTGGAAGAGCTTTCGGCTTATATCCGAACGGTCATGGGTTCAAGTCCCATCGTTCCAACTCTCCATTGACTGGAGAATCATCCCCCATATACTTTTCAAAACGTCCTGTAGAAATGCAGGGCGTTTTGTAGTATGATGAGAAAAAGGAGGGTGTATTAACTTGGATAATAAACATAATGAATTAATTGCAATTCGTAAAAGCTTCAAGGAGAGAAAAGCGAAAATAGAATCAACAAAGGAAATTTTTATAACAATATTTCTGCCAGTTCAATTGGCATTATGGGCATTATCAAGTGAATCGCAGATGGAAAAATTTATGCCCATAATAATGATCTTTTTCTGCTGCGTTTTTGCAGCCTTGATAAGTAGAATGAATAGATTAATATTCGAAATTGAGCAAGATATAGAAGAAATAAATGAAAACCTAAAAGAGAATTAATATACATTTCAAAAACGAAACGAATGAGAGGTGGTGAGCTGGATGACGAAAGGAAAATATGAATATTGGCTGATGCCGGAAGGCTTGCTGCTACTTGATTTGTAGGTACTGCGGGATGCGCTGATTATATAATTTAATGAAAGCGAGTAGGGTGAAAAAAGGTTAAAGAAGGGAGGTGTGCATAATGCTAAGGCCCAAACAGATAAGGTGCTTGGAATTAATGATAAAAGGCGATATGACGGATAAAAAAATTGCAGAGGCAATTAACATAACACAAAAAACAATATGTGATTGGAAGAAAAATGATGTTGAATTTCAAGAAGAATATAAAAACATGATGCGCAAGTCTTTGCAATATGCAGCACCAAAAGCCTTTAGAAAACAAATGTCCTTACTGGACTCAAACAATGATATGGTGGCTCATCTAGCTGCCAAAGACATAATGGATAGGGCGGGATTTAATCCAATAGAAAAAATGGAACAACAAGTTGATATGGATCTCAACATCACGATTGACTACGGGGAGGACGATTCCGGATGAATATAAACGTCCAGATGAATCCGGGCTTCAAAGAAGTTGACCGTTCACGGAAAAGATATATCGTTATGAAAGGCTCTGCTGGATCAGGAAAGAGTGTTGATACGGCGCAGAATTATATCTTGCGGCTGATGCAGGATCCGGGAAGAAATCTTCTATGCGTTCGAAAGGCGGACGTGACAAACAGGGATAGCACTTTTGCAGAATTGCAGGGTGCTATTTTTCGTATGTTTGGGGAGCAGTATAAGAGATATTGGCACACCAACAGTTCCAACATGATTATGGAGTGTAAGATCAACCGGAATCAGATCATTTTCCGTGGAGT
>ERZ1106964.1875-NODE-1875-length-12734-cov-5.948024_pt1 | contig 12734 bp, 9 predicted proteins | sample MGYA00403682_ERZ1106964 | MGnify/ENA primary metagenome ERZ1106964 (study PRJEB35170, sample SAMEA104062451) | human gut metagenome | biome: human gut; feature: human-associated habitat; material: faeces | place: Denmark | collected 2013-04-10 ...
TGCTTCCGACGGCCCGATGGCTCAGACCCGTGAGCACCTGCTGCTCGCCCGCCAGGTTAACGTTCCGTACGTTCTGGTGTTCCTGAACAAGGTCGACCAGGTCGACGATCCCGAGCTGCTCGAGCTCGTCGAGATGGAAGTCCGTGAGCTGCTCGACAAGTACGACTTCCCGGGCGACGACACCCCGATCATCAAGGGCTCCGCTCTGAACGCTCTGATCTCCGACTCCACCGATCCGAAGGCCCCCGAGTATGCCTGCATCTGGGAGCTCATGGACGCTGTTGACACCTGGATCAAGACTCCGGATCGTGCCGCTGACAAGCCGTTCCTGATGCCCATCGAGGACGTGTTCACCATCTCCGGCCGTGGCACCGTCGTTACCGGCCGTGTCGAGCGTGGCACCGTCAAGGTTGGCGATAAGGTTGAGATCGTCGGCATCAAGGACACCCAGGAGACCACCGTCACCGGCACCGAGATGTTCCACAAGACCCTCGAGTTCGCCGAGGCTGGCGACAACGTCGGCTGCCTGCTCCGCGGCATCGACAAGAAGGGCGTCGAGCGTGGCCAGGTTCTCGCTGCTCCGAAGTCCATCCACCCCCACACCAAGTTCAAGGGCCAGGTTTACGTCCTGTCCAAGGAAGAGGGCGGCCGTCACACCCCGTTCTTCAACAACTACCGTCCCCAGTTCTACTTCCGTACCACCGACGTGACCGGCGTCATCAACCTCCCCGAGGGTGTTGAGATGTGCATGCCCGGCGATAACGTCGACATGGACGTCGAGCTGATCACCCCGATCGCGATCGAGGTTGGCCTGCGCTTCGCTATCCGTGAAGGCGGCCGTACCGTTGGTTCCGGTGTTGTCATCGCCATCAACGAGTAATTTCCGGTTTTCTGAATTCCTCTCCGGCTTCGGCCGGGGAGGAATTTTTTTGTTTTTCGATAAAATTGTTTCATAATCGAAACTTTAATTACTTTCCTAATGCGTTTTTAATAATTGCGGCCTATATTTCGTGGTAGAAAAAGGCTCCGGGCTCCGCACCGATGGGATGCGGGCGCCTGTGTCCGACATTTTGCCGGCACCTTTCCATGTATGTTAGCTTGGAACTTAAAGGAGGCAAAATCCCATGAAAAAAATGCGCAAGGCACTGAGCCTGATGCTGGCTCTGATACTGGCATTCAGTCTCGCTGCGGTGCCGGCTTTCGCTGCAGACACGGAAGCCGAGAGCAGCACATCCGACACGGCCTATGGCCAGCTGCACAATGGTCTGCTCAGCGAGATCCTGAGCCAGATCGACATCGCCAATGACGATAACTTTATCCACGGCATCGTCGGCGTGAACATCAAAGATCTGGTCGACCATATCGGCAGCGACAGCAATTTCACCCACGGCATCGTGCGCGTGACGGTCGGCGATCTGTTCAAGAACATCGCCAGCAACAGTAATTACACGCACGGCATCGTGACCGTGGTCGATAACCGCATCAATATCAACTTCGGCCTTGCTTTCCAAAATGCGCAGCAGCAGGACGCGAGCGGTGAGACCGCCCGCACGTTCCTGACCGATCTGCTCACGGATGCCGGCATGACCCAGATCCAGAGCAGCGGCATCGTCAGTGCCATCGCGGCCGGCACGCTCAGCGACGATCAGGCATCCGCCATGGTCGATCAGCTTGCTGCGACCGGAAAGATCAGCCTGACGGACATTACGACTCTGCTTGGCGGCCTGACGGACAGCGGCCTCCTTGATGTCGGTACGGCGGCGCAATTGTTCCGCAATGCGGCAGTGACCGTTGCGGCGGCGCTTGGCATCCAGCCGCTGCAGGGAAAGGGCAACGTGTCCGCACTCTCGCACATTTTGGACAGTATTCACATTGTGGACGGGGATAACTTCATCCACGGTATCGTGAGCGTGAATATCAACGACCTCGTTGATCACATCGTCAGCAACAGCAACTTTATCCACGGCATCGTCGGCGTCAAGACCGGCGACCTGTTTGATAACATCGCCAGCGGCTGCAACTATACGCATGGCATCGTGACGGTCAGCGGCAACGTCATCAACATCAACTTCGGCGCAGCCATTACGGACGCCAAGGCGGATAACCTGGATGGTGAGAATGCGCGCACGATCCTGACGAACATCTGCAAGGCTGCCGGTATCCCGGATGACCAGACGAACGTGATCGTCTCCGGTATCGCGCAGCAGAGCCTGTCCGCGGACGATGCGCAGACCTTTACTACGCAGCTTGCCAAGACCGGCGCGCTGGATCTGACCGGTATGGCATCCGTGATCTGTGCGCTTGACAGCGACCAGACCATCCGTGACGGTACTGCGGTGGAACTCATGAAATCCGCTGCCGCCACGCTGGCAGTCGATCAGGATGCGGCCGACACGGTGACGACTTCCCTCACGGATAACGATACGGTGCTCTCGCACATTCTTGACCAGCTCCGCATCGTCAACGGCGATAACTTCATCCACGGCATCGTTGGCGTGGACGTGGGCGACCTTGTCGATCACATCGCCAGCGACAGCAACTTTATCCACGGTATCGTGAACGTGGATGTGGGCGATCTGTTCAAGGATATCGCCAGCAACAACAACTATATGCACGGCATCATCACCATCACCGGCAACACGGTGAACATCAACTTCGGCCAGGTCATCGGCGACATTGCCGCCGGCGGTGCCAACAGTGATGCCGCCCAGCAGGCACTTGCCGAGATTCTCAAGGCTTTCGGTGTGACGCAGACGGGCATCCATGCCATCCTGACGGGGATTGCGGGCAGCATTCTCACGAATGATCAGATCGCGCAGCTTTTGTCCCAGCTCATCTCTTCGACGAACATGAGTCTGAAGAACGTTGTGACCATTATCTGCGCGCTCTATAACAGCCGCACCATCACGCTCCAGCAGGCTATGACACTGCTGGAAAAGTACATCTCCCAGATGGCGAACAATCAGGGCGGCTCCGGTAACCAGGGCGGTTCCGGTAGCCAGGGCGGTTCCGGTAGCCAGGGCGGTTCCGGCACGGAGCCCGAACCGACGCAGTCCACGGGTCTGCTGGATACCGCCAGCCACAACGCGTATGTTTCCGGCTGCACTACAACTACCTTCGCGCCGACCGGCACACTCACACGCGCCGAGGCGGCCCAGATGCTCTACGAGCTCATGACCGAGCAGGCGCACAAGCAGTATGACTGCAGCGGCAACGGCTTCAGTGATGTTCCGGCCGGCCAGTGGTACACGGTCGCGGTCAGCACGCTGGCCAATGCTGGCGCCATCAATGGCTGCGGCGACGGCACGTTCCATCCGAATCAGGCCATCAGCCGCGCGCAGTTCGTGACCATTCTCGCCGGGATCTATGGTGTGAATGCGTCGGGCGGCATGCCGTTTTCCGATGTCGGCCGCAGCTGGTATTATGATGCGGTCGCTACGGCTTATGCCAACGGCTGGGTCAGCGGTCTCACGGATGGCACGTTCCATCCGAACCAGACCATCACGCGCGCCGAGGCAGTGTCCATCCTCAACCGTGTGCTCGGCCGCAGCTGCGACCTGACGTTTGTGCAGGCCCATGCGCAGGCGGCATCGCATTTTGCGGATGTCATGCCGGACGCCTGGTACTATGCCGATGTCATCGAGGCATCGGCGGGCCACACCTTTACGGAACTGGCCGGTATTGAGCGCTGGACGGCGCTCGCCTGAGGCAAACAATGCAAAAAAATCCCGGCACGCTATGTGCCGGGATTTTTTGCCCGTTTACCGCAGACCGTGCATGAAACCGTCCATGGCCGTCGCGTGAATGTCGCCGCCGATGACGCGGTTGCGGTAGATAAACAGCTGCGCGAGCACGGTGTCCGTCGAGCCCTCGTAGTTCATCACGCGATAAGTATAGGTCGTGCACGTCTCGCCGGCGTAAGTGGACAGGTCGAAGCCCTGCTGCTTTTGCAGGGTGTTGTAATCGCCGAAGACACCGTTGAACACGCGCGGGATCACGATCTCCTGCATGGTTTCGGTCGCAGGGTCCGCCGCCCAGCCAAGCGCCTGCAGATAGGCGATGCGCCCGTCGGTCGTTGTGACGTTGTAGTGCGCCGAGAGCACGCCGTCATTGCTGCGCCAGATGACGGCCAGCGCCAGCAGCACGGCCAGACCGATGAGCGCGAATACGACGGTCCGTCTTGTCCAGTGAAAGGATTTGAGCTTCATAACCACACCTCGGAACAAGCCTATTCAAATTTGCCGCCGGATATGTTATAATGAACCCAAATGCCCGCAAAGGAGGGGGAGCGCGTGATCCGTCTGGACAAATACCTGGCTGATACCGGCGCCGCTTCCCGGCGCGAAGCCAAGGCGTATATCCGTCGCGGCGAGGTAACGGTCGATGGAGTGCCCGCACGCGCGCCTGAGCAGAAGGTCGCGGAAACGGCGGTTGTCTGTCTGCGCGGACAGCCCTTGCGTTATCAGGCGTATCATTACTATATGCTTCATAAGCCCGCCGGCATTCTCACCGCGACGGCCGACCGCAGTCAGCCGACGGTGCTGGATTTGTTCCCGCCGGAGCTGCGGCGCTTCGGGCTCGTGCCCGCCGGGCGGCTCGATAAGGACACGACCGGCCTGCTGCTCATCACGGACGATGGCGACTATGTCCACCGCGTCATCACGCCGAAAAAGCACGTTCCGAAGGTCTATTTCGCGCGCACGGACGGCCAGCCCACAAGCGCGGATGTGGATCGTTTTGCGCAGGGTGTCGTCCTTGGCGACGGGACGCAGTGCCTGCCCGCCCGGCTCGAGCTTTTGCCGGAGCAGGAGGGCTGCCGCGTCACGGTTTATGAGGGGAAATACCACATGGTCAAGCGGATGCTGGCCGGCTGCGGGACGCCGGTTTTGCAGCTGCACCGGCTGTCGATCGGGGCGCTGACGCTCGATCCCGTGCTGTCCCCGGGCGCTTACCGGGAACTGAGCCCGGAAGAGGCGATGCTTGTTTTTTCGCTGCCAACTTCGTGAAAATTTACAAAAGTTCGGGAAATTATCCGACTATCTCACGAAATTTCGAAAATTATTCACAAAAAACGACCATTTTTCTATTGAAAAATGCACATAAATCGGCTATTATGTAAAGTAGGAAATTGGTAGGTGCTGTGGGAGACTGCGGCGGCCGTTCGTAGGAGGAAAAGATATGTCGAGCAGAATTTTTCAGGGCGTGATCGTTCAGATGAAAGATGCCACCACGCGCTGCATCGGTGTTGTGGACGAGCAGGGGTTTGTCATTGCCTGCAGTGAGCTTTCGATGATCGGCTCGCGTCTGGATGACTTTCAGGCCGCAGTGGGCGAAGTGCAGGAGCAGCTGTTTGCAACGGACACGCGCACGTATAAGATCCTGTCTGCCAGCACGGCGCGCTTCGAGTATGCCGTGTTTGTCGAGGGCAATGATCAGACGGCGCGCAGCATCTGCATTCTCGCGGCCGTCGGCATGACGGAGGCCAGCACAAACTTTGAGGAAAAGCACAACAAAGCCGCTTTCGTCAAAAACATCATTTCGGACAACATTCTCCCCGGCGACGTGTATGTGCGTGCCAAGGAGCTGCATTTTACCACCGACGTGCCGCGCGCCGTGCTGCTGGTGCGTCAGGTGAACGTGACAGATATCGCTGTGCTCGAGCTGATCCAGAATATGTTCCCAGACCGGCAGCATGATTTTGTGCTCAGCGTGAGCGAGTCGGACATTGTCGTCATTAAGGAAATGACGCCGGACGAGACCTCGGAGGATATCTGCGCGCTGGCCGAGAGCATTGAGCACGCCGTACACACGGAGCTGCGCGTGCAGACGGTCATCGGCATCGGCACTACGGCCAATCACCTGCGCGAGCTGGCTGACCGCTACAAGGAGGCGCAGGTCGCCATCGAGGTCGGCAAGGTGTTTGAAAACGAGAAGCCGGTCATTCACTACGATAACCTCGGCATCGGCCGCATCATTTATCAGCTGCCGACAACGCTATGCGAGATGTTCCTGTCCGAAGCGTTCAAGAAAAACCCCATCGAGGCGCTCGATGAGGACACGCTCGACACGATCAATCGCTTCTTTGAGAACAACCTCAATGTTTCGGAGACGGCGCGCAAGCTCTACGTCCATCGAAACACTTTGGTATACCGGTTGGAGAAAGTCAAGAAGATTACGGGCCTGGATCTGCGCGAGTTTGAGGACGCGATCCTCTTCAAGGTCGCGGTCATGGTAAAGAAATACCTCGACTCTCAGAACACTGCCAAGTTCTGACCGTGCACCCAGGCGGGCGTAAGCCCAACATATTGGAGGACATCTTATGGTTCAAATGAACGATGTGAAGATGGTCTACGGAAACACGGAGGCTGCGGCCCTCAATGGGATCAGTTTTACGATCAATGAGGGCGAGTTCGTGTTTCTGGTCGGACCGTCCGGCTCCGGCAAGACGACGATCATCAAACTGATCACCGGCGAGCTGAGCCCCACATCCGGACAGATCACGGTCAACGGCTTTGACATGCAGGGCATTAAGCGCCGCAAGCTGCCGAAGCTGCGCCGGACACTGGGCGTCATTTTTCAGGATTTCCGCCTGATCGACAAGATGACGGTGTATGAAAATGTTGCGTTTGCCATGCGTGTGGTGGGGGCGTCCAATAAGGAAATCCGCCGCCGCGTGCCGCAGGTGCTCGAGCTGGTCGGCCTAGCCGACCGGGAAAAGCGCTTCCCGGCGGAGCTTTCCGGCGGCGAGCAGCAGCGCGTGGCCATCGCCCGCGCGCTCGTGAACAATCCGCGCATGATCATCGCGGACGAGCCGACCGGCAACCTCGACCCGGTGCGCAGCCTGGAACTGATGCTGCTGCTGGAGAAGATCAACGAGCTCGGCACCACGGTCCTCGTGGTGACGCACGAAAAGGAACTGGTCGACGCTTTTTCCAAGCGCGTCATCTCCATCGACGCCGGAAGAGTCATCAGTGACGGATTGGACGGGTACTACGGATATGAAGCTGAATAGATTCAACTACCTGATGGCGCAGGGCGTGAAAAACATCTTCACGCACGGTTTCATGTCCTTCGCGTCGATCACGATCATCATCGCGTGCCTGCTCATCATGGGTAGCTTCTCGCTGCTGACGCTCAACATTGACGCGAACATCGACCGCCTGCAAAACCAGAATGAGGTCATTGCCTACGTCGATGAGACGCTCATGGAGGATGAGGCCCGGGCCATTGAGCCCAAGGTCGCCGCGGTGCCGAATGTTGCCTCGGTCGAGTTCGTCACGCGCGAGCAGGCCATGCAGACGTTTGAGGCCGAGTATGACTCCGACCTCTTTGACAACATTGACGCGTCGGTCTTCCGTCACCGCTATGTCGTGACGCTCGACGACCTGTCACTCATGAAGGACACGCAGACCGCGCTCAAGAACGTGGACGGCATCGCCGATGTCACGGCGCATTTGGACTACGCGGAAAACTTCATCACGTTCCGGAACATTGTGAGCGTGGTCTCCGTCGTTTTGATCGTGATCCTCATTGCGGTGTCCCTGTTTATTATGACCAATACCATCAAGCTGGCCACGTTCGGCCGGCGTGAAGAGATTGCCATCATGAAGATGGTCGGTGCGACGAATGGTTTCATCCGCCTGCCGTTTGTGGTCGAGGGCCTTGTGCTCGGTCTGGTCGGTGGGCTGATCGCGTTCCTGCTCCAGTGGGGACTCTACAGCCTGATTGTCAGCAAGATCATGTCCACCATGGCGGCCGGTATCATCACGGTGCTCCCGTTTGCATCCGTGTCGCTGCCGCTGCTGCTGGTGTTCCTCGGCGTGGGTGTGCTCGTCGGTGTGTTCGGCGGCCTCACAGCCATTCGCAACTATCTGAAAGTCTAAGGAGGAAATCGAATGAAGATGAACCGCAAAGTCGTTCGATCCGTTATTTGCGTGCTGCTGGCGCTGATTTTCGTCATCTCGCTCATGACAGCACTGATCCCGACCAATGCCAGCGCGGCATCTCAGTCGGAGATCAACCAGCTTACGCAGCAGCGCAAGGAGCTGCAGGCCAAGCAGAAAGAACAGCAGAAGACCATCAACAGCCTGCGTTCGAAGAAAGCCAGCGTGGTGGATCAGAAGGCTGCGCTCGATAAGGAAAACGATCTGGCCCAGCAGGAGATCGAGCTCGTCAAGGAGCAGATCACGGCCTACGACCAGCAGATCGAGGACAAGGGCGTCGAGCTCGAGGCCGCCAAGCAGGAAGAAGAGGCCCAGACGGTCCGCTTCCGCAGCTGCGTGCGCCACCTTGAGGAGTACGGCCAGATGTCCTACATCGCCATCCTGCTTGAGGCGACCAGCCTGTCTGACCTTCTTGCCCGTATGGACATGGTCGGTGAGGTCATTGCATATAATAAACAGGTACAGGCCGACATGACGGCTGCCCGCGAAAAGGTCGAGACCGTCAAGGCAGAGCTCGAGGATGCCCGCACTGAACTCCAGGATAAGCAGTCCGAGCTCGAGACCAAGCAGGTCGCGCTGCAGCAGAAGGTGTCCGAGGCCAACGCGCTGCTGGCCGGCCTGGAATCGGATATCAACGCCTATAAGAGCGTCTACGATCAGTATGAGCAGCAGCAGAAGAACGTGCAGTCGCAGATCGACAAGCAGGTCGAGGAGCTGCGCCGCCAGGAGGAAGCAAACAAGAACAACAACCCCGGCTATGACCCGGGCAAAGCCAACGGCTCTACCGGCACCATGATGTGGCCGTGCCCGTCCTGCCACTACATCACATCACCGTTCGGCTGGCGCTACCACCCGATCTATCAGACGCAGAAATACCACTCCGGTGTGGACATCGGCGCGAGCTATGGCGCGACCATCGTCGCAGCCGACGGCGGCACGATCATTACGGCCGGTTCTGTGTCCGGCTACGGCAACTGTGTTGTTATCAACCATGGCAACGGCATCACCACGCTCTACGGCCACATGAGTTCCATTGCGGTGTCCGTCGGCCAGAAGGTTTCCAAGGGGCAGACGATCGGTTATGTCGGCTCGACCGGTAACTCCACCGGCCCGCATCTGCACTGGGAAGTCACGGTCAACGGCGTGCGCCAGAACCCGCTCAACTATGCGAGCTGATTGGACATATTTTGATTGAATGAAACTGCCGGGCGGCCGGAAAATGGCTGCCCGGCTCATCTGCTGCATTGGGGGCTGCCCGGTGCGGGCAGCAATTGGATCCGGAGGGATAGCATGGACGAACACAAGCCACAGGAACAGGCACCGGAAAAAGTGCCGGCCCGCAGAAAAAGCGGCAGAATGCGCGGCTGGAAGGCGAGTATCCTTGCCTGTGTGACCTGCATTCTGGTGACTGCACTGGTCACGTCGATGATCTTTGTCGGCAAATTCGGCGGCAGCAGCAACTATAAGCTCGCGCTGAAGTTTGCGCAGGTCAAGCAGGTCGTGGACAAAGACTATATCGGCGACGCGGACGACACGGCCATCAGCGACGCCTCGTCGAGCGCGATCATCAGCGCCATCGGCGACAAGTGGAGCTATTACATGACGGCCGAGGAATACAAGGCCTATCAGATGTACTCCAACAACGAGTACGCCGGCATCGGTGTGACCATCCAGCTCGACGATAAGACGAAGGGCTTTCGCATCACGGCCGTGACGAGCGACTCGCCTGCGGCAAAAGCCGGCCTCAAACAGGGGGACATCATCACGGCAATCGACGGAGAAGATGTCACGGGTAAGACACTTTCGGACGTGCAGAGCACCATTCGTGCCAAGCTCAACAAGACGCTCAAACTCACCATTCAGGACGCTGCCGGCAAGAGCCAGACGGTCACGCTCGACTGCACGGTCATCTATACCGACCCTGTGACGTATAAGCTCATGGACAACGGTGTCGGCTATATCCAGATCCGCAACTTTGAGACCGGCGGCGGCAGCCGTGCTGTGCAGGCGGTCGATAAGCTGCTCGACCTCGGCGCCAAGTCGCTCGTGTTCGACCTGCGCGATAACCCCGGCGGCCTGCTCTCGGAGCTCATCACGATCCTGGATCACCTGCTGCCGCAGGGCGACCTGTTCGTGAGCGTCGACGGTAACGGGAAAGAGACCGTCACGCAGAGCGACAGCGTCTGTGTCAAGGTGCCGATGGCGGTCATCGTCAACGGCAACACCTACAGTGCGGCGGAGTTTTTTGCAGCTGCGCTGCAGGAGTATGACTGGGCGACCATCGTCGGCCAGAACACGACCGGCAAGGGCCGCAGTCAGACGACCATCGCGCTTCCGGACGGCAGCGCTGTGCACATCTCGAGCCGGAAATATCTCACGCCCAACCGCGTGGACCTGTCCGAGCAGGGCGGCCTTATGCCGGACGTTGTCGTGGCCCCGGCCGCGGATAGCGATGTCGATGCGCAGCTTGAGGCGGCCATTGCCGCGCTGCGCTGAATGAACAAGTATACACGAAAATTTCAATGATATAAGGAGACGGATTATGGCGATCGACAGCAGATATAAGATGAGTCAGGAGCGTCTGGACACGCTCAAGGAAGAACTGCACTACCTCGAGACGACCCGCGAGAAGGAAGTCGCGGAGCTCATCAAGGAGGCGCGCTCATTCGGCGACCTGTCGGAAAACAGTGAGTACGACGAGGCCAAGACGGAGCAGGGCAAGCTCTATTCCCGCATTGCTGAGATCACGGACCTGATCGAGAACGCCGAGGTCGTGGAGAAGGTCGAGGTCGCGGCGGATGTCGTGACCATCGGCAGCCGCGTGCGCGTGCTCGATGTCGATGAGGACGTGGAAGAGGAGTACACCATCGTCGGCTCGCAGGAGGCCAACCCCATGGAAGGCTGCATTTCAGACGACAGCCCGTTCGGCTTTGCGCTCAAGGGCCACAAAGTCGGCGAGACCGTCACGGTCGCAGCCCCGGTCGGCGAGCTGCAGTTTAAGATCATCGCCGTCGAAAACGAAGACTGAGGAGTCCATCATGAACGAAGAGAGAAAGAACCAGCAGGCGGCGGCAGAGCCGTCCCTGTCCGAGATCCTTCAGATCCGCCGCGACAAGCTCAAGGCGCTGCAGGACGCCGGGCGCGACCCCTTCACGCAGACGCGCTTTGCGCGCAGCGCCTATTCGACCGACATCAAGAACGATTTTGACGCCTATGACGGCAAAACGCTGCAGGCCGCCGGCCGCATCATGTCCAAGCGCGGTATGGGCAAGGCTATTTTCTGCGACATTCAGGATGACCGCGGCCAGATCCAGCTCTACGTCCGCAAGGACGCTGTGACCGAGCAGGAGTTTGCCGATTTCCGCAAGTATGACATCGGCGACATTATCGGCGTGAGCGGCTATGCGTTCAAGACCAAGACGGGGGAGATCTCCATCCATGTGCAGCAGGTCACGCTGCTCAGTAAATCTTTGCGCCCGCTGCCGGAGAAGTTCCACGGCATGACGAATATGGAGCTGCGCTACCGCCAGCGCTACGTGGATCTCATCATGAATCCGGAGAGTAAGCGCAATTTCCAGATCCGCAGCCAGTTCGTGGCCTACCTGCGCCGCTATCTGGACGGCCTGGGCTTCATGGAGGTCGAGACCCCCGTGCTCAGTCCCATCGCCGGCGGCGCGACGGCGCGCCCGTTCATCACGCACCACAACACACTCGATATTGATATGTACATGCGCATCGCGACCGAGCTGCACCTCAAGCGCCTGATCGTCGGCGGCATTGAGCGCGTGTATGAGGTCGGCCGCATTTTCCGCAACGAAGGTATGGACACCAAGCATAACCCGGAGTTCACGACCTGTGAGCTCTATCAGGCCTACACCAACCTCGACGGCATGATGGACATTCTCGAGGGCATTCTCTCCGGTGCGGCCAAGGAGATTCTCGGCACGTATCAGCTCCAGTGGCTGGGCCACGATGTGGATCTTACGCCGAGCTGGCGCCGCGTGACCATGGCCGACGCCGTTAAGGACGTCACGGGGGCCGACTTTATGGCCATCCTCGGCGATGCGGACGCGGCGGTCGCGCTTGCCAAGAGCGTGGGCGTGGACATGGAAAACGTCGCCCACACGTGGGGCAATGCGCTCTATGAGACGTTCGACCAGAAGGTCGAGTCCACGCTCATCCAGCCGACATTCATCACGATGTACCCGGTCGAGGTTAGCCCCCTGGCCAAGCGCAGCCCCGAGCAGCCCGCGCTCACCGAGCGCTATGAGATGTTCATCTGCGGCTGCGAGATGGGCAACGCTTTCTCCGAGCTCAACGACCCCATCGACCAGTACCAGCGCTTTAAGGCGCAGGCTGAAAAGCGTGCGCACGGCGACGAAGAGGCCAATATGATGGACGAGGACTTCGTCATGGCGCTCGAATACGGCATGCCGCCCACCGGCGGCTTGGGCTTCGGCATCGACCGCTGCGCCATGCTGCTGTGCGGCGCCAGCTCCATCCGCGACGTGATCCTGTTCCCCACAATGAAACCTTTGGACACTCCCAAGTCGGAGAAAAAGCCTGAGGAAGTCGGTATCATCGGCGGAGCTAAGGGTACGGTCGAGATCGAGATTAAGGACGAGCCGATCGATTTTTCCAATGTTCAGATCGAGCCGCTGTTCCAGAATCAGGTCGATTTTGACACCTTCTCCAAGAGTGATTTCCGTGCCGTAAAGGTCAAGGAATGCGAAGCTGTGAAGAAGTCCAAAAAGCTCTTAAAGTTCGTTTTGGACGACGGAACCGGCGTAG
>ERZ1106964.1887-NODE-1887-length-12667-cov-3.787583_pt1 | contig 12667 bp, 10 predicted proteins | sample MGYA00403682_ERZ1106964 | MGnify/ENA primary metagenome ERZ1106964 (study PRJEB35170, sample SAMEA104062451) | human gut metagenome | biome: human gut; feature: human-associated habitat; material: faeces | place: Denmark | collected 2013-04-10 ...
CGGTGAGGCTCTTCTGCCTGCCATCCGGGATTACCTCAGCGCCACGGCGAAGCTGGAAAACCAGATTGCCGCCATCACGCAGAAAAAGGCGGAGACCATCCGTGTGGCAGCCTACGCCAGCCTTGCCATGCACTGGATGCCGGAGATCCTGTACCGGTTCCGCCGGGTGTGCCCGGACACCGACGTGGATCTGCGGATGGTGGACCACGAATTGGAGCCCTTTGAGCTGCTGGAGGAAGGCCGCACCGATGTGATCTTCGCCGCAAGGCAAAGCCATGTCAACTGCGACTGGACACCGCTGTACAATGACATTATGTACGCCATCCTCCCGGAGGATTACCCCACCGGGGGACGGGACTCCTTCCCCATCGAGGAATTTGACGGAAAGGAATTTCTGATGCCCTACGGTCGGTTCGACATTGACGTGAACGCCGCCCTCAGTCCCAAGGGCGTCCGACCCCAGATCCGCCCCTGTCATGTGGACGATGAAACGGTGATCCGCATGGTCAGCAAGGGACTGGGCGTCTCCATGATGACGGAGATCATGATGCGCGGCAGGACGCAGGGTGTCCAGACGCTGCCGATCACGCCGCGGGCAGGCCGGGAATTGGGCATTGGGATGCCTCTGCGGAAAAATATGCCGGAGGAGGTCCTCCGTCTGCGGGACTGCGTGCTGGATTTCATCCACGAACTGTGACCAACCGGCGCTCCCCTGTTGTGATTCCATTAAAAATCAGCTATACTGAAATTCAAATTCTAAAAAAGGCGGTAGAGCCATGAATCTCTGCGACGAACTGACGATCCGGATGCTGCTGGAACGCCACGGCTTCCATTTTTCCAAATCCATGGGGCAAAACTTCCTCATCGACCCCCAGATCCCCGCTGACATTGCGGCAGCGTCTCAGGCAGACGAGACCTGCGGCGTGCTGGAGATCGGCCCGGGCATCGGCCCTTTGACGTCCGAGCTGGCTCAGCGGGCCGGCAAGGTGGTCTCCATTGAACTGGACCGGGCGCTGCTGCCCATTCTGGCAGAGACCATGGCCCCTTATTCTAATGTAGAGATCGTCCCCGGAGACGTAACCCGGCTGGATCTCAAGGCCCTGATCGGCGAAAAATTCGCTGGCCTGCGGCCCATCGTCTGCGCCAACCTGCCCTACAACATCACCACGCCCGTGCTGACCGCGCTGGTGGATATTCCCGCCATCGAGTCCATCACCGTCCTGATTCAGAAAGAGGCCGCCCAGCGGCTCACCTCCGCCAAAGGCAGCGCCGACGGCGCGTTCCCACTGCGGCTGCAATACGAAATGGAAACAGAATGTCTCTTTGACGTCCCCCCGGAGAAATTTCTGCCCGCCCCCAAGGTGACTTCCACCGTTCTGCGGTGCGTCCGCCGGAAGGAGCCGCCGGTGGCCGTCCGGGATGAGGCGTTTTTCTTCCGGGTCATCAAGGGAGCCTTCCTGCTGCGGCGAAAAACCCTGTCCAATTCCCTGTCCGCTGCTCTGCCGGGGTGGGACAAGGCCGCCATTGCCGACGCCATCGCCGCCTGCGGCCTGCCTGCATCGGTCCGGGGAGAGGCGTTGACGTTAACGGAGTTCGCTGCCCTGACAGACGCGCTGGCGGAGCGGAAATAACCGCCGCCCTGCCGCAAAAAGTCACAAAAGGAACCGTCCTCTTTGCCGGAACTTGTCATCTTCATAACTTGCTTTTTCCCCTGCGTTCCAGTATCATACAGTTATCAACCATGATTACAAGGAGGTATCCCGATATGTCCACAAAGGCCTATTATCCCAGAGCCGAGATCGGTCCCGGCCAGGTGGGTTTTTCCAAGACCCGTTCCATCATCGAAGCTCCGTTCTACGGCAACAATGTCATCAAGGTCAACACCTTGAAGGAAGCCTATGAGCTGGCCAAAAATTCCCCCGGCACCGTGGTCACCGATATGCCCGTCTACCGGGGCGAGGAATTCGGTCTGGAGCCGGACGCCAAGGTCCTGCTGTTCAACGACGGTTCCATCACCGGCCGCTACGCCCCCGCCCGCCGCATCACCGGCAAGCCCGGCGTGGACACCGCCGCCCTGGATAAGATCGTCATGGACGCCGTGTATGACACCCGCTGGAAGACCATGTATCACGCCGAGGTGTTCATCGGTCTGGACCCCGAGTTCATGGTGAAGGCCCATCTGCTGATCCCTGAGGGTGAGGAAAACCTCCTCTACAACTGGATGCTGAACTTCCAGTATATGTCCACGGAATATGTGAAGATGTACAAGAACTCCAAGCCCGTAGGCGACGGCAAGGAGCCTGACATCTACATCTTCTCCGATCCCCAGTGGACCGGTGCCCCCGGTCAGGAAAAGGTCTGCGACCCCAAGTGCCTGTGCTACTTCAACACGGAGACCAACTGCGCCGCCATCCTGGGTATGCGCTACTTCGGCGAGCACAAGAAGGGCACCCTGACCCTGGCCTGGGCCATCGCCAACCGCAATGGCTACGCCAGCTGCCACGGCGGTCAGAAGGAATACACCCTGGCGGACGGCCACAAGTTCGTCTCTGCCGTGTTCGGTCTGTCCGGCTCCGGCAAGTCCACCCTGACCCACGCCAAGCACGGCGGCAAGTACCCCTCCATCAAGGTGCTCCACGATGACGCCTTCATCATCAACTCCGATACCTGCGCCTCCATTGCTCTGGAGCCTACCTATTTCGACAAGACCGCCGACTATCCTGTGGATTCCCCGGACAACAAGTACCTGCTGACGGCGCAGAACTGCTCCGCCACGCTGGACGAGGACGGCAAGGTGGTGCTGGTCACTGAGGATATCCGCAACGGCAACGGCCGGGCCATCAAGTCCAAGCTCTGGTCCCCCAACCGGGTGGATAAGATCGAATCCCCCGTCAACGCTATTTTCTGGATCATGAAGGATCCCACCATCCCTCCCATCGTGAAGCTGAAGGGCGCGTCTCTGGCCTCTGTCATGGGCGCTACGCTGGCCACCAAGCGTTCCTCTGCTGAACGGCTGAAGGAGGGCGTGGATCCCAACGCTCTGGTGGTGGAGCCTTACGCCAACCCCTTCCGCACCTACCCGCTGGTGAATGACTACGAGAAGTTCAAGAAGCTGGTGGCTGAGAAGAACGTGGCGTGCTACATCATCAACACCGGTGACTTCATGGGCAAAAAGGTCCAGAAGGAGGATACGCTGGGTATTCTGGAATCCGTAGTTGAGGGCCGTGCGGAATTCAAGCCCTGGGGCCCCTTCTCCGACATTGAGATCATGGAGTGGGACGGCTTCGTGCCCGACCTCACCGACAAGGGCTATGTCGCCCAGATGCAGGCCCGTATGCAGGACCGCCTGAACTACGTGGAGGGCCTGAAGGACGCTGAGGGCGGCTTCAATGCCCTGCCGGACGATGCCGCCGACGCCATCCGCAAGGTGGTGGAGCAGGCTAACAGCCTGTAAGCAGCATTTCCGCAAATAAATACAAATAATGAAAAGGAGCGTGTTCCGGTTTCGGAACACGCTCCCTTTCATTGTTTTCCCGGGAAACATCCGTCAAAGCGCGCCATTTCCCAGCAAGCCGCCAAAAGCTCACAAAAAACCGGCCTGCCCGCAATTTTGCGGACAGGCCGGTTTCTCAGTTCAAGCTGTTAACGCTCAATCTTCCAGCAGATAGACAGTGCCCGTCCGGCGGCCGAACTGGATGCACTCCTGATAGCTCTCCATATACAGATCGATCTTGGGACCCTTCATGCCGGTATCCTCGGCACGGGTCAGGCCGTATTCCATACCCTTGGCCACAACGTACAGATCGGAGCCCAGAGGGAACACCCGCTTATCCACGGCGGCCACGCCCTTATGGACGGTGGTGCCGGTGGCGGTACGGGTCCCTACGCCGTCATACCCGGCGGTATAGGCGGTGGCGGTGACGGTGACAGCCTTGCTGAATTTCATAGTGCCTCCAGAGGCGAAGGTCAGGTAGCCGGAACCGTCGCTCTGGGTGGTGACGTTCACCAACTTGTCATCCGGCTCCACATAGGAGACCGCCGTTCCCCGTTCCACCACCTCCGTTACGCTGGTGGTGGAAATTTCCTCTACATACTGACTGGTGACCAGCTCGCCGCTGACCCAGGTCTGCTCATAGATGGCTGTGTGCTGGCCGTCCATACCCTTCCGGGCCACCCGTTCCTCGCCCTTGGGCAGGTCCGGTGTATCCCGGTAAACCGTTTCGTGCTCCGCCTTTTCCGTCACCCGTTCGAAAACCGTCAGGTGATCGGAAATCGTCAGCATCACGCTGTTTTCCATCAGCTCGATGCCCACCATCTCCCGGGAACCGGGGATAATATCCATACGGGAAAGGAACTGCTTCACCGTTTCCTTCCGGGCGGTGGCAGTGATGGTCTCGCCGCCCCGGCGGACAGTCACCATGGTACCCTCCGTCAATACGGCGTTTTCACCGCTCTTGCCGGTATCCAGGTTCAAAAGCAGAGATTCGATGCCGGAATGGCTGTCATCCAGCGCTGCGGACTGCTCTCCGTCGCTGAACAGATACAGGGCTTTAGCCCAGCCCGTGGCGCCCGCCATGGTGACGGACAACAGCAGCAACAGAGTCAGACAGCGGCACAGCCATACCGTTTTTGGAGTGTGTAAATGTCGCAAATGTAAGACCTCCTGACAGCGCCAAATAGCGCCGTTACTGTTTTGTTACTTTTGTAATTTATCCAAAACTGGGTCTAAGTATACCTCCATCTCCCACTTTTGTCAAGTTTTCGCCTATTCTGCGATTTTATGTCCACCACAATCCCACAAAAACACGATTTTCATTTTTTAGATTTTTCCAACCTCGATCCGCAAAAGTTACAATTTGTAACCGATTTTCTGTTAAAAAAGTACCGGTATCCGCAACCGGACACCGGCGCTTTTTCAGGTGTACGCTGCCTCTCAGCCCTGAACCTCCGGGGTGAAGCCCAGATCCTCCAGCTCGCTGACGGCGGTCTTGACGCAGTTCTCGCAGCCGTCGATGGTGACGTTCTTCGCCGCCAGATCCACCCGGAAGGTCAGTTCCGCGGCGGTGAGGGCGTTGGTGATGCGCTTCACACAGTTTTCGCACATCATGTCGGGTACTTTAATCGTTGTCATTTCAAATTCCTCCTTAAAATATTGGATGTTTATTTCATCATTTTCTGAATGGTGGCCACCAAATCATCCACCACATCCAGATCACCCTTTTGAATGTCCGTCACCACGCAGGTACGGATGTGCCGGGCCAGCAGTTCCCGGTTGAAAGCGTTCAGCGCCGACTGGATGGCGGAGACCTGGGTCAGGATATCCGTGCAGTAGGCAGAATTTTCCACCATCCCCCGGACGCCCCGTACCTGCCCCTCAATGCGGCTGAGCCGCTGCAACAGGGCTTCCTCCTCCGTCCGCTCCCGGACCTTCCGCCGCTGGGAACAGCAGCAGTTTTTCGTTTCCTCTGCCATTGCCTCCTCCTTTTTACAGCTTCACGGTGCCCAAACGCAGGGCGTTGCCCACCACGCACACGGAGCTCAGGGACATAGCGGCGCCCGCGAACATAGGGGAGAGCAGCGGCCCGCCCAGAGCGTACAGTAGTCCGGCGGCGATGGGGATACCGATGGTATTGTAGCAGAATGCCCAGAACAGATTTTGCTTGATGTCCCGCAGGGTCAGGGCTGACAGCCGCAGCGCCCGGGGCACATCCTCCAGATCCGAGCGCATCAGCACGATGTCGGCGGCTTCGATGGCAATGTCGCTTCCACTACCGATGGCACAGCCCACGGTGGCGGCGGTAAGGGCCGGGGCATCGTTGATGCCGTCCCCCACCATCATCACCTTGCGGCCTGCCGCCTCCAGCTTTTGCACGTGGACCGCTTTTTCCTCCGGCAGCACCTCCGGGATCACCTCGTCCACGCCCACAAGGGCGCCGATGTGCTCTGCGGCGGCGCGGCTGTCTCCCGTGAGCAGCACCACCCGGAGGCCCTGCTTGCGCAGAGCAGCGATGGCGGCGGCGCTGGTCTCCTTCATCGGATCCGCCACGGAGATCAGCCCCAGCAGCGCCCCGTCAGCGGCGAAGAACATGGGCGTTTCCCCCTGTCCCGCCAAGGCGTCAGCCTTTTCGGAAAGGGCGGAGATGTCCACGCCGCTTTCCTCCATCAACCGGCGGTTGCCCGCCAGCACCGTCCGGCCGGAGAGGACCGCCCGAAGGCCCCGTCCGGGGAGCAGTTCAAAATTCTCCGGCTGCTTGCCAGTAGATAGGTTTTTCTCCTGCGCCGCCTGTACGATGGCCGCCGCCAGAGGGTGCTGGGATACGGATTCCACCGCCGCCGCGATGGTCAGCAGCCCCTCCGCCGTGCCGCCTGCGGGACAGACCTCCGTAACGGCAGGCTCGCCCTTTGTCACGGTGCCGGTCTTGTCCAGCACCACGGTATCCACGGAGTGGGTCACCTCTAAAATTTCACCGGAGCGGATCAGGATGCCATGCTTGGCGCCAAGGCCGGTGCCCACCATGATGGCGGTAGGAGTGGCCAGGCCCAAAGCGCAGGGGCAGGCGATGACCAGCACAGAGGTGAACACCCTCAGGACAAAGGCAAAGTCCTTCCCAGCAATGGCCCAGATCACCGCCGCCAGCACGGCGATGGCAATGACTGTGGGAACGAAAATCCCCGCCACCTTGTCCGCCGTCCGGGAGATGGGGGCCTTTTTGCCCTGAGCATCCTCCACAAAGCGGATGATCCGGGAGAGGGTGGTGTCCTCCCCCACCCGGGTGACCTGCACATACAGCACGCCGTTCTCATTGACGCTGCCGCCGATGACCTCGCTGCCCTCCGCCTTTTCCACCGGCAGGCTTTCGCCGGTGAGCATGGCCTCGTTGATGCTGCTCTCACCCTTGGTCACCACACCGTCCAGTGGGATCCGGGCGCCGGGCTTTACCAGCAGCACGTCCCCGGCCTTGACAGCGGACGTGGGTACCTCCTTGCCGCTGTCCGCTAAAAGGGCAGTGTCCGGCGTCAGCCGCATGAGGGCGGTGATGGCACTCTTGGTCTTTTTCATGTTCCGGCTCTCCATGAACTTCCCCAGCGACACCAGCGTCAGCACCACGGCGGAGGATTCGTAGTAGAGATTATGCACATGGCCGTGAACATCATCGGTGATCAAAAACATCATCACCACACTGTATACAAAAGAGCAGGCAGAGCCGATGGCCACCAGCGAATCCATGTTGGGATTCCCGTGGAACAGCGCCTGAAAGCCGTTGATAAAGAAATTCCGCCCGCAGTAGAGCACCGGGATCGCCAGCATCAACTGCAAAACGGCGAAGTTCATAGGATGAGTGTGCATGGAAAACAGATCCGGCAGCGGCAGGGCGGGCAGTCCGAAGGGCAGCATCTGCCCCATGGACACATACAGCAAGGCACAGGAAAAGATAGCCGAAACGATCAGTTCCCGCTTTTTTCGCCGCAGCTCCGCCTCCTCCGGGTCCTCGCCGGTCTGGACCGGAGCTGCTTCCTGCTTTTCCTGATGGAGCTTGGCCCCGAAGCCCGCCTTTTCCACCTTGGCGATGATCTGCTCCGGCGTCACCTGCGTTTCGTCGTAAACGATGGTCATACGCTCCGCCACCAGATTCACGTCGCTGCGCTCTACCCCCGGCAGCCGCCGGGTCACTTTTTCCACGGACGCGCTGCATGCGGCGCAGTGCATCCCGGAAATGTCATATACTTCTTCCCGCATGGGGGTTCCTCCTTTAAGACGGTAAATTGCTTTCCTGTCGACCTTTCCCAAAACCGACATTCCTATTTCGTTTGCATCATATACCCCCATAGGGTATTTGTCAAGTAAAAAAACAACGCGGACAGGCAGACCCGTCCACGCCGTTTTCTGTTCCGTTTCCCTGCCCTGCATCAAGCGCAGGTCACCCTTTGATGATGGTCATGACTGCCGGCAGCAGCATCAGGATCGCCAACGCGCCGGTGCCCCACACGATGTTGTAGCTGACGGAGTCCTTGTCCTTTTCCCGGCAGTCCAGCGCGGAGAGGAAGGCGTATCCCGCCTCCAAGCCGAAGGCAAGCGCCGCAAACAATGCAAGCCCCCGCCATTCCAATGCGGACAGGGCGATATAGATGGCAAAGCCGATGCCGCCGATGATGGCCCCGGTGTTCAGCTCCTTACCGGGTTTCAGCCAGATGTCTTTTTTCATATCTTCGTTCCTTCTTTTTCTTTAGTATCCGTTAACGATCACGTTCAGCACCTTGCCGGCCACCGTTCCGGCCACGGCGTTTCCGCCGCCGCCGTTTTCCACCAACACCACAAAGGCGTAGGGTGCATCCTCGTTCCGCAGAAAGCCCGCGAACCAGGCATGAGGTGTCTGTCCCGTCCCCACCTCCGCCGTGCCGGATTTGGCGCACAACTCCATGTTGGGAAAGCGCTTGGTGCCGTAGGTCTCCGTCACGTTATTGGCCATAAAGTCCGCCACGGTGGCCGCCGTTCTGCTGTCGATCAGCTGTCCTGTGTGCTGAGTAATGTGGGGCAAAGACGGGATCCCCAGTGAGGACACCGTTTTCCGGATCAGATACGGTTCCGCCGCCTTGCCGCCGTTGGCAATGGCCCCCATCCACAGCAGGAAGGCACAGGGGTTCACCTGATCGTGATATTGGCCCACACCGGCCCAGCCCAGCTGCCCGTCGGTGATGCCGTCCCAGTTGAACGTGCCCTTGGCGGTTGGCAGATCGTCCACGGAATAGGCGCTGGTAAGCCCCGCCTTCTCCGTATACCGCCGCAGGGTATCTGCCCCCAGCTCCTCCGCGATCTGAGCGAAGGCCGCGTTGCAGGAGTGGGCGAAGGCCTCTTTCAGTGTCTGCTCCCCGTGGACACCGGAGCAGGTGATGGTCTCGTCCCCGATCTGGACGCTGCCGGTGCAGTTCCAGGTCCGTGTCTCCGCGTCCGGCAGGTTCTCCAGTGCCGCCGTCAGGGTCACGGTCTTGAACACAGACCCGGGCACAAAGGCGGAGGAGAGAAACCGGTTCAGGTATGCGCCCTTATAACGGTCATTCTCTTCCAGATTCTTGGGTATATTCAGCGGGTCATAGCTGGGTGCCGACACCATGCACAAGATCTCGCCGTTCTTGTAGTTATACACCGCCACCGTCCCGGCGTGGCCGCCCAAAGCCCTGTACGCCTCGTAGTTATACCGGGCGTCCAGAGTCAGGTACAAATTGCTGCCCCGCTCCGCGCCGAACGCGCCGTTCACCAGATCAAAGCCGGTCAGCTTGTCCGCGAAGGCGTTGAGAACGCCGGTGCCGATCTTGCCGTACAGGTCTCCCACCGCGTGGAGGGTGGCCTTGCGGACGGTTTCGTTTTCATAGTAGGTGCGGTGGCCGTTTTCCACGGAGGACAGCACATCCCCGTCCCGGTCCAGCACCGTGCCGGAGATCAGCACGCCGTCGGAATCGTACAGATGGCGGTTAAAGGCAGAGGAGGCCCACTTGCCGCCCTCGGCAAAATATTTGATGAGGAACACGCTCATCCCCGCCGCCAGCAAAATCGCCAGTGCCATGCAGATCACGGCCCGTTTTTCAATCTTCCGCATGACCGTCCTCCTTTTCAAAGGCATCCTCTGCCGGTGCCGCCATACGGGCGGCTTCCTCGTCCAGTTTCCGCTCCGCCGCCCGACCGATGGCAAAGCTGGCATCCGCACGGGTGTCCATGGCCTTCAGATACGCCAGCAGCCCCCATGCCGACAGCATGGCGGAGCCGCCGTTGGACACGAAGGGGAAGGTCACGCCGGTGAGGGGCAGAAGATCCACGGAGCCGAACACATTCAGGCTGGTCTGAAACACCAGCAGAGAGCCTGCCGCGCAGGCGGCGATGGTATAAAAGCTGGATCGGCCAGTCCGGGAGGCGCGAACGGCGAACCATGCCAAGGTCAGGATGCAGGCCACCGCCAGCAGCGCGATAACCAGCCCCCATTCCTCGCATAACATGCCAAACACCAGGTCCGTGTCCCCGGCGGGGATACGCTCCAGCCAGCCGTTGCCGGCGCCCATGCCGAACAGTCCGCCGGAGGCCGCCGCCGACATGGTGCGGGTCTGCTGATAACCGGAGCCGGAGGCCGCCTCCCAAGCATGGCCCCACGCAGCGAAGCGGCTCAGAATATAGGGCTTGAACTGTACGATGATCCCCGCGCCAAAGGCCGCGCCGCCGCAGATGAGGGCCAGAGTTGCGGCGTCCCCGGAGCGGAGATAGGCGATGACCAGGAAGGTCACAAAGAAGATGGCCGCCGTGCCGAAGTCGCTCATCAGCCCCAGCAGGCCGATGCACACGCCGGTGAGCACGATAAACAGCGCCAGGTTCCGGCGGCGGAACAGCCGTTCCAGCGTGGCGGAGCCTGCAAAAATATAGCAGATCTTGGCGATCTCCGAGGGCTGGAAGGATATACCGCCCAAGGTGACCCAGTTGGTCGCGCCGAATTTGGCCTTGCCCAGCACCAGCGTGATCCCCAACAGGCCGATGGCCCCGGCAGCCATGAGCCAGCGGCGCTTTTTCACCCGTTCCAGATCCCTCAGGAATAGCCCCAGCGCCAAAAACAGGCCCATGCCCAGAACGATGGCCAAAAGCTGCTTGGGAAGGCTCCCCGGTGCGCTGGAAGCCGTCACCGCAAGGGATAATGTTGAAAGATAAAAGGCGATGGTCTCCAGCTCAAAGCCCACGCAGCGGCCCAGCCGCAGCGCGGCGGCATAAAGCCACATGACCGCCGTGAGGCTCAGGAAGCAGATGGGGATCACCGGGCTGGCCTTCTCCCCCGCCGCCAGCGTTAACTGAATGGCGGTCAAGATCTGAAATACCGTCAGCCACAAAAAAGAGGGCCACATGGCGGCGGGCCGCTCCGCCTGCCGCTTCTTTTCCAACTCCTCCCGCTCTCCTACCGTCTGCGGCAGAAACACCAGCGGCACACCGCCCAGGGTCAGGGTATCCCCCAGCTTCACCGGGGCCTGCTCTGTCACAGGGGTCCCGTTGACGGCGGTGCCGCCCTTGGAGCCAAGATCATACACCGTCCAGGCTCCGTCCTCACCACGGCACAGCGCCGCGTGCTGCCGGGAGATGCTGGGATAGTTCAGAATCGCATCGGCGGATTTACCCCGCCCCAGAATATTTTCCCAGTGGGTCAGGGGGATACTGCCGCCCCCCGGCAGGCTCAGTTGGGCCCAGACCTCCGGCGTGTGGGGGATCCGCAGCAGGGACCGGATGGCCCGCACCAGAATCAGCGCCGAAAGCACCGGAAACAGCAGCCGTGCAATGGCCGTGTACCAGCCGGTAATCAGAGGATGGGCACTCAGCCACAGGGACAGTGCAGAAAACAGTTCCTGCATCCCATTCCCTCCTTTCCGAAAAAACAGCTTCAGACCGAACCGGCGGAGTCTGTCTCCGTCAGCCGGAAATCAGGGTTATTATAGCATTATCCCAATAGCCTGTACACCCTTGCCGACGGAAAAACACAGTCTTTTGTTCTTTTTTCTGTTTTTCACTTGACCGTTTGTTAAAAATAGATTAAAATAATAATCTGTATGTACGAATATATGTCTACTCAGGGCGGGGACCGTTGTTTCCCGCCTTGATCTACCATCTATAAATAGGAAAGGCCGATCGATCATCATGAATCATCCATACAAAACAAGGGAAGGCGGCGCTACCGTCACCATCTTTGTCCCCTATGACTGCAAAAACCACTGCCCCTTCTGTATCAATAAGGAAGAATACGGGGACATGACCGGCTTCTCTCTGGAGAAGATTGTCCAGAGCATCCGCCGGATGGATGCCATCACCCCCAAATGCGATTTCGTCTTTACCGGCGGCGAGCCCTTTGCCGACATTGAAAAGCTCCAGATCATGCTGGATGAGATCCCCACCACCCACCGGGTGTTCATCAACACCACTCTGCCCGTCTCCAAATGCCAGACGGAGGAGGACATTCTGGCCTTCGCGGAGCGGAATAAGCACAAGATCACCTGCATCAATGTGTCCCGCCACATGCAGCACTATGTGGTGGAGTCCAATGACTCGCTGCTGACCCGGCTGCCGGTACCCTTCCGGATCAACTGCGTTCTCTACAAGGATTATCCCAAGGAGAACCTGATCCCCTTCATTGAGCGCTTCCGCAAGCTTCCCGGCGCCAACATCCAGTTCCGCTTTGACTACACTGCCACCACTCCCGAAAACCTCTACGAGCCGGACAAGATCCTGCACGATCTGAAGGAGATTGCGGAATACACCGGTCTGGACGGCTGCCGGATGCGCTGCGGCTTCCACTTCGACTACAAGGGCATGGAGCTGACCTATCACAAGACCCTGCCCTACTCCACCATCGTGGAGACCGATCCCGCTGACGGCGTTACCTATGATATTCTCTATGACATCCTCATCAAGCAGACCGGCGAGATCCATTCCGACTGGACCGGCGTGGTGATGGACGTCCCTGCCTATGAGAAGGTTGTCTTTGAGCCCTATGACCTGAAATGGCTGGAGGGCGGTCCCCGCAAATAAGCTGACAACCCCCAGAAGCAATGCTTCTGGGGGTCTTTTTTCTCCCAATTCAGCTTTGTGCTCCTGGCAGTTCCGTCCTCTTGTTTTTCAGAGGATCTGAACGAGAAACCCAAAGCGACACCG
>ERZ1106964.1897-NODE-1897-length-12629-cov-3.732782_pt1 | contig 12629 bp, 6 predicted proteins | sample MGYA00403682_ERZ1106964 | MGnify/ENA primary metagenome ERZ1106964 (study PRJEB35170, sample SAMEA104062451) | human gut metagenome | biome: human gut; feature: human-associated habitat; material: faeces | place: Denmark | collected 2013-04-10 ...
GCCTCGGCTTGTTTTTTAAATTGTTGTTTACATCCTTGCGTGTGCAAATTATAATATTTGCAAGAAACTGGCAGTGATATGACCACCTACAAACGGCTCGATCTGCTTTTCAGAAAACGTGGCATCAAGCCCGATCAGATTGAGGCCTTTTTGATCCGTTGCCTATATAGCGATAAACTGAACTTGAGATCGTGAGGGTACAGCTATGGCGAGAGTTTCCACCAGAGAGAATAAAAATATATATCAGTTGACCAGAGAAAATCTGAAGCTTACCAGAGAGACCGCAAGTGAGCTGTTAGAATCCATTCCGCCGGAGCGTATAGAAAAGATTGAGAACGAACGCTCTTTTCCGCATCCGGATGAAGTGCGTACAATGGCAGAGAAATATAAAAAGCCGGACCTGTGCAACTATTACTGCGCCAATCAGTGTCCCATCGGGCAGGAGTATGTGCCGGAGATCAAGATCAAGGATCTGTCTCAGATCGTGCTGGAAATGCTGGCATCTTTAAACGCAATGAATAAGCGGAAGGACCGGCTTATTGAAATCACGGCTGACGGCAAAATTTCCGATGATGAGCTGGAGGATTTTCTATACATTCAGGAGGAGCTGGAACGCATTTCCATTACGGTGGAGACCTTGCAGCTCTGGGCAGAGAAGATGCTGGCTGCCGGTGTGATTGATGAGGCGCGGTATGAAGCGTATCGGAGCCGGAAGAAAACCTGAAAGGGGTATTTTGCTCCGAAAGTGAAAATAGACTGCTTTATCTTTCCAATTCTATGATGTATTCCACCGTCCTTTTGCTGTATGCTATTCTCAAGCAAAGGGACGGCGTTCCAAAAACCGGAAAAGGAGCTGAGGGCCATGGGACCAGAGAGCGGCTGTTGACCATCCACTTGATGGAATTATTGAGAAAAGACGGAAAATATGCAACAAAATTAGGATTGGAACCGTCTATAAAAGTGAGAGTCCTTGCAGGAAAGAAATATAGTGGGGGAGCCCATGGGGCGGAAAGGGAGAGTCAATGAAATACGCGGCAGATTTTAGGAAGGAAGCCAGGGCGGCGCTTCAGGGGAAATGGCCGTTGGCCATTCTGGTGGGATTGGTGGCGGCGATTCTGGGAGGAGCCACTTCCGGCGGACCTGAATTTAAGATCAATTTTACCGGCGGCAGCCTGAACGCGAATATTCAATATGCCGGACAGACCATCTACTCTTGGGGGGACGGGATCACACCGGGACTGCGGGCAGTTCTGGTTGGCGGCGCGATCTACCTGATCTTAGCGGCAATCGTGCTGGGGGTCCTGTATTTCATTCTGGGCAGTGTTATCGAAGTGGGCTATGCCCGGTTCAATCTGAACCTGACCGCCGGAGAAAAGCCGCCCTTTGAAACGCTGTTTTCCTACTTCCCCTATTGGAAAACCATAGCTGTGACTATGCTGCTTCAAGCCGTGTATATTCTTCTTTGGACGCTGCTGCTGATCATCCCCGGCATCATGGCTTCTTACAGCTATGCCATGACCGGCTACATTCTGGCGGAGCACCCGGAACTGACAGCCAGCGAGGCCATCGCACAGTCCAAGGCTATGATGGCGGGGAACCGCTGGCGGCTGTTCTGCCTGCAATTCAGCTTTATCGGATGGGACATCCTGTGTGCTCTGACGCTGGGCATCGGCAATCTGGCCCTGCGGCCTTACAGACATGCTGCCGAAGCGGCGTTCTACCGGGAGCTGTGCGGCGGTACGGTGCCCGAAGACGAGGAATACTCCGCATAAGTATTGTCATCCCTTAAAAACTACATAAAGAAAAAGAAAAGGAGAACCACATGGACATTTTACTGAAGGCAATTCCCATTGCGATTCCCGTGATCCTGGTCATTCTCATTTTCCTGATGGGCTACGTGAAAGCACCCCCCGACGTGGCCTACATCATCTCCGGCCTGCGGAAGCACCCCAAGGTGCTCATCGGTAAAGCCGGCATCAAGATCCCCTTTCTGGAGCGGGTGGATAAGCTGATCGTCCGCCAGATCTCCATCGACATCAAGTCCGAGGGTTACATTCCCACCCAGGACTTCATCGGCGTGGACGTGGACGCCGTGGCCAAGGTGCGGGTGATGACAGACCCGGAGGGCATCCAGTTGGCCATGAAGAACTTCCTGAATATGACGGAGGACGACTTCAACCGGGCTATCGTGGATTCCTTGCAGGGCAACATGCGTGAGATCATCGGCACCATCACTCTGAAAGAGATCTGCAATGACCGTAAGAAGTTCGGCGACGAGGTGCAGTCCAAGGCCCAGACCGATATGAACGCGCTGGGCATCCAGATCATCTCCTGCAATATCCAGCGGGTCACCGATGAAAACAGCCTTATCAACTCGCTTGGTCAGGACAACATGAGCAAGATCCAGAAGGATGCTGCTATCGCCAAGGCTGAGGCAGAGCGGGATATCGCCATCGCCCAGGCCCAGGCTGCCAAGGCGTCCAACGATGCCCAGGTGGAGGCGGACATGCACATCGCCCAGAAGCAGAATGATCTGGCGATCAAGCAGGCTGAACTGAAGGTGCAGGAGGATACTAAGCGAGCCGAGGCCGACGCCGCCTACACCATCCAGCAGCAGGAGCAGCAGCGCTCCATTGAGACGGCTACCGTCAATGCCCAGATTGCCAAGACAGAGCGCGAAGCCGAGCTGAAGAGCAAGGAAGTCGAGGTCAAGAAGCAGTCCCTGGACGCCGAAGTCCGCGCCGCTGCCGACGCCGACCGTTACCGTAAGGAGCAGGAGGCCCAGGCAGCTCTGTACCAGCGGCAGAAAGACGCGGAGGCCGTCCGCTATGAGCAGGAGCAGGCGGCGGAAGCCGCCAAGAAGGCCGCTGAGGCTGCCCGTTTCGCCAAGGAGCAGGAAGCTGCCGGTATCGCCGCTGTCGGTCAGGCGGAAGCCGAAGCCATCCGGGCCAAGGCCCTGGCAGAGGCCGAGGGTATCGACAAGAAGGCGGAGGCCATGAAGAAGTACGGCGAGGCCGCTGTGATCGAGATGATCATGAACGCCCTGCCGGAGATCGCCAAGAACGTGGCGGAGCCCCTCAGCAAGGTGGATAAGATCACCATGTACGGCGAGGGCAACAGCGCCAAGCTCCTCAGCGACATCGTCAACGGTACCACTCAGGTCACCGAGGGCATCAGCGCCGGGATGGGACTGGACCTCAAGAGCCTGCTGGCAGGTGCCCTGGGCGGCAAGCTGGCGGCGGGCAATTCCCAGCCGGTGCAGGTGACAGTGACACCCCAGGCCCAGCCTGACGCAGCGGCCGCTTCCGCGGACACGCCGGAGCAGCAGGTGTGATGACTTAACCGGACATAAAATCTGCCTGGGGCCTTCTGCGGGAGGTCCCAGGCTTCCGTAAAGAGAGGAGGTCGTTTATGATAGGCTTTGGAGGAAATCCCGGCTTTGGTGTGACTTTCAGCATCATGCGGATCATGGTTCCTGTCATATTTGTGTTGGTGTTTGGCATTATTATCGTAGCAATGGTTCGCGGTATAGGTGAATGGAACAAAAATAATCATTCACCGAAGCTGTCCGTTCCTGCCAAGGTGGTATCCCGGCGTACCGCTGTTTCTCACCACCATCATCACCAGGGAAATGGGATGTATCATACCCATACCGCTACCAGCTATTACGCCACCTTTCAGGTAGAGAGCGGCGACCGGATGGAATTTGAAATCTCCGACATGGAATACGGCATGCTGGCGGAGGGAGACCGGGGGATGCTGACCTTTCAGGGCACCCGCTATTTGAATTTTCAACGGAACGAGTCGGCGGAATGAAGGGCGTAACCGTCAAACGCAGCGGCGGATTGAAGATTTCCCGTGAAAATGAGAGAATACCCCGTATAGAGCATAGAGTCCACGCATAGTGAACGGCTCCTTGAGATGGCGGCCTTCTATACGTGGTTAGATTTTACGCTTACCTTGGAAATGCGGGTGGTTATTGAGCACTTACGAGGAAAAGGTTTGAGTTGATGCATAGAGGTTTAAAGTTTCCTATGGCGAAAAAGGAACGGCGCAGCAGACGATTATAATACCGTCTGCTGCGCTGTCCTTTGCCTGATGTGGAATCATGTATAGATGAACTGGCAGCTGCTTTACTCAGCCATGTCCCGCCAGAGGAATGCCACAATTTGGCCGCGGGTGCAGTTGTTGCCGGAGCCGAACAGACCACCGCCGATACCGCCGGTGATGCCGTTCTTCTCAGCCCACTTGACCGCGCTTACGTAGTAAGCGTCAGCCGCCACATCGCTGAAGGCCGCGCTGCCGCTGACGGCAGGGCTGCCGGAAGCGCGATACAGGAAGGTCACTGCCTGTGCGCGGGTGCAGGTAGCGTCGGGGCTGAACTTACCGTTGCCGGTGCCGCCGGTGATGCCGTTTTCAACGGCCCACGCCACAGCCTTGGCGTAGTAAGCGTCAGCGGGGACATCCGCGAAGCTGCTCATGCTCTTGGGGGCGGGAGAACCGGCCGCGCGCCACAGGAAGGTGACGATCTGGCCGCGGGTGCAGGGAAGGCCGGGGGCAAACAGGTTGTTGCCGATACCGCCGGTGATGCCCTCGCTGGCCGCCCACTTGACGGCCTCATAGCAGTAAGCGTCCACGGGAACGTCCGCGAAGATCTGCTCCGGAGCTTCCTCCACGAACTTACCCTTAATGGTGACCTTGGAGGCAGGCATGGTGAAGGTGTACTTGCCCTTCTTCTCGGTGATCTTCACCTTGTCGCCGTCCTTATCCAGAACCTTCAGGGTATCCAGCTCATAGCCCTTGTCGGGCTTCACGGTGATGGTCACGGTGTCGCCCTTGTAGGCAGACTTGGGAGAAACGGTGATGGTGCCGTGCTTCACGCTGTCCACGGTAATGGTGTAGCGGGAAGAGTGGGAGCTGCCGCCGCTGCTGCTGGACTTGTGATACAGCTTGATGGAGCCGGTCAGCGTTGTGTAGTTGGTGTTGGTGGGGGTGAAGCGCCACTTGTAGGTGGTGTTGGCCGCCACGGTAGTGGTATCGGGCAGGACATTGCCTGCGTCATCCACCCACTCCAGCGTACCGGCGTTGGGGTTCAGCGTGCTGCCGGTAACGGTCAGGCCAGCATCCGCCAGCGTCTTGCCGCTGGTGGTGATCTTGGTATAGGCAGGCTCGCCGGTGGGGGTCGCCTGCTTGATGGTGAAGGTGTAGGTCTTGTCGGCCGTGGTGCCGTCCGCCCAAGCGGTGGTGGCCTTATCCCTCAGCGCCACGGTGACGGTGTGGTCACCGGCGTTGGTCTGGCTATTGCCGGTCACGGTGTAGTCCGCGGTATCGGAAATGCCGTAGGTCTTGGCGCTTCCGTCATAGGTGAACACCGTGGTGTCGGCGGCGGGGATGGCCACCTTCTTGGGAACGATGGTCAGGGTGGCCGTGGCAATGCCGAAGTTGATGCTATCCTCGTAGGTGGCGGTCACGGTGTAGGTGCCGATGCCCTCGGGGAACCCTGCTGCCATCAGCGTGCCGGTACCGGCGGTGTAGATGTAGTTCCACTTGGCGCCGGTGCCGAGGTTGGTGCCGCTGATGGAGGCCTCCTCATACTTCATCCAACTGCCGGTGTACTCCTTCTCGCCGTCAGGGAAGGTGATGAAGGTGCTGACATCGGTCTTATCCAGCACGTAGACGGTGATGGGACGCGCGGAGACGGCGATGTGGTTGGCGTCACCGGCGTAGTGGGCCTTGAACGTCTGCGGGCCGGCGGTGTTCATAACGGTGGCGGGGGCATCCCAGTTCCAGCCGGCGGGCAGCTCCACAGTGGACAGGGCATTGCCCTTGACGCCCTTCAGTCCGGTGGGGTCGGCGGGGTTGATCTGGTTGATGTTCACGATGGCGGTGGTGGTATCCTTGTTCAGCGTGTAGTTTTCACCGAGGCCGCCCTTTTCCATCTTCACCAGCACGTTGACAGTTTTGCCGGTACCCGCCGTGTCATCGGCCATGGTGGCGAAGACGTGGTAGTGGGTACCCTGCTTCACATCGGAGGCAACAGGCAGCTTCACGGTGCAGTCCACGTCCAGCCTGCCCTCCTCGTAGTCGCGGTCCGTCGTTTTGACGTCCTCGATGTCAATGGGCTTGGGCTGGATCTTGAAGTTGCGGCTGAAGGTGCCCGTGTAATTGCCCTTGCCCTCGACATAGACGGTGGCCGCCTCAAAGACGTGGACGTTGGTGCCGTAGCTGACGGTGTAGTCCGTGCCCTCGACCAGCGTCTTGGTGCCGTCCATCACCACGGCAGTCGGCTTTTGGGGCGCGCCGGTATACGTATAGGTGCCGGTGATGGGCTGGAGCATGTTGCTGATGCTCTTGGGGTTAATTTTGAAGTTGGCGTGACCCATGTAGATGTGGGTGGCCGTTTCGCAGACGACATTCACCACATACGCGCCCGCGTCGGTGGGGGGCGTGTCGCTGCTGTAGCCGCTGGAGGTCGGGGTGCTGTAATGAACCAACGTCTTGGTGGTGCCCTCCGGCGCGGTAAAGACAGGGTCTGCCAGCGCCGTACCGTAGGTGGTGTCCGCCTGCGTCACCGTCAGGGTTTCGATGGGCCTTTCCTCCACCTTGATCTTGACGGTATCCTTGATGGCGGGGTTGGCGTTAAGGGTGGCCGTCAGATCGAAGGGGATGGCCTCCGTGTTATGGAACACATGAAGCAGCATGCTGTATAGGCCGCCGACAGTTTCAAGCGTGCCCATATGCTTGGGAATGGGATCCAGCTTCCAGTCAACCATCGTGATGGTTGCGGGCTGGCTGAACTGGTCATAGACCTTGGCCTCGTATTCGACGTCAATCATGTCGGCCGGGTCGTCGCCCACAGGGCGAATGATGGTGGTCTGGGGCGCGCCGCCTGTTTTTTTGTCGACGATCTTGAGCCACTTGACAGCGGGGGTGGCGCGCCAGACGGTGAGGGTGGCGGGCGTAGAGGATACGCCGCCGTAGGTGGCGGTGAGGGTGATCGGGCCGCCGGGGCAGTCGCTGGAGATGGTCATGTTGCCGGTGGCGGGATCGACGGTGACGCCATCAAGGTCGCTGATGCTCCACACAACGCCGGAGGGGTTGTGCAGGAGGCCGCTGTCCGTATGCACAGTGACGCTGTAGGTGTTGGTCACCTTGACGGTGTTGGGGGTGTCAATGCCGAGGGCCTCAGGGACATTCAGACTGGGAGCCGCGCCGCCTATCTGCACTTTGGTGACCGTCACGGAGCCGGTCTTGGGGTAAGCCTTGGTCAGAAGCAGTTCGGTGTTGCTGACGCGGGTGACGGAATAGTCACCGTTGGCGGCACCAGTCTTAAACTTTTCGTCGAAGGTCTCGCCGGAGTTGGCCTTCAGGGTGATTCTGGCGTAGTAGAACTGCTCAGCCTTGGCGGTGGCAGGGTTGGTGACAGGCGTGCCGGTGTCGGTAGTGCCTTCGAACCACTCCACCTTCGTGATGCTGTACGGTGCGCCGCTGGCAACGGTGCCGGTGAAGTCCAGCGGCTGGCCCTTGACCGGGGCATCAACAGAGGCGGTCACGCTGGAGATGGGCGCCTTGGGGACAACAACAGAAATTGTTTTTGGCAAGGTTGCTGCATCACTTGCTGCAATATTTGTTACATAGTCAGATGCTGACATAGTGAGTTCGGTCAACTTGATGTCGTACGAACCCGGAGCTGCACCGCTTTTAATGGAAAAAGTCAACTTTGCATATTCGCCACCAACAGTACAGGTGCCTAAAGTCTCATTGGTGTGAGCAATCGTGACCTTTCCGTTGTTGGTAGCAGTTGTAACATTGGGGTCTTCAAAGTCGAGAGGAGGATACACCCCGCTGGTGACGCTTTCCAACTCAAGAACTGTGCCCGGAAACTCCACAACGGCTTCCGCTGTCATGACATTTTCATAATCCGGCAAAGTTAGTGTTACAACGATTTTTTCTCCTTCTTTTACGCTGGAAAAATCAAGTACAGGTGCCGCGAGTGCCTGACTTGGCAACAGCGAGAGAATCAGTGCAAGGGAAAGAACCCATGAAAAAATTTTTTTCATTTACATTCTCCTTTTAAGCAATAGGGATTGTTGAAATGTTACCTTTGAAATACTGCCTAAGTATCGTAATATCAATGGCTTTAATGCTTCCATCACCATTCATATCTATCGCGCAAATCTGTTCATCCGTCAAGGACGACAAATTCCCTTTGAAATACTGCCTTGCCATTGTCACATCAATTGCTTTAATGGCCCCATCGTAGTTCACATCCCCGTACAGCCACAGCTTGAGCTGGCCGAGGTTGAGGGCGGTGCTTTCGACGGTGATGGGAACGATCTTGGGCACATACTTGCCGGGCTTGAAGATCACCAGCTTGTAGCTGCCCGCTGGGATGGTACCAAAGCTAAAGGGCTGCGCCTTCATGCTCTTGCCGTCCACCGTCGTGGCAGTAATGGCTCCGCCGGTGCCGGTGTAGGTATAGCCGGTAACTGTGCCGCCGGTCTTCCACTGCGCACGGATGGCCGCATCCTCCATCGTGGACGGATAGAGATAGTACAGCGCGTCATTCGTGTCGTTCCAGCTCACCGCCGTCCCGCTGACGCTCACGCCCTTGGGACGCACGATGACGGTGATCTTCTTCGAACCATCCAACACGACGAGGCTGCCGTTGCTGTCCGACTTGTGGAAGCAATAAGTGCCATCAATGATGACCTTGTTGTCCACCAGCGGGCGGTTCTGTTTCAGCTTCAGCTTCAGCGTGTTGATGCGGTAGTTCGTGCCCGCCGAACCTGCAATGGCAGGCGTGCCGCTCTCCCATGTAAGCTGCTCCACCTCATAGCCCATGGGGGAGAGCTGCGTGTTGAAGCTTTCCTGTACCTTGGAAAGGCTATCGCCCTCGTGGAGCGTCGGGAGGGTCAGGTTCATCTCCCTGAGCGGCGTGGCGGTGAAGGTCAGCGACTTGCCGCCGGAGGAGCGGGTGACGTTCTTCATCTTGAGGAAGCTGCCGTAGATGCCGAATTGCACGCCCGCGTAATCGGCAAACTTCGTGCCCTTGTTGGCGGTGATGGTGACCTTGACGGTGTAGGTCTTGCTCTTATCAAAGGTCGCCCATGTGGGCAGGGCGTTGTCGACCGTGCCGACGCTCTCCCCCTCCCACCACTGGTAGGAGATGGTGCGCAGGGCGTGGTAATCGACGCCCTCGCTCTGGTTGATGAAGAGGTCAACGCTGTCGCCCACCGTGCCTTGCATGAACACATCGTTGCCGTTATACATCTTCTGGCCCATGACCAGCAGCACCTTGGTGTCGCCGGTGATGTACGCCTCGCTCTGATCGGCAAATTCCGCCCACAGTGAAAGCATGTTGTAGTTGTTAGAGCGGTCAGGCATCGTGAAGAACAGCTCCTCCTTGAACTTGTCGCTGGGGGTATCATAAATACCGTTCGCGCTCCAGCTCTTGAAGATCTTTCCTGACGGAGCATTCGGCACGACCTTGATCCTTGCGCCGACCTGAACATTGACAGAAGCATTGACACCATTGGAGTCTGTCACAAGCATCTTGCCGTTACTGTCGTAGGCGGTGGCGTTTCGCACTATGAGCAGGACATGTTTCACGCTCGAGTCCAGCTTGAACGCATAGTCCTCGCGTTTGTAGTCATAGCCGCCGCCCGCCTTGGGGACGCGCGTGAAAACGCTGATGGTTTTCTCGCCGCGCACCTCGAAGGGGACGGTGTACGGCACGGCGTTCTGGGGGGACGTGCTGCTGTTATAGGCGTAGGCCATGGTGGCGTTGAGGGGCCAGCCGGAGGGCTTTGCCAGCGCCACATTCACGAAGTCCTTGATCGTGTAGGTGTTGGGGCCGCTGGGCGTCAGCGGCGCTCCGCCGTTCTTCGGCGTCACGGTCACCTCCGGGGTGGGCAGGCCGATCAGCTTCGTCAGATGGACCACGGCGTAGTTATGGCTCAATTTCCGGTATTCCCTGCCGTTCACGGTAAAGGTCTTTGCCAGCTTGAAGTAGACCTTGCCGCTGTTGCCGCTGTCGGTGATGATGGCCTTGCCGTTCTTCACCCTGGTGCCGATGACCTCGGCGCTGTTGGAGCCCTCCGCCGGTGTCTGGTCTTCCCGATACCAGATCTCGTAGCCCTCGGGGGCCTCCACCGTCAGCTCGATCGCGCCGGAGAAGTACCGCGGGACGCTGTCTTCGCTGAGCACCGTGTCGCCGTATTTCACCGTGGGCGCGCCGGTGGGCCGCACGGCGTAATAGGCCTCGGACTTGATGCCCAATATGGAGGCTCCGGCGTAGGCCTCGATGCGCACATCGTTGCTGACGGAGACATCCACGGGAAAGGGGCCGTTGTAGGTCTGGAGGCTGGTCCACTTGTTCGTGGAGGAATTCCAGACACGGTATTCGATGTGCTTATTCCGCTCCACCGTGATGGTCACGATTTCGGGGACGTGGTTGTCATCCTCAGAAATCCCGCTGCCGGGGGCGATGTACGGCGGGGCGACAGGCGGGTTGAAGGTAAAGGGCTTGCTGAAGTAGCAGCGGCCGGTTTCATCGTCATCGTAGGCGATGCGGTAACTCCCCTCCGGGATGTTTTCCCAGGCAAGCGTTGTCCCATAGGCGCCGCTGGGCTTCGCATCGGCATAGAGCCGGCTGTTGCGCAGGCCCATGACGGGTCTGCCCTTCAGATCCTTGGAGGCATAGGTATTTTCGCCGTACCGGGGCAGCTGCGCGGGCACCAGCATGACACGGTATCCGCCGGAGCCGTTGCTGATGCTGTCCTCCTTCGCAAAGGTCATGTCCTGGTAGGCGTAGCGGGTGGTGGTGCCGGTATCGCTGTCATACTCCGTAGTGTAGCTCACAGGGCTCAAGTTGGGGCCCGTCGTCATGGGGTCACGCACCGGCACCAGCACCATATCCCGCTGAATGTTGGAGAAGGTCTGGGTGGTGTTCGTCCAGCTTGTGCCGTTCCCGCTGCCCTCCGGGTGCAGGGCGTCGTACCAGCAGAGGAATTTGCCCTTCCCCGTCGGCGCGGTCAGCTTCAATTCGTCGCCCTTGCGCACAACATGGGTGTCCTCGTGCTCTGGCTCTATAACCTTGGCAAAGTAGACGCTGCTGGAAGCTCCCGGCGGTACCTCATGATCCATGATCAGTCCGCGGGACACCTTCACGGTGGCCACGCCGGTGGGCGACCAGATGTAGTTGAACTCGCCGCGGTAGTATTCCGCGCCGTTTTCCTGTACAGCCTCATAGGGGCAGCTGCCCTGATACATATCCGGCCCCAGCACGATCTCCTTCGCGAGGATCGCCCAGCTGTCGCTCCCCTCCGTCGCCCAATACTCGATGCGGGTCGATTCGGAGTCGATGGACACACCCTGCTCCGCGCGGATGAGCTCCACCTTCGCGTCTTTCCAGGTTTCGATGTTGGTATACGGGTGGTCGTAGCGCGTATGCAGTGTATCGGTTTCGGGATAGCGGACGATGTTGCCTTGGTTCCAGATATTGAAGTAGCCCTCGGTGTCCACCTTCAGGGCGGTGCCGTCCCCGCCCCCCAGCAAGACGTCGGTCACCACGTTCTTTTTGGATACGATCTCCACCGAGGCCTTGCCCAGCACCTCCATGGTTCCGGCGGAAATGGCATAGTTCTTCTGAATCACGTTTTTGGGCTTTGTCCAGTACTCGGTCGCCGGGTCAAAGTCCCGCCCGGATTCGATGGTGATCTTCAGGGTGGAGTCATCCTTCACCTTGACGTTAGAGGCATCGATGCCTATCGCCTGGTCGCCGTTAAAGCCGCTGGTGCCGCCGGTGACCTTGATGTTCACATACGGGCTTCCTCTATCATCCTCAAGGGTCAGGCCGCCCGAAAGGACGATACCGCCCGCATAATATTGGCCCTCATTCCGCCCCACGGTATTGATGTTCAGCTCGCCGCCGCCGCAGACCGTCAGCTTTGCGCCCTCACGGCCGTAAATGGCGTAGCCTCTGCCGGGCGATTGCGCGGTCTTGGTAAGGTTCAGCGTAAGACTCTTGCCGGTATCGATTTGGAGCTTCACATCCGGGCCGTCCTGCAGGTCCAAAAGGACATCGTATCCGCTCATGACGACGTCGTTAACCACACAGACAAGGACGGATTGCTTGGGCGGGTAGCGCATGGCGTTGCGCAAATTGATCCGCACGTCCTGCAGGTTGCCATTGAGGAACAGGATCCCCTCGAGATACCACACAAGGTAGTCGCTCTCCGCATGGGGGACGCCGCTCCACACATGAGCGTCCGGATCGCACTCGGTGATGTACTGGCCGTTGTACAGCTTGATCGCCCTCGACTCGTTATTCAGCGGGGGAAAGTTCAGCACCACCATGCCGTAGGTTTTATCCGGCTCTGCCGCCGCCCGCAGGGGGGCCTTCATCACAGGCGGTACAAGGGGCGGCAGGGTCTCCTGCTGCTCGTTGGTTCCCTCGGTGGTACCCTCGGTGGTTCCCTCGTTGGTTCCCTCGGCGGTACCCTCGGTGGTTCCCTCAGTGGTTCCCCCGTTGGTTCCCTCGGTGGTACCCTCGGTGGTTCCTCCGGTGGTCCCCTCGGTGGTTCCCTCGTTGGTTCCCTCGGCGGTACCCTCGGTGGTTCCCTCAG
>ERZ1106964.1914-NODE-1914-length-12495-cov-6.793650_pt1 | contig 12495 bp, 11 predicted proteins | sample MGYA00403682_ERZ1106964 | MGnify/ENA primary metagenome ERZ1106964 (study PRJEB35170, sample SAMEA104062451) | human gut metagenome | biome: human gut; feature: human-associated habitat; material: faeces | place: Denmark | collected 2013-04-10 ...
TGACGGCGAACGATTCCGCCTCGCTGAGCAAGATCTTTACCACGATCAGCGAGAATATCGGTCAGGCGAGCATTGACCTCAGCAACTCGACGGTTGTTAAAGACATTGTGACACCGTATTTCACTATGCCGGCGAACACCGCAGATGTGAAGCTTTACACCGCCGATTATAACGGCAAGAGCTTTGGCATGGAGCAGCCGGCCGGCAGCGACGTGCGGGCGACGATTGACGCAAATGCGAACACGGTGAGCGTGACCGGATTTGATTTCAATAAGTACTACGTCGCCGACAAGCGGCACGAGGGTACGTATGGCAAGAAACTGATTATCGAGTTTTCTGTGCAGCGAAAGCCCGGATTTGTTGGCGGCAACAACGTGCCGACCAACGGAGATACTTCCGGCGTTTACACGGAGAAGGGTGTTTCTGCTGGCCTGTTTGATGTTCCAAAGGTCAATGTCCCCATCATTGCACCGGAATTGGCCGGGCAAGACTGCCATGTCTATTATCTGGGCACGCAGCCGACGCCTGAGCAGATGTGCACACCGTATGACACCGCAGGGAGTGATTTCTCCTTTGTGAAAGTCTCTTATACGACGAGTGGTTCGGTTGATATGACGCAGGATGGCAGCTATACGGTGACTGCGACCGTTTCTCCCAAGGAAGAGGCTGCGTCGGATTCGGATGGTGCATCAGCCCAGCCGGCAACTGCCACGGCGACTTCTAATGTCTATGTTTACAAGCCGGAGCTGACCTTCAAGGACAGCGAGGGCTATTACGGCGACACCGCGCCCGGCTTTGACGGCAACCTGACCGCCACCGTGTGGAAGCACGGCGAAACCGAGGCCAATACTGCTGTGATGGGCGAAGCCCCTGAGTTGACGCTTACCTACACGCCGGACGCCGATGCTATCGTGGACGGCAAGATCAACACCCGGACGGACTTCGGTGTGGACGTGACTGTGAAAATTGACAATACTGATGTGACCGGAAAAACCGCGTTCCTTCACACGAATTGTGCTGGCAAGACTTGTGTGCCCCCTGCTGACAAGGAGTTCCTGGTTCATGTCAACACTTGCAGCCTGACCATTTCCAAGACGGTGACCGGCCAGAACAACGGACAGTCCTTCGTGTTCACAGTGAAGGATGCAAACGGAAATGTGATTACCACCGTCGCGGTCAAAGGCGGAGCGAGCAAGACCATTACGGGTCTGCCGATCGGTACTTATACCGTTACGGAAGATACCCAGTGGTCGTGGCAGTATAACTTGACATCCGGAAACGATGTTACAAAAGAACTGAAGGCCAATGCTGCGGAAGATTACGCGGCAGCAGACTTCACCAACGAATATAAAGGCACCAACTGGCTCACGAGCATTGTCGACGTGATCAACAAGTGGGTCAGCGCAACCCAGATTCAGCAGATTCCGGATCCGAAAACAAACTGAACAGGAGGGATGACATATGAAACGTATCTTTAACGGTTCAGGCGGGAGAAAGACCGCGCTCATCCTCTCCCTGTGCCTGATTTTCGCGCTGGCAGTCGGCACCACGGTTGCCCTGCTGGTTGCGCACACCAACGCGGTGACAAACACGTTCAAGGTTGCCGAGTCCGGCACGCACATTGAAGAAGTAACGAAAGACGGTGTGAAGTCCAGCATCATCGTACAAAACACCGGCACGGCCACGTCCTATGTCCGCGTCAAGCTGGTGTGCAACTGGGTAGACAAAGACGGAAACGTCTCTGTGACTCCGGTGCCAGCGCCGACGATCACAAATAGTGATTGGTTCGTGAAAGACGGCATCTACTACTACAAGATGCCGGTCGCACTGAATGGCGAAACGTCCAATCTGCTGCAGGATCACCCAATTACGCAAGGTGAAGCACCCGATGGCTGCCACCTCGAGGTCACGGTGCTGGCCGAGAGCATTCAGGCCGCGCCGGATTCGGCAGTGACGGAAGCCTGGAAGGTAGTCAAAGTCGACAACGGCGCGCTGACTCCGGTAACCCCGGCACCATAAGGAGGGCAACGGTATGAAACACAAAAAGCTTACCATGATCGTCGCCCTCGTGCTGGTGGTCGCGCTGGCCGCCGGACTGGGCATCTGGGCGACGGGCGAGGCGAACATCCCCACCGTCACGTACTATGACGGCTCGGACGGCACCAACGCACACTTCACCTTCACCCACACCGGCAAGGGCTCGGACACGAACCTGTTCCCGAACTTCTCCGACTGCATGCCCGGCGACAGCCTCACGCAGACCATCCGCGTGCAGGCCGACAGCAAAAACGGCGCGCAGGGCGCAAAGATCTATCTGCGTGCGGAGATCGACGGCGACGCCTCCGCCAAGGAAGGCTCCGCCATCACGTACAACGATGTGCTCGATCACATCAGCATGACCGTGTCGAAAAACGGCGTCGTGCTCGCGTCCAACAAGACCGCGAAGCTCTTCAGCCAGCTCGACGCGAGCGAGGGTCTCAAGAGCAACGTCTTCATTGCCGAGGTCAGCCCCAAGACTGACCCGGTCGATCTGGACGTGACCATCGAGGTCGACCCCGCCATGGGCAATGCGTTCCAGGAAGCGGCTGCGCACGTCGCGTTCGTGTTCTCCGTCGAGGACAACGAAGTGCCGCCTCCGCCGCTGGAGCGTGAGAAGCACGATGCGTACATCGTCGGCTACCCGAACGGCAACGTCGGCCCGAACGACAACATCACGCGTGCAGAGGTCGCCACGATCTTCTACCGTCTGCTGCAGGACGATGCGCGCGAACAGGTCTGGTGCACCACGTATCCGTACCCGGATGTGGAGGCCAACAGCTGGTACAGCAATCAGGTCGCCACGCTGACGAATGCCGGCATCCTTGCCGGCTTCCCGGACGGCAGATTCGGCCCGCAGGAGCACATCACCCGCGCGGAGTTCGCCACGATCGCGGCGCTGTTCTTCCACGCGCCGGATGTCGAGGGCGACGCGTTCTCCGATATCTCCGACAGCTGGGCGCGCGAGTACATCAACCGCGCGGCGGCCCTTGGCCTGGTCAGCGGCTTGCCGGACGGCACGTTCCGCCCGAATGCGGAGATCACTCGCGCCGAGGTCATGGAAATCATCAACAACGTCCTGTTCCGCACGCCGGACAAGGATCACTTCCTGGACGATATGGTCAAGTGGCCGGACAACAGCAATCCGAACGCTTGGTACTATGAGCCCGTGCAGGAGGCCACCAACAGCCACGATTACGAGCGCGTGAGCAACACGTCGCCCGAGACGTGGACGAAGATCACGCAGCAGCGTGACTGGGATGCGCTGGAGGCTGAGCTGGCCGCCAAGTATCCGAACCGGTAAGCGCGCGGCGCTGCCGGAAAACCCAACCATAGCGAACACCCCCTGTGCAGAGCGCAGGGGGTGTTTTTGCGCGGCCGATGTGATTTTCTGCCGCAGAATGAGATCGTTTTGCGTGGCCAGTGAGGTGTGATTCCGGACGGCGAGGGTGCGGTTGGGGAGCCGCGCTTTGCGGTACCGCTTGGGTGCGGCGGCCGTGTTGCAGTAATCGGCCAGCGTGTCCGGCGAGATGGGCATCCCCTCGCGCAGCCAGATGTACATGAGGTTATACGCTGCGCCGGCCCAGAAATACATCCGGTAGCGCTCGCGGTCAGAGTTATCATAGGCGTACTCAGCCGCGAAGGCGTTGAAAAAGTTTTGCAGCCGCTCGCTCTCGTGCGCGGCGATGAGCACGCGGCAGAAATCCTTGTATTCGTACAGGACACGGAAAATTTCGCGCCGTGCGCCCGGCCAGTCGTCGCGCCGCAGGGGCCCATGACGGCGGCGATCTTGTCGCACACGCGCGTGATGCAGTTGTCGAGAATGGCCTCTTTGGAGCCGAAGTTGCGGTAATACGCCATGCACGACACGCCCGCGCGCTGCACAAGCGCCTCGATCGAGATGTCGCGGATGTCCTGCTCCTGCAGGAGCTGGAGCAGCGCTGTCTCCAGGCTCTTGCGCGTGAGACGGTTCATCTCCTCGTTCGATAGCCGCAGGCCCTTCAGCCGGGAAGATTGCTCCGGCATTACAAAAGCTTCCATTTCATAACGCCGGTCGTCACGGCCGTGGTTGGATCGTTGCTGCGCCGGGCGAGCCACATTATAATTGTAACAGCGCAGCGAACAAAGCGCAAGCGCGGAAACTGTGATTTTAGAGGGGTCATCATGTTCCAACGGAAGGATCTGTTCGAGGGCACCCGCCCGGCCAAGCTCGGGATCGACGGGGAGACCGAAATGCCCATCCTGTACTACAAGGATGAGTGCGCATATTTCTACTTCACGGCGGACGCCGAGGCGGTGCAAAAGCGCCTGCCATCGGAAAATCTGCATGTCGTCAAGGTGTCGCCCACGCGCTGCATGGTCGCACTGGCGACGTATCATTACATCCACGCGTCGGTCGGCAGCTACGACGAGACGGTCATGGTTGCCATCTGCACGCACGACAAGGTGCCCAGAGGGCCGCTGCCGCTCATCCGGCAGGCGCGCGATGCGCACTTCGGCACGTTCGTGTTTCACTGCCCGGTCACGACGCAGTGGGCGATGGGCGGCGGCCGCATCATGTGGAACTACCCAAAGTTCATCTCGGACATGACGTTCACATCCAATGGCCGGTACTTCGAGTGCCGCCTCTCGTCCGATGGCAAGCGCATCTTCGACCTGCGCGCGCCCAAGCGCGGCAGGCTCAGCCGCGATACCAAGCCACAGCGCTGCTTTCTCGCACAGGGCGATAAGCTCGTGCAGGCGCGATCCCGGCCTACGGCATCTGCGAGACAGCGGTGCTGCCGCGCGACACCGCGGTGACGGTCTATCCCGGCCACCCGATGAGCGACGACTGGCTGGCCATAAAGCCCTTGAAGCGGCCGCTCATGGTGCAGCATTTCAACGGCCACATGGCGGCGCTCGGCGCGGCCAGCGTTATCGAGGAGGGCATTCGCCCCTATGACGGTCACCGGTTTGTCAATGACGGCCGCGACGGTGAGCATCATGTCATCTATGGCGGCGTGGAGTACAAGATGCACACCGTGCACCAGAAGGAGATCACGATCACGCGCGTTTGACGGATCGATTCTGTGCATACATCCCCTTTCTCCCCGTCTGCTCAAACGCCCCCCCTGTGCCGCGGCACAGGGGGCGTTTGATGCTGTCAAAAGGACTCCTTTTTTGACAAAGAGGTTTTCTGCCCGGCCGCATCGCACGCGCTGTCCGGCGGCGCGGCAGAATTTTTTCGCAGCTCCGGAGCGCAGAGGTAGAATTGTTCATATTCTTTGCGGTATAACTTGCGTGCACAAACAGAGTGACACATGTGATCCACTGCGCTTCGTCTTGCGGCAGCACAAAAACTGCAGAATACAAAGGCGCAGGACGAGCCCGACGGCAAATGGAGGACGGAAGAGGAATATGTTCAAGGCGGGAAAAAGACCTTCGGCCGACTTGCTTTCCGGCGATGAAGGATGGGTGATCTTCAGGTTTTCGGTACCGATCATCCTCTCTTATCTGCTTCAGCAGATCTATACGATCCGTGATGCCGCGATCTGCGGGCAGACGCTTGGTGTCGATGACATTGCAGGCGTGAACGATGTGTTCCCGATCCTGTTCATATTCCTGCAGTTTGCGGTCGGCAGCACTGCCGGCTTTTCGGTCATCACCTCCATCGCGGCGGGGCGCGGCGATCAGGCCAGAGTCCACAGATCCTTTGCGGTGCAGCTTGTTCTCGGCGGAGTTTTGTCACTTGCGCGCTGACCGGCATCGCCATATGGGCGCTCAAGCCCCTGCTCCGGTTCAACGGTCTGTCCGAGACAAACCCCGGCGTCTGGAGGGCGGCCTATCAGTATTCGCTGGTCATTTTTATCGGGATCTTTGCGCAGCTCTATTACAATCTGATCTGCTCCGTTTTGCACAGTCTGGGTGATTCGACAACGCCGCTCGTCTTTCTGCTGTTTTCCACCGTGCTGAATATCGGGCTCGACCTGCTGTTTATCCTTGCGTGTCCGGCTCGGTGTCGTCGGCGCGGCGGCTGCCACGGTGCTGGCGCAGGCGGTGAGCGCGGTCATGTGCCTGCTGTATGCCTTTAGAGAATATCCGGAGCTCCATCTTTCCGGACAGGATCTTCACGCGGAGGTCTGCGTATATGCGCAGCACCTGGGTCAGGGTCTGCCGATGGGGCTTCCGTTTTCAGCGCTGGCAATCGGCATCATCGTGATGCAGCGCGCGCTGGTCGGGTTTGACATCGGGTAAGACGGCATCATGGCGGCCGGAAACCTTGCCCAGAACGGATTCGACGCCGCCAACAAGCTCAACAATTTCCTGATGTGCCCGATGAATGCGCTCAGCACCGCGATCGTCAGCTTCAACGCGCAGAATCTGGGCGCGGGCAGACAGGACAGAATCCGGCGCGGAACGGGCAAGAGCCTGCTGATCGGGCTCGCTATGTATCTGATCCTCGGCGGCGCCGGCATGCTCCTGACGATCAATGGTGCATACCAGTACCTGTTTATGAGCGCGGACAAGATCACGGCGGCCACGATCCGCTGTGGGAATCTGTATCTGTGCGTGGATCTGTCTATGTATTTTGCGCTGATGATCCTGCTCGTCTTCCGCTTGGGCGTACAGGGCGTGGGGCATGCGGAGTTTGCGCTGGCCGCCGGCTGCGCCGAGCTGGTCGCGCGGTACCTGCTCGGCGGCGCGCACAAAAAGCCAAGCGGGAACGACTGAAAATCGGTATTGGCAGCGCGGACGGGACGGGCGGACGACTTTGCGGGAGCAAGAGCCGTTGACAAGCGATCCGCAGCAGTATATTATACTACGGGTGGGTGTGTACCTGCCGGCAGTCAGGCGAAGAGTCTGACTGCCGTTTTTGTACCGGCCGAAGCGTGATCGGAGGGATTGTGTATGAATATTACTGTTTATCTTGGCGCAAATGAAGGAAACGACCCCGGTCTGCGCAAAGCGGTCGAAGAGCTGGGGACCTGGATCGGCAGCAGCGGAAACGCGCTGGTCTACGGCGGCTCCAGATCCGGACTGATGGGTGCGATCGCGGACAGCGTTTTGCTCTCCGGCGGTGAAGTGACCGGCGTCGAGCCGCGGTGCTTCATCGAAAACGAATTCCAGCACGACGGCCTGACCAGGCTGATCGTGACCGAGGACATGACGGAGCGCAAACGCAAAATGATCGAGCTCGGCGATGCCTTTATCGCCTTCCCTGGCGGCACGGGAACGCTCGAGGAGATCGCGGAGGTCATGTCGAAGGTGTCTCTGAAGCATCTGGACGCGCCGTGCATTCTCTACAACCTGAACGGTTACTACAATGCGCTGCAGGCGCTTCTGGGGCATATGATCGAAAAGGGACTGTCGTCCGAGGAGCGGCAGGAGGGCATTTATTTTGCCGGAGACCTTGAGGAGATCCGGCACATCTTGAGCCTCGCGTGATTTCCGACCGTCTCCTGAATATGCAAAGATCCCCTCCGTGTGCAGGAAAGCACACGGAGGGGATCTGCTTTTTATAAAGTTTGTTTGGCTGCATGCCGGCCTTTACGCGGCCGCCTCAGCCCAGATACTGCTTGTCGTAGTTGTTCTGGATGCAGGAGATGACCTTCGTGATGACGGTGTTGAACGGGGTGGGCACGCCCAGCCGCTCGCCGTAGCGCGCGATGGCACCGTTGAGCACGGAGATTTCCGTCTGGCGCTGGTGCAGCACGGCGTCCTGCGCCATGGAGGGATAGTAGTTGCCGAGGTTTGCGACGATGTTCGGCTCCTCCTTTTCCATGAGCGGCCAGAGGTCGCCGATGCCGAGCGCCTGCGCGACAGCGCAGCCCTCTTTCCAGACGTGCATGACGATGTCGTGGCCGTAGGAGTCGGCGAACGTCTCCTTCACCTTCAGGCGCATGACGGCGCTTACGCCGTTGTAGCCGCTGTTGGCGATGACTTTCTTCCAGATGTACGGACGCACGTCCTCGTCAAAGCTCGCATTGCAGCCGCCCGCCCGGAAGCACGCCTCGAGCGCCTTGCCGGCGGCGTCGGCCTTCGGGTTGTTGTGCACGGCGCCGAAGTGCATCTGGATGCCTTTTTCCGGCTTGCTCACGCACACGCCGGGGCCGGCGAGCTCCGTGCCGATCAGGCCGCTGCCATAGAGGATGCGGTCGATCTCCACAGACTGGGCGAGCACCTCGTCGTTGCCGAGGCCGTTTTGCAGCGAGACGACGACCGTCTCCGGCCCGATGCAGGGCATGGTGTCGGCCATGACGTCCGCGGTCTGCGTGGCCTTGACCATGAGGATGACCATGTCCATGGTGCCGATGTCGTGCGCGGTGGCGCTTGTGTGGAAGCCCGTGAGCACCTCCTCGCCCTCCGGCGTGCGAAAGACCAGCCCGTCGGCCGCGATCTTGTCCATGTGCGCTTTGTACTTATCGACGAGCCAGAGCTCGGCGCCGCCCTTGCGCAGGTAGGCGGCGAACACGCTGCCGGCAGCGCCGGAGCCGATCATTGCGATTTTCATGCGTTTGCCTCCTTAGCAGACTGCCGGCCGGTTGTTGGCCGGCCGGCAGAGAAAATCCGGGGTGGGAAATTACTTCAGGTACTGCTTGTCGTAGTTGCCCTGGATGCAGCGCACGACCTGGGACAGGACCTTGCACACCGGGGTGTCGATGCCCAGCTGCTCGCCGTACTCCGCGATTTTGCCGTTGAGCACGTCGATCTCGGTCTGGCGGTGATTGAAGAGCATATCCTGGCACATGGACGGATAGTAGTCCGCGATGTTGGTGACGATGTCCTGATGATCGTGGGCGATGAACTCATCGGCGTCCATCGGCACACCCTTGGCGGTCGCGACCGCGCAGGTCTCGCGGATAACGCTGTGGAACAGCCACTGGCCGAACGGATCCGCCTCGACCTCGCCGATCTTCAGACGCAGAACCGCGCACACGGTGTTGACGGTGGCGTTCACGCAGACCTTTTTCCAGATGAACTTATAGATGTTGTTGTCGGTGCCCGGCTCGCCGTCGCGCCAGTAGGCGTCGCAGCCGCCGGCACGATAGCACTTGAGCATCTCGGCGCAAGCCGCGTCGTTGAGCTCCGAGCGGACCGCACCGCCGAAGTTCATCTGCACGCCGCCGGCCGGGGTGGACACGCAGTGTGCGGGTTCGGGCAGAGCCGTGCCCAGCACGCCGGAGCCGATGATGCAGCGCTCTTTCGGGAAGACCTTGAAGAGGTTGTCATCGTTGCCGAGGCCGTTGATGAGGGAGACGGCGACGGTCGTGTCGCCGATGACGGGCATGGAGTCCTGGATGGCCTGCTCGAGCTGGGTCGCCTTGGTCATGTAGATGATGACGTCGACCTTGCCCTCAGCGGCGGCCGCGTCAGCAGCGGTGGTGTAGGTGCGGAAGCCCTTGAGCTGGTAATCGTAATCCTTGTAGCCGCCCTCTTCCTCCTGATGGATGGTGAAGTGCATACCTTCCTCGGCGACCTTCTTCATGTGCGCCTCGTAGCGGTCGATGAGGATGATGTCCGCACCGCCCTTACGCAGGTAAGAAGCGAAGACGCTGCCGGCTGCGCCGGAACCATACATTGCAAATTTCATAACTTTTTCTCTCCTTTTCTGATTCTGTTTGCGATATCTTCGGCCGCTGCAGGCGTATGCCTGACGGCGGATTACCGAACGGTGTTGGTGAGGGTGCCGATGCCATCAATGCTGCACGCGACCACGTCGCCCGGGTGCAGCCACTTCGGCGGGTCAAAGCCCATGCCCACGCCGGCGGGCGTGCCCATGGAGATGATCGTGCCGGGCCGGAGCGTCATGCCCTGGCTGAGCTCGGCGATCACGTACGGCACGTGAAAGATCATGCGGTCGGTCGTGCTGTCCTGCCGGAGCTCGCCGTTGATGCGGCTCTGGATCTTCCATGACTTGCGCACGTCGAATTCGTCCGGTGTGACGATCCACGGGCCCATCGGCGTGAAGCCATCGAGGCTCTTGCCGCGGTACCACTGCTTGTGCTGGTTTTGGATCGTGCGCGCGCTCACGTCATTCAAAATGGTGTAGCCGAACACATAGTCCAGCGCGTCCGCTTCGCTGACGTTGTACGCGGGCCGGCCGATGATGACGGCCAGCTCCGCCTCGTAATCGAGGTCGGCGACCAGGTCGCTGTGGCTGAGGATGTCGCCGCCGGGGGCGACGGCCTCGTCCACGCGCTTGGAAAAATAGATCGGGAACGTGTCCGGCGCCTTGACACCCTTGCCGGCGACAGCCTCGCTCTCCTTGGCGTGGTCAAAATAATTGATGCCCAGGCAGATCACGTCCTGCACCGGGCGGGGGATGGGCGCGAGCAGCCGCACGCTCTCGAGCGGCAGGGCCGCACCGCGCAGCACGGCGGCAGTGTCCAGCACCGGCCAGATGCCGATGAGCGCCTGCATGTCCGCGCAGCCCGGCACGGGATGTACGGCGGTGCCGGCCGCGTTGAGCAGACCGACGGCGCTGCGGCCGTCTTTTTCAAATGTTACGAGCTTCATAACGTGCGCGCTCCCTCCGAAATCAACATGGGGCCGTGGATGTGTACGCAAAAATGATGGTTAAAAATTCATCAATCGCACGTCCCGGAACCGTTGGCGAACGTCGAAAATATGCCAAACTCGATTGTCAGAGATTCGACAAAAGATTTGACCTCCCAGCGTTGCTATGATAGCACGAAAGTGTAGACGCCGCAACTGTTTTCTTTCTGCCAGAGTGCTAAAATCACGCAAAAGATGACAAAAACGCCAGAATCAGAGTGCATAAAAATACATGCAGGATTTTGTGCAACCCGACAATTTTCAGAAAATGACTGAAAAAAATTGGGGATTGGAAGAGGCTGTTATTGACTTTTGCGTGTGAGAGAATTATAAATTTACTATCCCGAGTTGTTAACGACTTGTTCATAAATTAACACATGGGTGTGGATTTCGAGCCCTGTCTCGGTTGGTAGGAGAGCACGAGGCGGGATTGAAATAAAAGAGAGAAAAGAAAAAAAGAGCAAAAAGAGAGAGGTAAAAAATGGATAACAAAAAGCTCAAGAGCAGCTGGGCAGCCGCCTTCACCGTGGCGTCTGTCTGGTTCGGCACCCACGTGGGCGCCGGCTTCGCGACCGGCAACCAGGTCGTGAACTATTTCGTCCAGTATGGCTGGACTGCGGCAATCTTCCCGCTGCTGGCCATGGGCATCCTGGCCGTCGTCATGTACATCATGATGAAGTTTGCCAAGCTCAGCGGTTTCGACAACTACAAGGACACCTATCGCGCCCTGTATCCGAAGCCGTGGATGGAGATCTTCTTTGAGGTCTTCTACATCATCATCATCCTCGCGGCGGTCGCTTCCTGCGTTGACGGCGCCGGCGGCATCGTCAAGAGCCTGATCGACCTGCCCGATATCATCTGCAACCTCGTCATCATCGCCCTGCTGATCCTTCTGTCGATCTTCGGCGTTGACCTGATCATCAAGGCTTCTACCGTTCTTTCCACCGCGATCCTGATCGTCACCGCGATCCTGGTCATCATGGGCTTTGTCGTTCCGATCGATGCGGTTGCCCAGGAGCTGGCCACTGAGAACGCGGCCTACGCTTCCATCCCGGCCATCGCGGATGTCACCTCCCAGAAGGGCCTCGAGGGCGTCTGGCGCGGCGTGTTCGTGTACGCTGCTTTCCAGTGCGTGTCCGTCCCGGCCATGATCGCCGCTTCCACCGAGCTGACCCACAAGGGCGTCAAGCGCGCCAGCATCCTTGGCTGGCTCATGAACGGCGGCGCGCTCGCCGCTTCCGGTGCCATGCTGCTGCGCTGGTACCCGATCCTCTGCGCCATCAAGAGCACCGGTGTTGATACGGTTGCCAGCCTTGCGGCCCGCCACATCGGCGATGTGATGAAGCTCCCCAACCAGAGCGTTGTCACCCTCATGGGCAGCGGCTACACCTGGCTGTTCGTCGTGTACACCATCCTGCTGTTCTGCGCGTTCGTGTCCACGTCCGTCACGCTGGTCTACTCCATGATCCAGCGCTTCGAGGGTCACTGCTTCCCGAAGGCAATCAAGAGCAAGGCTGCCCGCAGCGTCATCGTCGGCCTGATCGTCATCGGCCTGTGCTATGCAGTTTCCCTGCTCGGCCTGTCGACCATCATTTCCAAGATCTACGGCTATGACGGCTACTATGCATTGATCGTTGTTGTGCTCCCGGCGTTCATCTGGGGCATCCCGAAGATCAAGAAGCTGTCTGCCGAGAAGAAGGCAGAGCTGTCGGAGTGATCTGACCAAGGCGCAACTCTCCAGCGTCCCGATTAAGAAATATGGACCGCCGCGTTTGCGGCGTCATAGAGAGGCAACCCCGCAGGCTTCGGCCTGCGGGGTTGTCGCTGTTTTGTAGTGAGTCAGTGGCAGCGGAGTTATGTGACAGAGCCGCAGGGGAGCCCGAGGGGGCAAGGCCCGCCTCGGATGGAATGGACCGCGGATAC
>ERZ1106964.1917-NODE-1917-length-12456-cov-104.274736_pt1 | contig 12456 bp, 12 predicted proteins | sample MGYA00403682_ERZ1106964 | MGnify/ENA primary metagenome ERZ1106964 (study PRJEB35170, sample SAMEA104062451) | human gut metagenome | biome: human gut; feature: human-associated habitat; material: faeces | place: Denmark | collected 2013-04-10 ...
GCTACCATCCCATACAGGACGTGCTAAACGGCCTTGTCTGGGACGGGACGCCCCGTATCCGCTCCTGTCTCCATCACTTCCTGGGTGCGGACGAAAGCGACTATGTGGAAGAAATGCTGAAACACTTCCTGCTGGGGGCGATCCGGCGAGTATTCCGGCCCGGTTCCAAATATGAGGAAATGCTCTGTCTGGTGGGCGGTCAGGGAGCCGGAAAATCCAGCTTCTTCCGCCTGCTGGCAATCCGGGACGAGTGGTTTTCCGATGACCTGAAAAAGCTGGACGATGACCGGGTGTATCTGAAGCTGCAAGGACACTGGATCATCGAAATGTCGGAGATGCTGGCTACCAGCAGCGCCAAAAGCATTGAGGAAATCCGCTCTTTCATCAGCCGCCAGAAGGAAACCTACCGGACGCCCTACGAGGCCCAGCCCAAAGACCGGCTGCGGCAGTGTGTGTTTGGCGGTTCCTCCAACACGCTGGACTTCCTGCCACTTGACCGGGCCGGGAACCGGCGCTTCCTGCCGATCATGATTTACCCGGAGAATGCGGAGGTTCACATTTTGGAGGACGAGGACGCCTCCAGAGCCTATCTTTTGCAGGTCTGGGCGGAGGCCATGACTATCTACCGCAGCGGCCACTACTCCATGAAATTCAGTAAGTCCATCCAACGCCAACTGGTGGAGGTACAGAAGGATTTCATGCCGGAGGACACCGAGGCCGGGCAGATACAGGGCTTTCTGGAACACTACACCGGCAGCATGGTCTGCTCCAAACAGCTGTTCAAGGAGGCGCTGGGCCACACCTATGACGAGCCGAAGCGGTGGCAGCTGCACAATATCAACGAGATCATGAATACGGTGGTGACAGGCTGGAAGCCCTTCTCCAATCCGAGGATGTTCACCGGATATGGCAGACAGCGGGGCTGGGAACGGGACGCTTCCGGCAACGAACTGCCCGGCAACGAAGATGGATTTGTGGAGCTGACCGAAGAAGAATGCCGCCAGTTGGAACTTCCGAAGGAGTGGATCGCCTGAAAATGGCGGTCTGTTGCCGGGACGGTTGTCAGTTGGTTGCCGGGTTTGTTGCCGGGGATTTTTGGGTCTGGATACGGGAAAAGCCTGTAAATAAGGCATTTTCTAATATCTATCTTTATCTCCGGCAACGAAAGCAACGAGATTTTTCAAGAAAATTTAGAAAGTAAGATTTGCAGGCCAGACGGTAGTTTACAGGTTTTTGGAGGTTCGTTGCCGGACTTCGTTGCCGGTGTGCTGCCCGCTGGCCTGTCACTCTATGGAGGTAGCCTATGGAAAAAAGCAAGCAGCAGAAAAATAAAGTCCGTTTTGTGGTGGTGCGGGAGTTCTCCGGGGAGAAGTCCATGCGGGAAGCCTTTGAGCAGCTCATTGAGCGCCAGACCTGCGAACACTTCGAGGAATGGCTGGAACAGCATGAGATGGCGGAGAACGCTGCCTAAAAACGGTTGATTCAGGGGCAGGGGCATGGTATTATAATGGTATCGTGTCCCTGTTCATAGAAGGAGAACGCTATGAGCAGGAAAAAGCAAGTCTATGAGAAAATCACCGCTCTCTACTGCCGTATCTCTCTGGATGACGGCGGCGACAATGAGAGCATGAGCATCAGCAACCAGAAAATCATGCTCCGGGACTTTGCCGAAAAGCATGGGATGTTCCAGTATGAGTATTATGTGGATGACGGTTATACGGGCCGCAACTTCAACCGCCCCGCCTTCCAGCGCATGATCGCTGACATTGAGGCGGGGAAGATCGGCTGCGTCATTACGAAAGACCTGTCCAGGCTTGGCAGGAATTATATTGAAGCTGGCAGCTATATCGAAATCTTTTTCCCCAAACACAATGTACGCTATATCGCCATCACAGACGGCGTGGACAGCCTGACCCGTCAGGAGATGGATATTACGCCCTTTAAGAATATCCTGAACGACATGTACAGCCGGGATATTTCCAAAAAGGTGCTGGCGGGACGTATGACCCGTTCCCGGCAGGGAAAGTTTTGCGGCGGGCAGCCGCCGCTTGGCCTGATGCGTGACCCGGAGGACAAAGGGCATCTTATCCTTGACCCGGAGACAGCGCCGGTTATCCGAAACATCTATGATATGGCACTGGACGGCTGGGGCTGTATGCGGATCGCAAAGCAGCTCATGGATGATAAAATCCCCATTACCAGAGTAAAAAGCAATACAGAATGTGATGTGAACTACTATTCATGGGGGAGCGCAAGGATCAGCCATATCCTGAGAAATCCATTCTATAAGGGCGCACATCTTGTCTGCCGGACACACCAGAAAGGCATCCGCTCCAACACCTATGATATTATTCCCCGTGACCAGTGGGAAGTGATTGAGGGCTGCCATGAGGCCATTGTGACACCGGAGGAATGGGAACAGGTGCAGGAAATCATTGACCGCAGGCCAACCATTATGAAAGGCAACGCCTGCCCCTTCTATAACCTGTTCCACGGGCTTGTCTACTGCGCCACCTGTGGGAAATCTATGCAGGTACGGTATGAAAAGGTCGGCAGAACCGGCAAGAACCGCTTCACCGGGGAGATGCGGGAGCCGATTGATAAGGCATACTATATCTGCCAGACCTACAACCGGCTGGGTAAAAATGCCTGTACCAGCCATAAAATCGAGGCAAGGGATTTGTATAATCTGGTGTTGAAAGATATACAGGAACTGGCGGCGCAGGCCATGAAGGACGCCGATGCGTTCTACCAGCGGCTCAGCCGCCGGATGGAGCGCCGGTATCTGGTGGACGCTTCCCAGACAGAGAAGGAACGGAAACGGCTGGAAGCCCGGAATCAGGAAATTGACGGGATGTTCCTGAGCCTGTACACCGACAAGACAAAGGGCATCCTGACTGAACAGCGGTTTGTGAAGCTGACGGCGGCGCTGGAACAGGAGCAGGAATCGAACCAGAAACGCCTGCATGACCTGGCAATGATGCAGAGTCGGGCGGATGCTCAGGAGAGCGAAGTCCGTACCTTTATCAAAGAAATCCGGCGCTATTCCGCCATTGAGGAACTGGACGAGGCAGTGCTGAACCGGCTCATCAGCCGGATTCTGATCGGCGAGGTCAAGAAGGTGGATGGCCAGAAGGTGCAGGAAGTCAGGATTGTTTATAACTTTGTCGGGGAAATCCCGGAGATTGCAGCGTAAATAGTTTGCCCCATCTCTCTATTTTGAGGGATGGGGCTTTTGTGTTGTGGATGAAGCAACTTGTCTGAACGATAGTATTATCCCATATAATCAGTTCGCAGTGCTTCTACCAGATCGCATTTCAGAATTTTCTTGCCGCCCAGGTAATAGGCCAGTGCGACAAAGCCAAAAAGTGCCACGATAAAAAGTAGGATGGGAACGATGGGAGCCACTGTCAAAAATTCCATTGGATTCAGGTAGCTTGCCGTTATCATCAACCACACAAACACAGCCGTAATCGGCAGCGTGATCAGTACGGGGCGGCCCGCTATAACGAGGGCTTCGATCCAAAACATTTTTCGCATACCTTCTGGCGTCATGCCAATGGACATATATCTCGCAAATTCTCTTTTCCTTTGCCGGATAAATCCCAGCGTGTTGGAAAATACGTTAGCAATCCCTATGAAAGCCAACAGCACACACAGCGCCCCAATTATCAGTTTGTATCCGTTCAGCATAGCATCGTTGTCTATCTTTTCCTGAATCCGGTTTTCTACCTCAAAAGAAATGTCATGCCCCAGCACGTTCGTCAACTCGGTTTCAATCATACTCAGTTCTGTCAGGGTTCTCTCTTTTTCTGAAAGAATGCGGATATAGGTGTCTGGCTCAGCATTTCCAATCGTCCCTCCGATTTGTTTCCAGGTGGAAAGGGACACAAATTGGACTAAAGCATAGTTATCATATTCTTCTCTCAAAACCGGTGGTTCCTGTGTAAAGCCCAAAACCGGGATCTCCACAGACGCAGCCGCATCTTCCAGGTTTTGCAAAGTCATCGTATCCTGGTTCTCGGATAAAAACGGAACGTATTCCTTGTATCTGAAATTGCTGTTTATGTTGTCCCAAATACGATTCAAAACAATGCTCCCGTTTTCCGCTGAAGAAACGCCAATCTGCTCACAGTACATGGCAAAGCTGTTATCATCCATGATTACAATAGGAGCCTGAATGGTATAAATCCCATCCACCATACTGACATTACTTCCGGCGATTGTTTCAAGGCCTCCCAGACTTTTTACTTCTTCGCTGACAGCGTCCGTTGGAACAGAACAAACGGCGGTTGCCTTTTGATAAATCACACTGTCTGTATCAGTTAAAGCATGGATTTCTTCCGTATGAGAAAAGTCCTCGATCTTTGTGTCCTCAAGCGTTGCCATCACATCCCAGGCATCCTGGTAGCGTTCAAAATAGGTATGGTTTGTACTGATTCCAGAGAGAGTAAAAAAACTCAGCATGAGAGCAAAGCCCAGAAAAGAAAGGGTTAATGACAGCGTAGCGGTTCTCAGAGATTTCTTCTGTGCTTTCAGCGCATTCCCGGCAAGTTCCCCTTCGGTTCCAAATAAAAGCGCAAGAATACGGGATTTTTTTCTCCGTTTTAGCTGCAATTCCCCAGTGTTTTTTATGGCTTCCAGTGGGGTTATCTTGCTCAATTTTCTGGCTGGCAGCCAGGCAGAAATCAGCACCGTCAAAAACGAGGTCAGAATCGTGACTGCAAACACGAGCGGATGATAGGTAAAGGCAGCTTCATGCCTGCCGACAATACCATCGGCGAGGATATTGACTGCTTGGATGGCCCCGAAAGTCAAAGCGATTCCGACAAAACTTCCGAGCAATATAGGAAGTACACAAAGCATCGCCGCTTCCTGTAAAAGACAGGTACGAATTTGCCCCGGTGTCGCCCCAATGCTGGAAAAGATGCCAAACTGATGTACACGGGCATTCATCGATACAGCAAACGAGTTATGAATGATTAAAATCAAAGACACCGATACAAGTAGGAGTACAAAGAGATAAAAAGCCATCAATAAGGGCGGATTGCTGTTCTGTGGATCGTTGATAAAATAACTTGATAACAGCGATTCATGATACGATACGGAAGTTTCAGGAACGCCTAACTGCTGGGCGATAAGAGGCATATCCTGATACACAGCCCTCATGTCATCAAAGCAAATATCGACTACAAGAGTTTGTTCGTCTGATAAATCCTCATTGATTGCCACCGTTTTTACATTGGCGAAATTTTCAATTTCGGACAATTCATCTTCTTCGAGCGCCCCGCTGATGCGTCCCTGCCAGTTTCCTTCTTCTAAAACAACGGATTCTATTTCATAATTCCAGAAATTATAAAACAAACCGCACAATAAAGAGAGAAACAGAGCAGAAATAAACGCCGCCACCAGAACGGATACGCTGGAAGCCCGATTCTTTTTGATGAATCCTATCGAATAGTCTTTCCACATATCCTTACCTCCGTTTCTGATCGCTGATGATCTTCCCATCCTCTATGGTGATAATACGATCCGCCTCCAGTGCAATCTTTTCATCATGGGTAATCAAAAGAATCGTCTGTTCTAGGTTACGGTTAGATAATTTCAGCAAGTCAATGATTTCATCTCCGTTTTTCCGATCCAGGTTGCCGGTCGGTTCATCAGCAAGCAAGAGCGCCGGACGATAAATCAAAGAACGAGCGATGGCAACACGCTGCTGCTGCCCGCCGGATAGTTGGCTGGGCAGTGCTTCCAGTTTATCTTCGATTCCCAGCGAATGTACAATCTGCTCAAAGTATTCTTTATTGGGTTTGCGCTTGTCTAACAGGAGCGGCATGAGAATATTTTTTCGGACGGTAAGGGTGGGGATAAGATTATAAAACTGATAAACCAGCCCGACCTTTCTACGCCGGAAAATGGCTGCCTGTGTTCGGTTCATGGCAGATAATTCTGTTCCCTCGATAAGGACTTTCCCTTCTGTTGGCTTATCCACACTTCCCAAAATGTGCAACAAGGTGGATTTTCCTGAACCGGATGCCCCTACGATTGCCACAAATTCCCCTTTTTGTACGGACAGGTCAATGTGATCCAATGCCACAACTTGATTGTTTCCAGAGCCATATACCTTTCGGACATTTTCACATTTTAGTATTTCCATGTCACTTTCTCCTCTCTACTGAATGGTTTTACGTACAGTATAACAAAGTAAAGTGACATCTCAGTGACTGTATATCCTTATTTCAAAACAAGCACCGCCATTTTGCAAATTACAGGCGGTTATGGTTCCGTTCTGCAATTCAAAAATGGAACGGGTAAGAGCCAGGCCAATTCCAATTCCATCTCCAACCGCACACCGGCCGCGGTAAAAACGATCAAAAAGATACGGTAAGTCCTCTGTGTCAAAGCCCGCCCCGTCATCCCATACCCGAATTTCTACATAGAGAGGATTGCCTGAGTAGTCACAATGGACTACACCGTCCGGTTTGGAATGTTCCATACAATTCTTTATGAGATTGATGAGTGCTTCCATTGTCCACTCTAAATCTCCCCAAAATTCAATACAGCCATTTTCTGGAATGTCAACAGTAATACAATTTTTCCGCAATAGATCGTTCAGATTATCTGCTGCCAGATTTAATACCGTATAAAGATCGACCTTTTCCCGCTTTAGCGGCAGCGTTCCAGCATCAATTTTGGAAAGCATAAGCAAGGATTCTTCCAGACGATTTAATCGCTTCAACTGCTGTTTGACCTGTTCTGTGTGAGCCCCCGGAATCTCTTTTTCCATAAGCTGCAACGACAAAAAGGCCGCTGTGATCGGCGTTTTCAGTTGGTGTGCGATATTAGCCAGGTTCTCTGCAAAATTTTTCTTTGCGGCAACTGCCGTTTCTCTTGTTTGATAAAGCATCGTGACAGTTTTGTATATCTCGTCCTGCAAATGGGAATATTCATCTTCCTTCGTTTGTATCAATGTCCCGCCAGCACCGATATTGATCTGCTCCAAATACTCGGTCAAATCATCAATCCTCTTTCGATTTTTTCTGCGGGACAGAAAGATTCCGGCCCCAAAAGCACAAGCGGTCACAAGGAAAAATATAATCGGAAAAAGCACTGTATCCAGCGGGAAATCATAGCAAAAATCATCGGCCCGGTATCCGTATTTCTCCAGATAATCGTTGTCTCTGAGTTCTTGTTCGGTCAATGAATAATAGTCTTTCAGAGCCGCTAATAGCTGCGGCTCGGCTTCAGGAGAATTTTCCAATATGGTTTCGCATAATGCCGAAGTGTGTTCAAATGCAATCTGCCGGTACGTGTGCAGGAAGAAAGCGGCGGTAAGTATCATGCCTGCCGCAAGAACAGCAAACGGAAAAATCAGAAGTGTTTTTTGTTTCCATTTTTCGCTCATTGTGTGTCCTCCATACGGTAGCCAAAACTTCGGATCGTTTTTAAGCAGGCTGGATGATTCAGCTTTTCCCGTAGCCTTTTCATTGTGACCGTCAGCGTATTATCATTTACATAGTTCCCGCTGCGATCCCAAACTTGCTCTAATAACTGGTTTCTGGTGATCGTTTTTCCCTTGTTTTCCATCAGAATCAGGAGAATTCGGTACTCCGGCTGGCTTACAACGATTTCTTTCTGCCCATTATAGACAGCCGTTTTCTCCTTATCCAAAATCAAGTCATCGCAGAATAGTTTTGTGTGGGTTACGCCCTCGGTTCTCCGTAACAGCGCCAGAATACGAGAATACAGAACAACAAGGTCAAAGGGTTTTACCACATAATCATCCGCCCCATTTTGGAAGCCAGTAACAATGTCATGGGAATCACCGCGAACTGTCAAATAGATAATAGGCAGGGTTTTCCATCTTTCCCGAATCCAAAGGCACAATTCATTGCCTTGTCCGTCCGGCATATTCCAGTCCAACAAGACGATTGTAGGCAAATGACCGATCAACGCTTTCTTGGCATCGGCAATCCTATCAAAAACACTCACTTTGCAATTCTGCTGTTCCAAATATTCTTTTACAGATTTGCCAATCATTTCATCATCTTCTGCATAATAAACTTCAATCATGATGTTCTCCTCCTGATTGCCTGGCAGATTTTCTCCGTCCGTCTAATGGTTTTGTTGCATTCTTAGGGATAAGCCAGATCGTCCCCATTTTTTCTGCACCTGGAATGCGCCCTGCGGAACAGTAGTAATTTATCCAACGAGGTGTTACTCCCCAAATTTTGCTTGCTTCTTTCAAAGTCATGTAATCCATACTGCACCTCCGTACTGCCATATTATAATTCGTACTCTCGAATAATACAAGTTAAGCAGTACGAGACAGGCTGAAAAATTATCAGAATGGTAGCCACAAAGAGAAATTCTTTGATAGTGGCTACCTTTTTTAATTCGTCACTTGACATTGTGGCAAAGAACTTATGAGCCGGGATGAACTGGCCGTCATGGACGGGAGCAAGTGCATCCTGCAATTACGCGGTGTCCGGCCATTTTTGAGCGACAAATTCGACATTACCAAGCATAAGCGGTACAAAGAACTTTCGGACTTCGATGAGAAGAACGCTTTCGATGTAGAACGCTATCTGAAGCACGAACTGCAACTGCGGATGGATGAAGAATTTGACTGCTATGAGGTGGATTTGACCGAAGAAAACACAGCATAGAAAGGAGGACAATATTTCCAGCAAGAAGTACACCCGCCCACCTGTCCGGGCAGACCCCGTGACAGAAACCTCGTCCGACTGATTTCTACATTTTGCGATTCCAAAAGGCTGATTTTTATGAATATGAAAGGAGAAGCCAGAATTGCAGGAAGCAGGCAGCACCGAAGATGTGCCAGTCTGCTTTTCTTTTGGAATCGCGTATTTTATCAATGCTGCAATCTGGCGAAAATACATATATGGAATTCTTTAATCAGGCTATTACCGTTCTCCAGACTCTCGTTGTTGCCATCGGCGCGGGCCTCGGCGTTTGGGGTGTTGTGAATTTGATGGAAGGCTACGGTAACGATAACCCCGGCGCGAATGCTCATGTGCGGTAAAGTAATAAAAAGATTTAGGTAGCCGCCTTAACTATTCCTAAATAAGATAATATGCACAGTATTTTCTCGTAAATAGAAAATAAATTATTGCATTTTACCAATTATTATGTTAAAATGACAATGTAACAAAGAGCTATGTATTTTTAAGGAAAGGGAGGAACTTATGAATTTAAGAAAATCTATTTTAGCACTTTCAGTAGTAGCTGGAATTGTAGCTGCTCCAATGACTGTATTTGCCGCTCATACTCATAGTTGGGGTTCTCCCCAGTACTATGGATATGAAGATGAAATGCCTGGTATATATGATGACTGGGATAAATGTGCGACACGTCATGTATATAATTACAAACAATGTTTAATTTGTGGAGAAGTAAGCATTTATGAAGTTGAGACGATTGAAATGTCTCACAAATGGGTGAATGGTGCATGTGTATATTGCAACAAAGGTTACGCGAAAGAGATAAATTAACATAGTATCATTACCGGCAAGTTTATAATCAAAAAATAGAAAGCATTGAGAATATTTCAAAATTTCTTGAAAGTACTCTCAGTGCTTTCTTTGATAATATGAAAGGAGAAATAAATGCAAAAAAAACAACTTTCTGTATTAGTACTAATTATTTTATGCTTTTTATTAGGATGTAACAGAGAAACACCAAAAGATGAATCTCAACAAAATTATGAAGATGAATCTAATATTTCTAAAACAAATGGAGAAGAACTTGTAAATATAAACAGTGAATTGTTAGGTTCGACTCCTTTTGATATCCAAATCGATAAAACAGCATTGCAGACTAGAAAAGAAACAGAAACAGAAGTTACAATAAAGACAAATTTAACAGACTGGGGTTATACTGTTTCTTCTGAAAAAGGGAAAATATCTGATATAAATAAAAATTCATTCATATATATAGCACCTAAAGATGAGAGGGATGATACTATAAAAATACAATTATCGGACTATGAAAATGGCATATCATATGAATATACAATTCCACTTATTTTTGCGGGAAACAATGAACATTCTTTAGATAAATTCAAGGAAAATCTTTCAAGATTACCTAATAGTTAGTAAAGAGTCGATAGACTAAAGTACCACCATCCTCTTTTATTTCAACTGAATATCCATCCCGCCGCACCGCAGCGGCACATGAAGCAGTAAATCCGAAAAAGATTTGCTGCTTTTTTTGCGTCCATTTTTGGCAAATTTCCAAAAGTTCCGTATTAGACAGTGAAACCAAAAAAGGCTGCCATTTTTTTCAGACAGCGGGCAAAACGCAGCTTCCGAAACGCCTTATTGTCGGGAAAGACCGAGCCGCCGGAAAAGTTCTTGCCGGAAAGTCCGTCCATTCTGCTCTTTTGTGGTTTGTAGGGAGTAAGGGAAAAACGCCAGCCCGCAGCCTTTTATAAAAAAAGCTGGTTATAGATTTTCTGAAAAAGTGGCAGTAGCAAGTGAACGGCAGGCCGGCAGTTTCTTAGAGCAAGATTCTACCGAGGTGCCAAAATTCGCTTATCGCTCATTTTGCCCCTGCGGGAATCTTGTTGGGGAGTGCCTTCCCCAAACCCTGCTTATGCGGCTTGCGCCGCTGAAAAACCCCTCAAAATATTTTTCGGATTTTTCAAAAACAGTTCCGCTTCACACCCTGTTTTTCTCCTATTAGTGAGAGGACACCACGCACAGAAAGGAGGTCAACCACCTATGAAACGATACAACACGCCGCACCGCAGCCGGGTAGTCAAAACACGCATGACCGAGGAAGAATACGCCGAGTTTGCCCAGCGGCTTTCTGCTTACCACATGAGCCAAGCCGAGTTTATCCGGCAAGCCATAACCGGGGCAGCCATACGCCCCATCATAACCGTTTCCCCCATCAATGACGAGCTGCTTGCCGCTGTCGGGAAGCTGACCGCCGAATACGGGAGGATCGGCGGCAACTTAAACCAGATAGCCCGGACGCTGAACGAGTGGCACAGTCCCTATCCGCAGCTTGCCGGGGAGGTACGGGCGGCGGTTTCCGACCTTGCTGCCCTAAAGTTTGAAGTCTTGCAGAAAGTGGGTGACGCTGTTGGCAACATTCAAACATATCAGCTCTAAAAACGCCGACTATGGCGCAGCGGAAGCCTATCTCACATTTGAGCATGACGAGTTTACCATGAAGCCCACCCTTGATGAAAACGGGCGGCTGATACCGAGGGAGGATTACCGCATTTCTTCCCTCAACTGCGGGGGCGAGGATTTCGCTGTTGCCTGTATGCGAGCCAATCTCCGCTATGAGAAAAACCAAAAACGGGAAGATGTGAAAAGCCACCACTATATCATCAGCTTTGACCCACGGGACGGGACAGACAACGGCTTGACCGTAGACCGGGCGCAGGAGCTGGGCGAGCAGTTCTGCAAGGAGCATTTCCCCGGACACCAAGCCCTAATCTGCACCCACCCGGACGGGCATAACCACAGCGGGAATATCCATGTGCATATCGTCATCAACTCCCTGCGGATTTACGAAGTCCCGCTTCTGCCCTACATGGACAGACCAGCCGACACGCTGGAGGGCTGCAAGCACCGCTGCACCAACGCCGCTATGGAATATTTCAAGAGCGAAGTCATGGAAATGTGCCACCGGGAGGGGCTTTACCAAATCGACCTCTTGAACGGCAGCAAGGAACGGATAACCGAACGGGAATACTGGGCGGCAAAGAAAGGGCAGCTTGCCCTTGACAAAGAGAACGCCGCCAGAGAAGCCGCCGGACAGCCGACCAAGCCCACCAAGTTTGAAACGGACAAGGCGAAGCTGCGCCGGACGATACGGCAGGCACTTTCCCAAGCTGGCAGCTTTGACGAGTTTTCTTCCCTTTTGCTGCGGGAGGGTGTGACCGTCAAGGAGAGCCGGGGGCGGCTTTCCTACCTCACGCCGGACAGGACAAAGCCTATCACAGCCCGAAAGCTGGGGGACGATTTTGACAAGGCTGCTGTCCTTGCCCTGCTCACGCAGAACGCCCACAGAGCTGCCGAACAGACCAAAGCCATACCCGAATACCCTGCCGCAGTTAAAAAGCCGTTACAAGGGGAAAAAGCTGCAAAAACCACCCCGGCAGACAACACCTTGCAGCGCATGGTTGACCGGGAAGCCAAGCGAGCCGAGGGCAAGGGCGTGGGCTATGACCGCTGGGCGGCAAAGCACAACCTAAAGCAAATGGCAGCTACCGTTACCGCCTATCAGCAGTACGGCTTTTCTTCCCCGGAGGAACTGGACGAAGCCTGTTCTGCCGCCTATGCCGCCATGCAGGAAAGCCTTGCGTGGTTGAAGCAGGTGGAAAAGACGCTGAACGGGAAAAAGGAGCTGCAACGGCAGGTGCTTGCCTATTCCAAGACCCGCCCTGTCCGGGACGGGCTGAAACAGCAGAAAAAC
>ERZ1106964.1920-NODE-1920-length-12431-cov-4.600356_pt1 | contig 12431 bp, 10 predicted proteins | sample MGYA00403682_ERZ1106964 | MGnify/ENA primary metagenome ERZ1106964 (study PRJEB35170, sample SAMEA104062451) | human gut metagenome | biome: human gut; feature: human-associated habitat; material: faeces | place: Denmark | collected 2013-04-10 ...
CATCCTTGATGCCGAAGCAGTCGTTCAGGACCTTGGCGATGGGGGCCAGGCAGTTGGTGGTGCAGGAGGCGTTGGACACGAAATTCATGTCGGTGGTGTACTTGTCCAGGTTCACGCCGCAGACGAACATGGGGGTGTCGTCCTTGGAGGGGGCAGACATGACGACGTGCTTGGCGCCGGCGTCGATGTGCGCCTGAGACTTCTCCTTCGTCAGGAACAGGCCCGTGGACTCGACGACGTACTCCGCGCCCAGCTCGCCCCAGGGCAGGTCGGCGGGATTGCGCTCGGCAAACACGGGGATGCTCTTGCCGTTGATGATGATGGCGTTCTCGGCGGAGGACACGTCGCCGCCGAACTTACCGTGCATGGTGTCGTACTTCAGCATATAGGCCAGATAATCCGCGGGGCAGAGGTCGTTGATGCCGACGATCTCGATCTGCGGGTGATTCAGCGCAGCGCGCATGACCATGCGGCCGATACGGCCGAAACCATTGATACCGATTTTGATGCTCATAAGAAAAACTTCCTCTCTGACGGAATATATTGAATGTATGGTATGTTTAGTATTATATGCACCTGCCGCAAAAAAATCAAGCCTTTTTTCATAAAATTTTTTTCTTTTTTCAAATCCGGGGATATGCCTTGTTTTTCAACAGGAACCCTGCTATAATGTGTTGAATTTCACCACTGCCGCTGCGCTGGAGAAAGTTGGCGGGGATACTGTCCCCCGTTTCCCGGCATGGTAAAGAGAAAGGGGGCGATGGCCGTGGAGCATCAAGAGGACAGCCAGATCCTACTGGAGCAGATCATGCCGCAGATCGCAGCGCAGCTGCGGGGGGCCATGGGCAACATCCATACGGCGCTGACCCGGCTGGTGCCGGAGGAGATGCCGGAGGGCGAAGGCTCCACCGGGCAGAGCGCCGCCATCCTGTGCCAGAGCTACTACCGGCTGCTGCGGCTGGTGAACAATCTCTCCGCCGCCCCCCTGATCTCTCAAACAGAGCCGCTGGAGACGAAGAATGTGGAGCTGGTGGCGTGGCTGACGGAGCTGATGCACTGCGCCCAGCCGCTGGTGGCCCATGCCGGGGTGAGGCTGACCCTGCGGTGCAGCCTGACGGCCCATGTGGCGGCCATCCACCCCAGCTATCTGGAGCGGCTGTTGTGGAATCTGCTGTCCAATGCGGTGAAGTACACGCCCTCCGGCGGCGAGGTCACGGTGACGCTGCGGGCCGCAGCGGGACAAGTGCTGCTGACGGTGGCAGACAGCGGCGTGGGCATCCCCCCGGAGCAGCAGGCGCACCTCTTCGACGGCTATCTGGAGAAGCTGCGGATGCCGCCTCCCCCACAGGGTCTGGGGCTGGGCCTGCCCCTGTGTCAGGCCATTGCCCGTGGGCACGGCGGGCGGCTGCTGTTACAGTCCGGCCCGGAGGGTACCACCGTAACGGTGTCGCTGCCGGATCGGCGCTGCACCAAAACGGTGTTGCGGGAGCCGCCCTTCGCCTACGGCGGCGGCTTTCATCCGGTGCTGCTGGGGCTGGCGGATGCGCTGCCCTATACGGCCTTCACCCGGAAAAATCTGGACTGACGGCCCCACATATGATATTAGGATCCCCGCTTTGGCGAGAAAGGATACACGAGGAAACGGTGTATGGAGAAAAAACGAGTTCTGGTGGCCATGTCCGGCGGAGTGGACAGCTCGGCAGCGGCGCTTCTATTGCAGCAGCAGGGCTACGCCTGCGACGGGGCCATGCTGAAGCTGTACAGCGGCGAGGTGGAGGGTACCTGCTGCTCCGCCGACGATGCCGACGATGCCCGCAGCGCGGCCTATCGGTTGGGGATGAAGTTCTATGTATTCAATGAGACGGAACGGTTTGCACGGGACGTCATGGACCACTTCGTGGCGGAATACTGCGCCGGTCACACTCCCAATCCCTGCATCGACTGCAACCGGTGCCTGAAGTTCGGAGCGCTGCTGGAGCGGGCGCTGGTGCTGGGCTACGACTATCTGGCTACGGGCCACTATGCCCGTGTGGGCTACGATCCGGAGACGGGGCTGTACCGGCTGCTGCGGGGCCGGGACCGGCGGAAGGATCAGAGCTATGTGCTGTATCAGTTGACGCAGCACCAGCTGTCGCATCTGCTGCTGCCGGTGGGGGAGTTCGACAAGCCCGCCATCCGGGAGAGCGCCCGTGAGGCGGGGCTGCTGAACGCCGACAAGGCGGACAGTCAGGATATCTGTTTTGTGCCGGACGGGGACTACGGCCGCTTCCTGCGGGAGTATGGTCATGTGGAGATGACGCCCGGTGACTTCGTGGACCGGGAGGGCCGGGTACTGGGCCGCCACAAGGGTCTTCCCTGCTACACCACCGGCCAGCGGAAGGGGCTGGGCGTCAGCGCTGGGAGACACGTCTATGTGGTGCGGAAGAACGCTGCCGACAACACCATCCTGCTGGGGGACAACGAGGAGCTCTATGCACGGGAGCTGACGGCCTGCCGGGTGAACTGGATCTCCGGCACGGCGCCGACGGAGCCTGTCGCCGTCACCGCCAAGACCCGGTACAGCCAGACGGAGGCGGAGGCGGAGGTCACGCCCCTGCCGGAGGGGCGGATGCGGGTGGTCTTCCGCCAGCCCCAGCGGGCCATCACCTCCGGACAGGCCGTGGTGCTCTACGACGGGGATACGGTGCTGGGCGGCGGCGTCATCGAAGATCGGTGAAGATTTTCCCGGATTTCCGGGAAATATCTGTTGACAAACACCGGCGCATATGTTATATTTATTCTTGCTTGTCGAGCTTATCGATATGGCGGCGTAGCTCAGTTGGCTAGAGCATGCGGTTCATACCCGCAGTGTCACCGGTTCAAATCCAGTCGCCGCTACCAAAGCCCGGAGAGATGTACCACGTCTCTCCGGGGCCCCTCAAGGGTTTATCCGGCCCGTTGGTCAAGTGGTTAAGACACGGCCCTTTCACGGCTGTAACATGGGTTCGAATCCCGTACGGGTCACCACAGTTGGAGGCTTAGCTCAGCTGGTTAGAGCGCCTGCTTCACACGCAGGAGGTCACTGGTTCGAGTCCAGCAGTCTCCACCACATATGAAAAATCCGAACTTCTTCCCTATCGGGAATGCGTTCGGATTTTTCATTTTTATCAAAGATAATTCCTACTGATATTTACGCCCGGAGGAATTTTACATCCTCCGGACATTTTTTATCCGCATATTCGATTTCTGCCGTTAGGAATGACGACCATCAAAAAAGAACATCATCTCTTTTGTGGACGGCAATGGACACTATCGGTTAAACCAGCCGCAGAACGAGCGATCCGCCCTCACGAGCGCCTCTTCCCTTCGGATCCCCCTATCCCACCAACAAATCCCCCTTCCCGGCACAGAGCACCGGGAAAGGGGGATTTTTGATCCATCCGCAGAATTTTTCATGTTCCCCCTTGACAATCCCTTTGTCTTAATGTACTATTGTCGTAGTACAAGCGAACTGATGGGTGGGGCAGCGAGAATGTCGAGATGTGACTGCTCCGATCCATCGGCAGCACAGGCAAAGGAGGACGCCTATGGAATGGGATATCCGCAATGACCAGCCCATTTACACCCAGCTGATCCAACAGGTGACGCTGGCCATTCTGTCCGGCACCTTCCCCTGCGGCGGACGGCTGCCGCCGGTGCGGGAGATGGCGGCGGAGGCCGGGGTCAACCCCAACACCATGCAGCGGGCGCTGGCGGAGCTGGAGCGCACGGGGCTGGTCTACACCCAGCGCACTGCCGGGCGCTTTGTTACCGAGGACGCCGCTGTCGTCGACAGCGCCAAACAGGAGCTGGCCCACCAGCAGATCGGAGCCTTTCTGCACCGCATGGAGCGCATGGGCTACGACCGGGAGCAGACCGCCCAGCTGGTGCGGTCTTGGGAGGAGGACGCATAAGAGATGGCTATTTTAGAATGTAAGGACCTGACCAAATATTACGACCGGACTCTGGGTCTGGACCACCTGTCCCTCCAGCTGGAGCCGGGGCGGATCGTGGGTCTGCTTGGCCCCAACGGCAGCGGTAAGACCACGCTGCTGAAGATCGCCAATGGGCTTCTGACTCCCTCGTCGGGGCAGCTGCTCATCGACGGCAAGGCCCCCGGCCCGGACACCCGGAGGCTGGTATCCTATCTGCCGGAGCGCACCTACCTCTCCGACTGGATGACGGTGGTGCAGCTGCTGGACTTTTTCTGTGACTTCTACCCGGACTTCGACCGGGAGGCGGCGGAGCATATGCTGACGGCTCTGGAGATCAGTCCCACCCAGCGCATCAAGCAGATGTCCAAGGGTACACGGGAAAAGGTGCAGCTGATCCTGGTCATGAGCCGCCGCACACGGCTGTATCTGCTGGACGAGCCCATCGGCGGCGTGGATCCCGCCACCAGAGACTACATCATCCACACCATCCTCACCAACTTCCACCCGGACTCCACCCTGCTCATCTCCACCCACCTCATCGCCGACGTGGAGCGGATCCTGGACGACGTGGTGTTCATCAGCCGGGGTCAACTGGTGCTGCACCAGTCCGTGGACCAGATCCGGCAGGAGCGTGGCTGCAGCGTAGACGATCTGTTTCGGGAGGTGTTCCGTTATGCTGAGTAAATTGCTGAAATATGAGCTTCGGGCCTCCGGCCGCATCCTGCTTCCGGTTTATGCCCTGCTGCTGGCCTCCGCCGGCTGCTGCAGCCTGTTTTACAAGCTGGCGGCAGACCATCCTTACCGTACCGGCGCCGCCTCTGTCCTGATGGGGCTGCTGAATATGGCGTTCTGTATCTTCGTAGTGGCCACCGGCGCCATCACGGCGCTGCTGATGATCTATCGGTTCTATAAGAACTACATGACCGACGAGGGCTACCTGATGTTCACCCTGCCGGTAAACCGGCACCAGCTCATCTGGGCCAAGCTGCTGTCCGCCCTACTCTATACCGCCGCCAGCGCCGTGGCCGTAACGCTGTCCATTCTGCTGGTACTGCTGCCCATTGCAGACTGGTCCGGCTTCTGGGGCGATCTGGGAGAACTTCTCTCCTCCATCACGGAGTCCCTTCATTTCGGCGTTCCCGGTCCGCTGCTGCTCCTGTGGATCGCCGTGCTGGCCATCCTGACGGTGTTCTCCGGATTCCTCATGGTCTATGCCGCCATCGCACTGGGCCACAGCTTCTCCAATCACAAGATCCTGCTGTCGGTGGTGTTCTTCATCGCCTTCTCGCTGGCCATGCAGGCGGCGGGACTGTCCTCCTTCGCCTTCCAGCTGACAGTCGGTGAGCAGATCATCGAGACCAGCGGCAGCGCCGCCTTCCTTCTGGACGGCACCCGCTTTCTGGTCATCGATTCCATCGAGACGCTGGTGGCCTGCGGCGTGTTCTACACGCTGACGTGGTACAGCCTGCAAAAGCGCCTGAACCTCCAGTAAGGCTCATCTCTGGACAAGACGCAAAATCAGCCCGCACGGCTTCTCCGTGCGGGCTGATTCGTTTTCACTTCTGCGGGATACCGAAGAACCGGATGCCGTTCTCCCACGTCTGGCGCTCCACCTGCTCTACCGGCAGGCCCTTCAGCTGAGCGATCTTCTCCGCCACCAGATGCACATAGCCGGAGTCGTTGCGCTTTCCCCGGAAGGGTACCGGCGTCAGATAGGGAGCGTCGGTCTCCACCATCATCCGCTCCAGCGGCACGGCGGCGATGACCTCCGGCGCCTTTCGGGCGTTCTTGAAGGTGATGGCCCCGTTGAAGGACAGCATCCACCCCAGCTTCAGCAGTTCCTCCGCCATCTCCACGGAGCCGGAAAAGCAGTGGAACACCCCCCGCACCGCCGGAAACTCCCTGACGATGGCAAGGCTATCGCCGTGGGCCTCCCGGTCGTGGAAAATCACCGGCAGCTTCAGCTCCTCCGCCAGCGCCAGCTGCCGCCGCAGCACCTCCTGCTGCAAGGCACGGGGCGGGTTCTCCTCCCAGTAGTAGTCCAGTCCGACCTCCCCGATGGCCACCACCTTCTCCCGCTGCGCCAGCTGCCGCAGACGCTCTATCTGCTCCGGCTGAAAGTCGTGGCAGTTCTCCGGGTGCAGGCCCACTGCGGCGTATACATGGGGAAACTCCGCCGCCAATGCGACGGCCTTCTCCGAGGAGGTCAGCGTGCAGCCGGGGTCTACCACCAGCCCGACACCCTTTTGGGGCAGTCCCGCCAGTACCTCCCGCCGATCCGGGTCGAAGGCCTCATCGTCATAGTGGGCATGGGTATCAAACAGCATGGGTGTTCTCCTTTCGCACAAAACAGCACAGGCCGCCGCAGCCTGCGGCGGCCTGTGGGGTCATATTACGCTTCCTCCAGCGTCACCCGACCCAGCCGGGTGTCCGCCACATATTGCTCCTTCAGCTCCCGCAGACGAGCCATGTGGGGCTGCTGCAAATGGATGCGCTGATGGGCCTGCGTCTGCCACTGCTCCACCAGCAGGATTTCGTCCTCCTGCTGGGCGGAGAAATAGTAGTCGTAGCGGATGCAGCCCTCCTCCCGGCGGATGGTATCGGCAATGCCCTCCATCACGATCTGACGGACGAAGGTCTCCCGGCAGCCGGGCTTGGCCGTATAGGCCACATACAGGGTCAGGGGTTCGCTCTCACGCATGACCGTTTCCCTCCTCAATACCGCTTGTCCAGCTCTGCGATCATGGCCGCAATGGCGTTCTCCCAGCAGTTGGGCAGAATGTGGATGCCCGGCACCTCATGCACCGGCTCAATGGCATTGGCCGGGGCAAAGGCGGTGCGGGCAAAGGTCAGCATGGGGATGTCGTTGGCGTGGTCGCCCACGCAGTAGACGTTCTCCTGCCGGATCTCCAGCATTTGAGCCAGACGGCGCACCATGCCGCCCTTGTTGGCCCCCTTGGCCGTCAGCTCCAGCAGATAGGGGTTGGACGGCACCACCTCATACTCGGTGCTCCAGCTCTGGCGGGCGATGTACTCCCGCAGGGCCGTCATCCGGGGCTCCGCCTCCTCAAACAGCAGCTTGGAGATGGGGGACGGCACCTCCTCCATGCTGGCCAGCGTCACCGTGGGGGAGTGGGTCAGATGCAGGTGATGATAGGTGATCTCGTTGGGGTTGATGGCGTGGATGGAGTCATCGTCGTGATAGATCTCCAGCGCCGTCTCCGGCAGGTCCTCCAGCAGGCGGCAGATATGCCCCCGGACGGACTCCGGCAGAAAGGCCGTGTACAGGTAGCACTGCTGAGCGAAGTCGTAGATGGCAGCGCCGTTGAAGAGCACCGTGGGGCCGTTCATGGGAACGCCCTCCCGAACCCGTGAAAAGGACGGCAGCGCCCGGCCCGTGGCCACGGAGAAGGTGCCGCCCTCCGCCATAAAGTACTCCACCGCCTCCCGGTTCTCCCGGGATACCGAGGGCAGAGGGCCGCCGCTCTTCAGCGCCCCCTCGGTATACACCATGGTATTGTCATAATCGCTGGCGATCAGAACGCCTGAAAACTTTCCCACGGCTCACGCCTCCGTCTTGGGCGTACCGCCGCCCTGACCGCCTCTGCGGCGGCCTCCACGGTGCCGGGGGCGCTTGTTGCTCGGTCCTTCGTCCTCGATGGGCCGCTGGCTCTCCTGACGGGACACGGGCTTGGCATCCGGCTGGGGGGTGAAGGGCTTGATGGCGCTGGCGCCGGGCTTGCCGCTGCGGGTACGGCGGCGGCGATTGCCCTCCCGCCGCTTCTCCTCCGGCTTTTCCGCCGGCTTTTCCGCCGGACGCTCCGCAGGACGCTCGCTGCCCTTGCCGCCTCTGCGGCGGCGGCTGCGGCGGCGGCCCTCCTCCGGCTCCTCCCGGTCGGCGGCAAAGTCTGCAATGATGGCGGGGACAGGGAATTCCTCCTGCCGCTCCTCCGTGTAGCGGGCGGGCCGCTCCTTGGGGATCTCAATGCCCTCCCGGCTGCCCTTGCCGTTGCGGAGGACGCACACCTCGCAGTTGTGGTAGCACCGGGGAGCCTCCGGCTTCTCATCCAGCCGCACCTTCACCGTCTCCTTCAGGACGTTGACGTCGCTGACATTACCGGGGCCGTCGGGGGTCTGGACAAAGGAATCGTTCTTGGGCAGACGCTTCAGTGCGTCCTCATAGGCCTCCTGCTCATATTTCAGGCAGCACATGAGCCGCCCGCAGGTGCCGGAAATTTTCGTGGGGTTCAGAGACAGACTCTGGGTCTTGGCCATCTTGATGGAGACGGGCATGAAATCGTCCAGAAATTGGGCGCAGCAGAAGGGCCGACCGCAGATCCCCAGGCCGCCCAGCATCTTTGCCTCGTCCCGGACGCCGATCTGCCGCAGCTCGATGCGGGCCCGGAAGGCAGAGGCCAGATCCTTCACCAGCTCCCGGAAGTCCACCCGGCCATCGGCGGTGAAGAAGAACAGGATCTTGTTGCCGTCAAAACTGCACTCCACCCGCACCAGCTTCATCTCCAGCTTGTGCTGGAGGATCTTCTTCTGGCACACGTCGAAGGCTTCCTTCTCTCTGGCCCGGTTGCGCTCCAGCACCCGGCGGTCATGGTCGGTGGCGATGCGGACCATGGGGCGGAAGGGCTCCACCACCTGCTCGTCCGGCACCTCGTGGTTTCCCTCGGCACACTGGGCATACTCCAGCCCCTGCGCCGTCTCCACGATCACGTGCTCCCCCGCCGTCACCTGAACGCCACGAGGGTCAAAATAATAGGTCTTACAGCCGCCTCGAAAGCGGACACTGATGACTTCTGTCATATCCTTCATCCTTTCGTATCGGGATCGTTTTTCCATATAGGCGCCATTCTGCGCCCGAGGTCAGCGGGTGGCGTGGAGCAGCCGCTCCCACTGGGCGCACAGCGCCCCCAGCACATGGCCCGCCCCCACATTATAGGCGCACTCGGCGCTGTACTGCCGCAACAGGGCCGACAGGCCCTCCAGCCGCCGGGAGGAGAGACTCCGGCTCAACAGCTCCGCCTCCTCCGGCAGGGTGCCGTCCTTTGGCTTCCCCGCCTGAAGCAGCAGGGCCTGCGCCGTCAGGAGCCACGCATCCTGCAAAAGCTCCTGCAGCTGCTCCCGCTTGATGCGGCGGTTCTCCAGCGCCACCAGCCACTGGGCCGCCGGGAGGGTCTTTCCCTGCGCCAGCACCCGGCACAGCCCTCTGGCCTGCTCCATCTCCGGTGTCTCCGGCTGTCCGGCCACCTTCCACTCCACGCAGCGGGAGCGGACGGTGGGCAGCAGAGCCGCCGCCGTCTCGGCGCAGAACAGGAAGGCGGCGTAGGCCGGTCCCTCCTCCGCGATCTTCAGCAGCACGTTCTGATCCCGCTGGTTCAGCTGGCCGCAGTCGGCAAAGATATACACCTTCCGGGCGCCGTCGTTGGGGCGGATATACACATCCTGCCGCAGCTGGCGCACCAGCTCCACCGGCAGCTCCTTGTGTCCGTCGTCCCGCACCGTCACCACGTCGGGGTGGATGTCCTCCAGCACCTTGCGGCACTGGCGGCACCGCAGGCAGGGACGTTCCCCCTCTCCCTCGCACTCCAGTGCGGCGGCGAAGTAGCGGGCGGCGGCCATGCGATCTCCGCTGCCGGAGAGAATGGCGGCGTGGCTCAGCGTCCCCTTGGAGGCCGCCGTGCGGATGCGCCGGGCCAGTGTGCTGTTTTCCGGGATCAACTCTTCCATGCCGTCTCTGCCCTCCCCTGCCATACCGGATGGTCCTATGCACCCAATATAATATCTTAGTATAGCACAAAGGCGGCAAATGCCGCAAGGTGTGAGTTTCTGTTTTTTGCGGAAATATCCGGCAGCAGAGGGCCGCCCGAAGAAAAACGAAAAAAACCGGAAAAATTCTGGAATCCATGCTTGCTTTTGAAGCTTTTTTTGCTATAATAAAGTTGTTCTCAACATTCGGTACAACTATAATGATAGATGGAGGAATCTGCATGAGTAAGAAGTATTGTTACCTGTTTACAGAAGGCAACGCACAGATGCGTGAGCTGCTGGGCGGTAAGGGCGCCAATCTGGCGGAAATGACCAACATCGGTCTGCCTGTGCCGCAGGGCTTCACCATCACCACCGAGGCCTGCACCCAGTACTATGAGGACGGCCGCCAGATCAACGACGAGATCATGGCCGAGATCATGGAATATATCGAGAAGATGGAGAAGATCACCGGCAAGAAGTTCGGCGATCACGAGAATCCTCTGCTGGTTTCCGTCCGCTCCGGCGCACGGGCCTCCATGCCCGGCATGATGGACACCATCCTGAATCTGGGCCTCAACGAGGACGTGGTGGCGGTCATTGCAGAGAAGTCCAATAACCCCCGCTGGGCCTGGGACTGCTATCGCCGCTTTATCCAGATGTACTCCGACGTGGTCATGGAGGTGGGCAAGAAGTATTTCGAGCAGCTCATCGACGCGATGAAGGCCAAGAAGGGCGTCACTCAGGATGTGGAGCTCACCGCCGAGGACCTGAAGGAGCTGGCCGGCCAGTTCAAGGCCGAGTACAAGTCCAAGATCGGTCAGGACTTCCCCACCGATCCCAAGGAGCAGCTGCTGGGTGCCATTAAGGCCGTGTTCCGCAGCTGGGACAACCCCCGTGCCAACGTCTATCGCCGTGACAATGACATCCCCTACTCCTGGGGTACCGCCGTCAACGTCCAGTCCATGGCCTTCGGCAACATGGGCGATGACTGCGGCACCGGCGTGGCCTTTACCCGCAACCCCGCCACCGGCGAGAAGAAGCTCATGGGCGAGTTCCTGACCAACGCCCAGGGCGAGGACGTGGTGGCCGGTGTCCGTACCCCCATGCCCATCGACCAGATGGCCGAGAAGTTCCCGGAGGCCTATGCCCAGTTCGTGGAGGTCTGCCACACGCTGGAGGATCACTACCGGGATATGCAGGATATGGAGTTCACTGTGGAACACGGCAAGCTGTATATGCTCCAGACCCGTAACGGCAAGCGCACCGCTCCCGCCGCCCTGAAGATCGCCTGCGATCTGGTGGACGAGGGCATGATCTCCGAGCAGCAGGCCGTGGCCATGATCGATCCCCGCAATCTGGATACCCTGCTGCATCCCCAGTTTGACGTCGCCGCTCTGAAGGCCGCCACTCCCGTGGGCAAGGCTCTGCCCGCCTCCCCCGGCGCCGCCTGCGGCAAGATCGTCTACACCGCCGAGGATGCCAAGGAGTGGGCCGCCCGTGGTGAGAAGGTGGTTCTGGTCCGTCTGGAGACCTCTCCCGAGGACATCGAGGGCATGAAGGCCGCACAGGGTATCCTGACGGTCCGTGGCGGTATGACCAGCCACGCCGCCGTAGTGGCCCGTGGTATGGGCAAGTGCTGCGTCTCCGGCTGCGGCGCCATCGTCATGGACGAGGAGAACAAGCAGTTCACCCTGTCCGGCAAGACCTATCACGAGGGCGACTGGCTGAGCCTGGACGGCTCCACCGGCAACATCTACGACGGCGCTATGCCCACCGTGGACGCCAGCGTCAGCGGCGACTTCGGCCGCATCATGGGCTGGGCCGATAAGTTCCGCCGCCTGAAGGTCCGCACCAATGCCGACACCCCCCACGACGCCGCCAAGGCCCGTGAGCTGGGCGCTCAGGGCATCGGCCTGTGCCGCACCGAGCATATGTTCTTCGAGGGCGACCGCATCGCCGCCATCCGTGAGATGATCTGCTCCGACACCGTGGAGCAGCGTGAGAAGGCTCTGGCCAAGCTGCTGCCCATGCAGCAGGGCGACTTCGAGGGTATCTACGAGGCCATGGAGGGCAATCCCGTCACCATCCGTTTCCTGGATCCCCCTCTGCACGAGTTCGTCCCCACCGAGGAGGCCGACATCGAGCTGCTGGCCAAGGATATGGGCAAGAGCGTGGCCGAGATCAAGGCCATCATCGCCTCCCTGCACGAGTTCAACCCCATGATGGGCCACCGCGGCTGCCGTCTGGCCGTCACCTTCCCGGAGATCGCCGTCATGCAGACCCGTGCCGTCATCCGTGCCGCCATCAATGTCCAGAAGCGTCACCCCGACTGGAACATGGTGCCTGAGATCATGATCCCGCTGGTAGGCGAGGTGAAGGAGCTGAAGTACGTCAAGAACGTGGTGGTCAAGACCGCCGACGAGGAGCTGGCCGCCGCCGGTATGAAGATGAAGTATCTGGTAGGTACCATGATCGAGATCCCCCGTGCCGCCCTCACCGCCGACGATATCGCCAAGGAGGCCGAGTTCTTCTCCTTCGGCACCAACGACCTGACTCAGATGACCTTCGGCTTCAGCCGTGATGACGCCGGCAAGTTCCTGGGCGCCTACTACGACAAGAAGATCTACGAGAACGATCCCTTCGCCAAGCTGGATCAGAAGGGTGTCGGCAAGCTGGTGGATATGGCCTGCAAGCTGGGCCGCGGCGTGAACCCCGACC
>ERZ1106964.1921-NODE-1921-length-12425-cov-3.092401_pt1 | contig 12425 bp, 7 predicted proteins | sample MGYA00403682_ERZ1106964 | MGnify/ENA primary metagenome ERZ1106964 (study PRJEB35170, sample SAMEA104062451) | human gut metagenome | biome: human gut; feature: human-associated habitat; material: faeces | place: Denmark | collected 2013-04-10 ...
CAGGTAGGTGCTTTGCACTTCGAAGGTCTTGAATTGATGAACGCTAAAAACGCTGTTGTTTGCGCCGTTCAATTGACTCGTGCCGCTCGTGGTGCTCAGGCTAAAGGATAATCTGAGGTAAAAACATTATTACAATACATGAAGGGGAGGATATTCATAGAATGTTCTTCCCCTTTCTTTTATAGATTCGAGGATAATGAAATATTTGATAACAGGACTTGGTAATATCGGTTCCGAATATTGGGGAACCCGCCATAATATAGGTTTCCGGGTTGTCAACCATCTGGTAGAGAGCGTAGGAGGCAATTTCACTGAGGAGCGATACGGGGCAATCGCACGCATACGGGTGAAAAACTGTGACTTGATCGTGCTAAAGCCGAATACCTTTATGAACCTCAGCGGCAACGCCGTTCGGTACTGGTTGCAAAAAGAGAACATTCCCGTGGAAAATCTATTGATCGTCGTAGATGATCTGGCATTGCCATTCGGAACCTTACGTCTGAAACCAAAGGGTAGCGACGCCGGGCATAACGGGTTGAAGAATATCGCCCAGTTATTGAATACGCAGGAATATTCCCGCCTTCGTTTCGGCATAGGCAGCGATTTCCCACGGGGCGGACAGATCGATTACGTGCTAGGGAAATTTCCCCCGGAGGAATTGCAATTGATGCCAGAGATATTGGATCGTGCGACAGAGATCATCAAGAGCTTCTGCCTCGCCGGCATCCAGATTACGATGAATCAATTTAATAATAAATAAAAAGAGACTGAGAATACAGATATGAACGAGGTACGTATCGATAAATGGATGTGGGCGACCCGTATCTTTAAGACCCGCACGATAGCCGCGGAAGCTTGCAAGAAAGGGCGTATCATGATAGGTGGAGTAACGATCAAACCTTCCCGCATGATCAAGGTTGGCGATGTGATCCAAGTGCGTAAACCGCCGATCACCTTCTCTTTTAAGGTAATCGGATTGATCGAGAATCGTGTGGGCGCGAAGCTCGTCCCGAATTACTTGGAGAACGTGACAACCCCGGATCAGTATGAGATTCTGGAGATGAACCGTATCTCCGGTTTCGTGAACCGTGCGAAAGGTCTCGGACGTCCTACCAAGAAAGACCGTCGTGAACTGGAGCAATTCACTGAGCCGGAATTCATGGATGACGGATTCGATTTCGAGTTCGACTTTGGAGAAGAGGAAGAGTAGTAAGCATGCTGATTTCCATTTAATTACATTTACCAATATTTTCATCAAGAAGTAAAAGTATTTTCACCTAGAGGTAAAACTGTTTACATACTGATGTAACGACATTTACCTCTAGAGGAAAAAACATTTACCATTAGAGGTAAATGGCGTTACAACGGTATGTAAACGGCAATTATCCCTATTGATTCTCCTCGGAAAGCAGATTCCCCTCCTCATCCCAGCTACGCCAGACACCAGATTTCTTCCCTGCCGTATAGAACATCTCATACAACAAATTTCCCTTATCACTCCAGATACGCCAAGGGCCGTCCTTTTGCCCTTCCTTATAAGAAGCCAGGCCGATCAGCTGGCCGTTCTCATTATATGTACGCCATTCTCCGTGAAAGATCCCATGATAATAGGAACGCACCTCGGCGATCTTGCCACTCGGATAATAAATCACGTAAGTTCCCTCCGGACGGCCATCTTTCAAATATAACTCCATCTTAAGCATACCATCGTCATAAAATTCCGTATAACGACCCGTATATGGAGTGGTTTGCGTGGCATCGGTATAATACTGTCCTTCGCTTAAAACCAAGTCTTGCGCTTGTACGGTCCATGAGGCCCCCGCCATAAAAGCAGAAAATAACAATAGCTTTTTATTCATGATACATTCTTATCTAAATTATATGCGAAAAGACACCGAGGGATCTTTCCGGATACCTCAGTGCCCCAAACAAATTCACAGCCTATTCAAAGTCAAGCTAAATTAATATTCAGTGTTATTCGGATCGAAGTTGGTCCAGTTAGCGGCCCAGTCATTCTTGCCATCAAAAGCTCCCTTATAAGATACCTTCTCGAAGAAAGCGTCGTTCAAAGCCGTATCAGAGAAATCCGCTCCGTCAATCTTATCCGCTACGATCGATGTATAGTCACCATCTTTAGCGATGATATCATTGCTGGAAGCGTAAGTAAGGTTGCTCAAGTCTGCTGTCTGAAAGTAATTTTGGCTAGTTTCATCCTTGAAATTCTCCCACATACCGGCGAAGATCACATTCTTAACAACCGCACCCACATTTGCGTTTTGCAGATACAAACCGTATGGCCAACCCACGAAAATCGAGTTATACACATTCAAGGAAGAGTTACGGCGGATGTGCATAGCGGCTTGGAATGATCCACCCTTAGCGCCATTAGCCGCGTCTTCCGTAACATAAAAGATATCATTTTCCGTTTTACCAGCTGATTCACCATAGAACGGACCGATCAAGGTCACGTTAGAAAAGACCGGAGTGGTAAGTGGAGTATTATTGGAACCATCAGCGTCGTTATCAGACTCGAAGCCATTGGACTTGGACGTATCAGCGTGCTTCGGGTCGCGAACGCCTAACAAGAACTGCAATTTACCTTGGAATCCATAGTCCGTATCAAACTCATCATCCCAACCTTTGTAAGCAATCAGGTGTTTTGCGTTTACCGTACCGCCAAACCACTCGAATGAGTCGTCGCCACAGAAAGAGACCTGCACGTATTCGATCGTAGTGCCACGGCCAACACCACCGCAAGTCAAACCATTGATCTCCTTATTTGGCTCCAATGGATAACCGGCGAACTCGATACGGACATATTTCACGATACCGGAGTTATCTTCCGGATCCTTTCCACCGTAGTAAGAACGAGGACCGCCCTCTATCTGAGCCTCGCCAGCCGTATTATTCACGATAGACTTGCCACAAAGAATCAAGCCACCCCAATCACCATAGGTACGAGAAGCTTTCGGTTGGTCGGAAGTGAACACGATCGGTTTCTCCGCCGTACCCTCGGCGATGAGCTTTCCGCCACGCTCGACGATCAAGGAGCCTTTAGACGATTTCTCCCCCTTGATTACCGTTCCCGGCTCGATCGTCAAGGTCACGCCATCCGTCACATATACGAAACCTCTCAACAGGTTGTTATCAGCAGCCTTCAAGGTCATATCCGAGGTAATCTCACCTTCCAATATAACATCTTGAGTTTCCTCTACAGGCGGCTCTACATTTACGAGATCATCATCGTCGCCACAAGCGGTTGTTCCAAACATCGTGGCCATACAGAAAGCGGCGGCCACACCTTTTAATAATAACTTGTTCATAAGTAAACGAATTTAGTTTATATGAGTGAATTCAAATTAAAACTTCACGGCTACACCTAGATTCACGGTCACACCCGGACGATAGCTACGGATTAATTGCTCAACCTCCCGTTTCTCTCCGGAAGCCTCTGTTAACTCTAGGAATTGTTTATATTCTACTTTTGAGTTCAATAGATCTTTTACGCCTCCCTTGACCTCCACGTATTTACCGATCTTCTTCGAGAAACTCAAGTCCAAGGAGTTACGGGGTATCTCATAGATATCGGGAATATCATCGTTCGGGTTCTGCTTCGGTACGCCTACCGTCTCAATACGCTTGCCAATCCGGTTATACAAGGCGGAGGCTGAGATTCCTGCGTTGTCATTCTGATAGAATAAGCCCGTATTGATCAAGTAAGGGGATTGCCCCTGCATCGCACGATCCCGCTCGAAAGAGCCCTCGGCGAAATACACCCTACTATGGATATAAGCCCCGTTGAATACGAAGCTCAAGCCTTTCAGACCGATAAAGTCCAGATTCTTCTTGATATCCAGCTCCACGCCGAAAGCATTCGCATGATCGGCGTTGTGGTATGTGTACTGCAATCCGGAACCCGCTTCCATATAGGTTTGCTCGATCGGATTATCGAACCGTTTGTAGAAACCGCCGATCGTCACCGTCTCACCCGGAGCCGGGTAAAATTCATAACGCAGATCCATATTATTCGCATAAGCGTTCTTCAAGTTTACGTTACCCGTGATATTCGCATCTAAGGCGAAATCATAATATACGTAAGGTACGATCTCCCGGAACTCCGCCCTATTCACGGAACGTCCATAAGCCAAGCGTACTTGGTGCTTCTCATTCAAATTATAAGCGATGTTGACGGAAGGAAAGAAATCCGTAGCGTTCTGATCCAGATGCACCGGTTTTATACCGTCCGACTCATAACCATCTAATTTCAATTGATAGTACTCCATACGTACACCTACGTTCGCATTCAGCCTCTCTCCCCAGTTCAGTTTAGCGGCTACGTAAGCGGCACCCAGCAGATTATCGGAAGTATAAGAGTCGCTCTTGTTCGTACTCTCTTTCATATAGATACGATCGGTCGATATATTTGCGTCCGAGAAGACCGAGCTGTAGTCCCATTCGGCAAAACGGTCATAACCACTTCCCAGCATATTATAGACAAAACGACGGGCATCAAAGTTACGTTTCTTAAACTCTCCATATACCCCCGTGTTCAAGACAGGGGTAAACATCTCCGAGACGGCGAACTTATGCTCGTAATTCAAGGCGGCGGAAGCGCTGTTATCTTTCAAGTCTTGATAATAACGAGTCGGGTCGGACACGTAATAACGAGAGTCACCATCCGTCGTACTCTCCAAAGATTTTACCACCTTGCGATCCGGTTCCTTGTAAGCGGCGAAAGCATAACCTAACGTCCAATCCAGTTTATTCATATCTTCTCTCAATTTATGCTCCCCGCTTAGCTGGCCGGAATAGGTAGTGCGTCCGGTATAAAGGGATTCCCATTTCCGGATATTTTGGTCGGAGTAGAAATCCGTTCCCTCTCGTTGCGATAAGGAAGAGGTTCCACGCTGGTTGAAGAAATTCCTGAACTCATATTTGCTCGTTCCCTTCATCAACGACCAGTTGAACAAGGCTCCTAATTTTGTCGTATTCTTATATTGTACATCATCGTAGCGGTAACGGTATGAGGATTGATCCTTGGCCATGTCGTACGAGAGGTAGTTGTTGTTTTTCATCTCGTAATAATCATAGCCTGTGCTATAGTTCACACTGGTGATATTACCGATCTTCATGTCACCGATATCAAAGGTACGATTCATCGTGAACGTCAGTTTCTGTTCCGGCATCGCCGTGAAATGACACACGTTCCATCCCGTATTCACCCGCTTCGTAAACGCCGCCGCTGCCGATATGTCGTTCAAATGAGATGGGGCGTTCGAGGGTAACATTCGGGAGCCAGCGCCAAAGCCCAGATAATCCAAGGCGGAACCTTTCGTCAGTTGGAAATCTCGGAAAGCGGAGTTTGTATTAAACCCGACTTGATAGGAGACGTTGAGCGTATTACCCTCGGGAATATTCTTGGTCAGCACCCGCACGAAACCTCCGGAGAAATCCGCCGGCAATTCCGCCGAGGGGCTTTTATAGATCATCATATTATCGATCAAGGAAGAGGGCAGCACATCGAACGAGAAGGCACGGCTGTCCGTCTCGCTGGAAGGGGTCGTGGCATTGTTCAGCCATACATTATTATAACGTTGCGCAAGCCCTCGAACTACGATAAAACGATCGTCCACGATGGTGATTCCCGGGATACGGCGTAGTACCTCGGCGGCATCGCTATCCTGTGTTTTACTGATTTGTTGGGCGGAAATGCCGTTCACGACCGGAAGGCTCTTGCGTACGGTATTTAATACGGCCATCTCGGTTCCCAATTTCCGTTGGGCCACTACGACCACATTCTGTAATTGGAGGTTAGCGTCGGAAAGCTCGATATTCAACACCGCCTCTTGGCGTGCGACTACCGGAACATCCTTTACCGTTTGCGTTTGGTACGACACGTAAGAGGCGGCTACCGTATAAGTACCTGGTCTCACGTTCTCGATACGGAAATTACCGTCTATATCCGTGATAGCGCCAACCGTAGTCCCCTCGATCACGACCGAGGCGCCGATCAACGGTTCTTTCATCTTAGCGTCCGTAACCGTCCCGCAGATAACCCCTGTTTGTGCCCATAGAGAGAATGACAGGAAAACTCCCATCCAGAAAAGCCCTAACCTTTTCAATCTTTTGCCCCTTAAACTCTTTCCCATTATCTTACTACTTATTATTTCATCTTTGATTTCGACGCGAAAGTACGGGGGCGATATTTCAAAGATGTTTAGATCCGATAACAATAAAGACTACAAATGTTACATTTTTAAGACCGCAACTTTTCCTTATCGTTTGACATAGCTAACGTATTTTTACTACATTTGCACTCCTGAATGCATAAAGACATTTAATAACATGAAGAACATTAAAATTTTCCCGAAAGACTGGTTGCAGTTGCATCCCTATAAACAAAGCACTCCCGTGGATTCCTATTATACCGGAATAGCGAACCGTATCTACGATATCATGGAGAAGACCGAGTTGGTAAACTCCTTCGAGGGCGAGGAAACAAAGCAGATCTGTATCCGCCTGTCCGCCTACTTCGAGGACGTGATCTCCGGCACGGGGATTTGGCGTGCCTTCATCCTTACCCATAAGGAGCTATACGGCAAATACCTCCCCTTCTACACTCCGGACGATCATTATTACGACGATGAGGTGAACCTTGAGGACGTGCGCTTCCTCCTTTGGCATTATACCCAGCAGTATCACGGCTATCGTAAAGGCACTTTCGTCAGTCCGGACAACCCTGCCAACGAATCCACCGGCATGCTTATCTACGACCTGTTCTGCAAAGAGTGGACCACGGCGCCGGAGAATACCCGCATGGCCAAGCTTTTCGCCCTTGATACCCGCTACGAGCGGCAAGAGGATTACGACCGTCTATTGCAATGGTTCCATTACGAATCCTATATCCTGCCTGAGTCGGCCCGGGAACTGAGCGACTTCGCCCACGACCGCTGGAAGGAGCAGCCCGACCTCAACCAAGAGCAGCTTAACAACCTGCTCGTCAACAGCCACGGCATGATGGCCTACACCAGCAAGACCTCCTTGCTAGGTCTGACCTCCCCGCAATGGCTGGCAAAGATATTGCCCGCCGAGCATCCCGACCATGCGGTATTTCAGAACACCGCCGACGAGTCTGTTGCCACCCTGCCCGACGATATGCTGGAGGAAAACCGCCAACAATACGAGACTTTCCGCAAAGCCGCAGGTGACAAACTGCTTCTCTATTTCGACAAGACCGAAGACGCACAAACATTTATCACGGAGACTTCCGGCCTTATCCCCGCCGAGAACTTCCATCTTCCCGAGGACTGGCAAGGCAAGAAACTGGCGATCTACGCCACGCCCGAGGAAGGCGCCCAAGTCATCACCCGTGACGTGGAGCTGATCAAGGATGAGAACAATCCCTTCTACGACGCCAACCGTGCCGCCAAGCAAGCGCTCTCTTTCTTCATCGTGAAACATTGCAGCGTTTACTTCCTGAAAGAGCTGGTAGACCGAGGCATGTTGGTCGACGCACAAACGAAAAGCCTTACCAGCCCGGAACGTGGCAAGGCGATCATACAAGATAATTGGAAATTCCTATCCCGCTATTTCATCCGAGAATATCCCGATAGATAAAACAGATAGGAAGCGACATCACAATCCGTGACAGCGCTTCCGGAGAAAAAGAAGCACTGTCGCAAAACGTGACGGTGCTTCTTTTTTTAGTTCATCTTTCATTTAGCAAACTAACCAACCAAATATCTTTCAAATAAAAAGAATAAACCCAATAAATACTTACAAATAGAAACATCAGATAAGATATTCTTATCTTTTCTCCGTTCTTTCGCTCCTACAAGCAATTACATTATGCCATTAATACCTATATTTGCGAAACAAATTGACGCAATAATCATTTATACGCAAACATAAGGTCAATAAATGAAAACAAACAGAAATCATTTTAATAGCAGACAAGGATTATACGACCCGTCTTATGAACATGACGCTTGTGGAGTAGGAATGTTAGTAAATATCCACGGCGAGAAATCGCACGACATCATCGAATCAGCCCTTAAGGTACTAGAGAACATGAGGCACCGAGGCGCCGAGGGAGCCGATAACAAAACGGGTGACGGAGCGGGAATCTTATTACAGATCCCGCATGAGTTCATCCTCCTGCAAGGAATTCCGGTTCCCGAAAAAGGCAAATATGGCACCGGACTAATCTTCCTCCCCAAAGACGAGGAACAGCAAGCAAGCATCCTCAGTATCCTCATCGAAGAGATCGAGAAAGAGGGATTAACCTTGATGCACTTACGCAAAGTTCCCGTTCATACGGAAATCTTGGGAAAGGACGCACAAGCGACCGAACCTGATATCAAGCAGATATTCATCATCGGCTGTAACGATCAGCAAGAGCTGGAACTAAAGCTATACCTCATACGTAAGCGGGTCGAGAAAAGGGTATCGGCCACCGACCTTCCGGCCAAGGATGATTTCTATATAGCGTCTCTTTCCACCAAAAACATCGTTTACAAAGGCATGCTGGAATCCATGCAGCTACGCCATTACTTTCCGGACCTGACGCAACCTTATTTCACTAGCGGACTGGCATTGGTACATTCACGCTTCAGTACCAACACCTTCCCCACTTGGAGTCTGGCGCAACCTTTCCGCCTACTGGCACATAACGGGGAAATAAACACGATACGGGGCAACCGGGGATGGATGGAGGCCCGGGAGAGCGTACTATCCTCCCCCAGAATCCCGGATATCAACGATATACGCCCGATCATCCAGCCGGGCATGAGTGACAGTGCCTCACTGGATAACGTATTGGAATTCTTCGTGGCCTCCGGGATGAGCCTGCCGCATGCCATGGCGATGCTGGTACCGGAGAGTTTCAACGAGAAGAACCCGATCTCCGAAGACCTAAAGGCTTTCTACGAATATCACTCCATCTTGATGGAACCGTGGGACGGGCCTGCCGCCCTGCTCTTTAGCGACGGACGCTACGCCGGAGGCATGCTAGACCGTAACGGTCTCCGCCCCGCCCGCTACCTGATCACGAAACATGACATGATGGTCGTGGCCTCCGAAGTCGGCGTCATGGATTTCGAGCCTAACGAGATCAAGGAAAAAGGCCGTCTGCAACCCGGAAAGATCTTACTCATCGATACCGAGAAAGGCGAGATTTATTACGATAGCGAGCTGAAGGAACAACTGGCGAACGCCCAGCCCTACCGTACTTGGCTGGAGAAAAACCGGGTGGAATTGGACGAGTTGAAATCCGGCCGTAAGATTCCTCATAAGGTAGAGAAATACGACAAGCTACTGCGTACGTTCGGATACAGCCGTGAGGATATCGAACGTATCATCGTACCGATGTGCACGGGAGGGGCGGAACCGGTCGGCTCCATGGGCAACGATACGCCACTGGCCATATTATCCGCCCGTCCGCAAATCCTCTATAATTATTTCCGCCAACAATTCGCCCAAGTAACCAACCCGCCGATCGACCCGATCCGCGAGGAACTCGTCATGAGCCTGACCGAGTATATCGGGGCCGTGGGAAGCAATATCTTAGTTCCAACCGAGAGCCACTGTAAAATGGTTCGGCTGAACCATCCGATCTTGACCAATACACAACTGGATCTCCTGTGTAACATCCGGTATAAGGGCTTTAAAAGTGTTAAGCTCCCCACTTTGTTTGACGCAGAGAAAGGATGCGCAGGACTGAAAGCTGCCTTGGACGAATTATGTAAGCAAGCGGAGCAATCCGTCACCGATGGCGTTAACTACATCATTTTAAGCGATAGAAACGTAGATGAGAAAAAAGCGGTGATCCCCTCCCTGTTAGCGGTAAGCGCCGTGCATCACCATCTGATCTCCGTGCAGAAAAGGGTGCAAACAGCGCTGGTAGTGGAAACCGGCGAGATGCGTGAGGTAATGCACGCCGCCCTCTTACTAGGCTACGGAGCCAGTGCCATCAACCCTTATATGGCTTTCGCTATCTTGGATGATCTAGTAGACAGGCAAGAGATACAATTGAATTACGAGACTGCCGAGAAGAATTACGTAAAAGCCATTTGCAAGGGTTTATTCAAGGTTATGAGCAAGATGGGGATCAGCACGATCCGCAGTTACCGGGGAGCAAAGCTTTTCGAGGCGATCGGCCTAAGCCGGGATCTGGCAGATACTTACTTCGGGGGAACCACCAGCAACATCGGTGGTATCCGCTTGGAAGAGATAGCGGCAGATGCGATCGCCATGCACAATGACGCATTCTCCCACCCCACGGATTCTTTATTGGAACATAAAGGCATTTATTCCTTCCGCAAGGATGGCGAGAAACACGCTTGGAACCCGGACACCATTTCCATGCTTCAACTGGCTACCCGCTTGGGGAGCTACAAGAAATTCAAGGAATATTCCCATACGGTCGATGAGAAGGAAAGCCCCATATTCTTGCGTGACTTCCTGACCTTCAAGCGACGCACCCCGATCCCCTTGGAGCAGGTAGAGCCGGAAGAAGCAATCATGCGTCGCTTTGTCACGGGAGCGATGAGCTTCGGTTCTATCAGCCGGGAAGCGCACGAGACGATAGCTATAGCCATGAACAAGATACACGGACGCAGTAACACGGGCGAGGGTGGTGAGGACTCGGCCCGTTTCATCCCCCGTGAGGACGGGTTATCGCTCCGCTCCGCCATCAAGCAAGTAGCCTCCGGACGCTTCGGCGTGACCACGGAATATCTGGTAAACGCCGACGAGATCCAGATCAAGGTCGCCCAAGGAGCGAAACCGGGCGAAGGAGGACAGCTTCCCGGCTATAAGGTGAACGATATCATAGCGAGAACCCGTCACTCGATCCCGGGTATCTCTCTGATCTCTCCCCCACCTCACCACGATATTTACTCGATCGAGGACTTGGCGCAATTGATCTTCGATCTGAAGAACGTGAACCCTCAAGCCGAGATCAGTGTGAAACTCGTATCCGAGAGTGGCGTGGGAACCATCGCCGCCGGCGTAGCCAAGGCAAAAGCGGACCGGATCGTGATCTCCGGGGCAGAAGGAGGAACGGGGGCTTCCCCGATAAGCTCTATCCGTTACGCCGGAATCCCACCCGAGCTAGGACTATCCGAGACTCAACAGACGCTCGTGATGAACGGCCTCCGGGGACAAGTCCGCTTGCAAACAGACGGACAGTTGAAAACCGGACGGGATATCGTATTGATGGCGATGCTGGGTGCCGAGGAGTTTGGATTCGCCACCTCCGCCTTGATCGTCTTAGGCTGTGTGATGATGCGTAAATGCCATATGAACACGTGTCCGGTAGGTGTCGCTACCCAAGATGAGGAATTACGTAAACGCTTTCATGGCCGACACGAATATTTGGTGAATTTCTTCACCTTCCTCGCCCGTGAAGTTCGAGAATATCTGGCAGAGCTAGGCTATACGAAACTAGACGATATCATTGGCCGTACGGACTTACTCATGCGTAAACCTTCTGATCATATCGAGAAACATGATCTATTGGATCTCAGCCGCTTGATCCATCTACCGGAACAAGCCGCCACGCAGGCCATCCATCATGTCACCCGTCAACTCCATGCGATCGACAACGTGAAAGATGTGGATATAATCCGTCACGCAAAGGCCGCCATCGAATCCGGACAGGAAGTATCGTTGGATTACGCGATAGCCAACACCGATCGTTCCGTAGGAGCCATGCTTTCCGGCGAGATCGCCAAGCGGTACGGGAACATCGGGTTACCGGAGAACACCCTGCATATCAAGTTCAAGGGGGCGGCAGGCCAGAGCTTCGGAGCCTTTCTGGCTCACGGCGTACATTTCCGGTTGGAAGGCGAGGCGAACGACTATCTCGGAAAAGGATTGAGTGGCGGACACATCAGTTTAATGCCTCCGGTACGCTCCACCTTTATAGCGGAAGACAATACGATAGCCGGTAATACCTTATTATATGGAGCTACCAGTGGTGAGGTTTATATCAACGGCCGGGTCGGAGAGCGTGCGAAACTCCGGGGCGATCGCTGTCGTGGAAGGTGTAGGCGACCACTGTTGCGAGTACATGACCGGAGGCCGGGTTGTCGTCTTAGGCAATACAGGCCGGAACTTCGCCGCCGGAATGAGTGGCGGTGTCGCTTACGTATGGAACAAGAATGGTGATTTCGATTATTATTGCAACATGGAAATGGTAGAGCTTTCCTTGATCGAGGATAGCACCTCACGGAAGGAACTTCATGAATTGATCCGCAAGCATTATCATCATACCGGTAGCCATCTGGCCGGATTAATGCTCGATAACTGGAACAAGTACGTGGATGAGTTCATCCAGATCGTCCCGATCGAATACAAGAAAGTACTCCAAGAGGAACAGATGCGCAAACTCCAACGCAAGATCGCGGAGATGAGATCGGAAG
>ERZ1106964.1943-NODE-1943-length-12291-cov-2.543233_pt1 | contig 12291 bp, 7 predicted proteins | sample MGYA00403682_ERZ1106964 | MGnify/ENA primary metagenome ERZ1106964 (study PRJEB35170, sample SAMEA104062451) | human gut metagenome | biome: human gut; feature: human-associated habitat; material: faeces | place: Denmark | collected 2013-04-10 ...
CCTGTCGGCAATAGAATACCGATAGGGTTTCTTTTTGATCGTAGCCTTATTATGATTACATTTGTTCGAGGTAGGTCTTTTGTTCATAGGAAGGGTGGGCGGGAATGAAAAAAGGCATCCTCACGGACACCCTTCCCCTTTGGTTGAAAATCACTTAAAACATTATGAGTTACTACACCGCAAATATAGATAATTAAATACAAACTGCAATGGGTAAGGGGTATTATTGGATAGAGCCAGTGGATCAGACGTTGAATGATTTTCAGTTTTATAAGGCACGTATCGTAGGCGATCCTGAATATGACGAGAGACATCATCGAGTTATATTGAGAACTGATAAGTATTTCACTGTCGGAAGTATCTTCCATGTCTTAAAAGACCCAGAGATGTTTGTTATAGAGAGGAAGTTTAAGACATGGGGGAATAAGTATGTCGTTAAGCCTTGTGAGGGTGAATGGGAATGGGAGTCTGTCCAGAAACTTAAAGACAAGGCTATTATATTCCGTAGCGGATTCCTGCACGGGGACGGCAGTTTCTGACACTTACCCGTATCTCCCCCCCCCTCGATTTCTTGGTATTTATGTATATAACTATATTTGAGCAAAAAATAAGTTTGATATGGAAGATTTTCAAGGTAAATACAATGGTAAGCAGATAGATCAGCTTTTGGATAAGGCTAATGATATTGATCTTACCAAATATGCTCTTAAGACGGATAATGCCCCTACCGCCACGAAATTACAGGCGGCTAGGACCATAGCGCTGTCCGGGGCTGTTACCGGTAGTGTCTCATCGGACTTCGGAGGCAACGTAACTATCTCCACGACATTGGCCAATTTTGATGCCTCTAAGATCGCATCCGGAACCATCAGCATAGATAGGTTACCTAAGGCGGCTTTGGAGAGATTGGTCGTGGTAGCTGATGATACGGCTAGATTCGCCCTTACCACCGCTACGGTTCAAAGCGGTGATACGGTAAAGGTCACGTCTACAGGTAAGATGTATCTGATAAAAGACGAGTCTAAATTGAACAGTGAGGATGGGTATGAGCCTTACACGGCCAGTCAGGCTTCCTCCGTGCCTTGGTCCGGGGTTACGGGCAAACCAAGTACCTTCACCCCTCCCACGTCCTCCGCTACCGTTCTTGGCGGTATTAAGGTAGGATATACGACTTCCGGGAAGAACTATAAGGTACAGCTGGATTCGTCCGGCAACGCTTACGTTAACGTTCCGTGGACGGATAATAACACAACGTATAATGAAGCCACGGCCGACACCTTAGGATTGGTTAAGATCGGCTATGCTTCTAATGGAAAGAACTACGCTGTGCTATTGGCTAATGGCAAGATGTACGTCAATGTCCCTTGGACTGACAGTAACACGACTTATACCCAAGCTACAAGCGATAATCTGGGTCTTGTTAAGATCGGGTATTCAGCTAACGGAAAGAATTACCCGGTAGCTCTTGACGGAAATGGTAAGATGTATGTGAATGTTCCGTGGACGGATACCAACACGACATACACCAATATGGGAGCCGCTTCTGCCTCAGCGGCGGGAAAGGCAGGTTTGGTCCCCGCACCTGCCGCCGGAGCGCAAGCCAAGTATCTTCGTGGTGATGGGACATGGCAAACTCCTCCTAACACCACATATAGTAACATGGGAGGAGCAACGTCCTCAGCCGCAGGATCGGCGGGATTGGTACCCGCTCCGGCCGCCGGCAAGCAAGCCTCCTTCCTTCGTGGTGACGGGACATGGGTCGTACCTACTAATACCACATACGGATTGGCCTCTACTACAGCTAACGGCTTGTTGAGACAGCTTAATGGCAGTACATCCAGTTTCATGCGTGGAGATGGCACTTGGGCTACACCTCCTAACACGACATATGCCGTGGCCAATGAGTCTACTAACGGTTTGATGGAGGCCGTCGATAAGAAGACCATGAACAGGCTTATAGGGGTTAATACGGTCACGACATTAGCTAACCTGCCTATTAGCAAGAGAAGTATCACGGCTACGTTATCAGCCGCTACCACCCTATCTGTGCAGTTAGGGATGCAGATAGGGGAGGAGCTGATGATCAGGTGCGTCCCGTCGGCGGCCTTCACGCAGGCTATACCCAACTCCGGGGCTTATGTAAGCATGAGTGGTACTTCTATAACCACTACGGCTAACAAGCCTTTCGAGATAAATATCTGGTGTTACGCTTCAGGTAAGTATAGTATCGCCGTTAAAGAACAAGATTAATGATATAAGATATGAGCTACGTATATATAAACAGGGAAATATATCCCAATCAATTAGTTCAGGACGATCCGCTTGATGATAATTACGCTAAGGGCTATAGTTATGATGATTACATTAACGGGAATCCCGCCCCATGGATAGAACTTGGGGAGGAGCAACTGGCGTTCAAGGAGGCTAATCCTAAAGCTACGGTTAAGGAAATTATCGAGGCTAAATTGGATGACTCAAGGCTTCTTAATGAGGAGAAATCGGCTAAGTATGAGGAGATCAGGACTTATGAGAATAATAATCTTCATGAGTTTTTCTTGGATGACCAAAATATCTATATCCCTGAATATGATAGGCGTAACGCTTTGGCTGATGGGGCTATAGCTGGTAAGATAACGATCATGGGTCTGAAGTTTGATATGACGGAAGGCAAGATCTTGATCGGGATGATGGATAAGTATGATAATGATCTGATGTCGGCGTTAGGAGCCAAACAGAGGGAAGTAAGCTTAGCCACTACCGTAGAGCAGGCGAGGGCTATTGACGCTCAGTCCGGCTATCCAGATAAGGTAAATATCACCATGACTTATGTCCGGCAACAGGCAAAGGAGAAAGATGTCTCCGATCCTCAGAAAGTGGCTGTCAGATTCTCCAGAATGGTGGTTAATAACAAGACTATATCTTTATCCCCTAATGAGAAACTGGATGTTAAGGTTCTATTCCCTATATGGGGACAAGAAGGGGCGGAGTTCGGGTTGTCGGTGGATGCCGGATTCTGTCTCAGGGTGGTGAAGGACGATACGGATATCCTTTATGAGGTTATTCAACAACATACATTATCAAAGGAATGGGAACCCGGACTAAATACGGCTTCCTTATACAAGGTCATTGATAAGGAGCATGCCGGGACCATAGGGGATCCTATCCCGTATTTCCCTCCAATGGAGATATTCAAGGATAAATATTACATCCAGAACGCTGATGTATATAAGTGTACTAGGGATAGCGGAACTCCTCTTAGTCATAATCTAAAGGACTTAGTAGGGTTGTATGTTGAGGTTGTACAGGGCTAGTCGTATCTACCCCCCCTATATTTGGCTTGTGATATGATACAAGTTATTTTTGGCATAATAAAATGACATTTGTAAATATATTTAAGTATGGCATCACAAAAATTCGGTTTCGTAACCGTCGACCCGGTATCAGGATCAGGAGATCAGGCGGTTAATTTTTCCGGTGAGAAACACACCGGTCGTCTTCAACGCACTATCAACCTTACGGTCACCACGAACGGCGGGGCTAAGAAGGCGTTGGTAGTCAATCAGGCAGCGGCTGCTGAGGTGGTAAGATCAGACAGCCCTAACGCTTCCGTACAAAAGACAGGCGGTAATGTTACCATCACCGGTAAGTCTAACAGTACTAAGCTTACGTTCGCGGTCACGCCGGCTGAGGAGAACGGGCTTACGTTACAGCTCCCGGCTAACTACACGGCGGCTGGAAAGACTACGGCTAACGGAGCGGTTATCGCCGACGATCCCGGAGCCGCTGGCGAGTTCGTTTGGAGCATCACGATCTCGGACGTACCGGCCAACGTCACGATCGAGGAACTGACAGCTACATTGAAGGTAACTGCCGCTGGTGGCCAGACAGCCAACGTGACGGTAACGCAAGCCGCTGGAGACTCTACTATCGAGCTTGACAAGGAGATTATTAACTTGGATGTAAATGGTACTCAACAGACGGTTAACGTAACATCTAATGACAGCTGGACATGGGCGCAAGCTGCGACTAGAACCGTATTGAGAATGATGGGACGATAATCAGTTTCTTTTCTCTTACTCAGACCCCGATCGACTTAAGCCGGTTGGGGTTTATTTGTTTTGCTATCTTTGCAATAGAACAAAAATAATACAACTATGGCTAATGATTTGAATATTAATTGGAAGGACGGGGTAGGCGAGGTAACGGACCAGCCTCTGACCGTCAGCCCGGGGTCCGGGACCGGTAGCGCCCCCGTTTCCTTTGGCTCGGTGATGAACAACGGTCTTGATCGGACTCTTGAGCTGGAGATAACAACTCCAAAAGGTATTAAGAAGACGCTCACGGTGAATCAGGAGGGATGCCGGCAGGCTTATATTACGAGTGACGGCAAACGATGGCTGACTAGCGACAATCGGGTGTATGGGGTTTTGAAAAGCGATGCTCCGTGCGAATGCATAGGTGATTGTCCTTGATATTTTGTTTTTACGAATTTTGTAATTACATTTGTGGCGCATGTCCATCACCATGCTTTTCGTCGCTAATTTATTATAAGGGATACCGGTCTGTGATGGGATCGGCATCCCTCTGTTTTTTAATATGGAGAAGATAAATGTTTTCGATGTTCAGGTTCCTGATGGGAGACAAATCCGTTGTATGTCGTATAATAAGGTTACTTATTTTGATCTTGACGATATATGTAAGTTATGTTTTGACTCATACGATCTAAATGATGTGGCTGACACTAAGGTAATGAGTGAGTCCCTGCACCGAGAGGGTGGTCGTTATTGGACTACGATAGATGGCGTAAGGCAGTTGTATCGTAGGATTGAGTGTAAGATGTGTTTTGAGGTTATAGAAAAATTAAAGGGATTATGAGAGAAAAGAAATTTGATTTCGTGATATATCCGTTGGATTTGATTATCACGGTTGGATTAGATTATAAGACGTTGTGTGATCGTTTCGAGAATATGGAACCTGAACACGAGGGGAAATGGGGAGATGAAGATGATATGGATAAGGAGGCGTCTTTCGTGAATTTGGTAAGGGATAGGGACGATGATGATAAATTTGCCATACTTTGGAATTTTTCGAGCGACGATGATTTAATAATGAGAAATATATGTCACGAGTCATTCCATATAGCAATGAGCGTATGCCAATTTTGCAACATGTCTCTTGGATTTAAGGTTGGAGAGGATGAACACGCAGCGTATATAGCCGGATTCGCTGGTGATTGCGTTAGTGAGTTCATCAATAGCAAGAATACGGATTAAGTCATAAATTCTATAAGGAATATAAGAATATCAGCCTCCGCTTATTTGTGGGGGCTTTTTGTTTATCTTTGTCAAAAACATGAAGTTATGTCGAGTTGCGTAATTAAAAGGAATAAGGAAGGTAAGATAGCCCGTGTCTTGACTCCTTCCGGCGAGGTATCCACCTTGTTCGATAAGATAGCGGGTATAGCCGCCGTAAGTGATCTTGATAAGGCCGCTGAAGCTTATATGACTATTTATAACGATAAGTTCAGGTCTAAGTTCGGAGACTGGACGAGATCCGCACCAAGGAATAAGGAGGCGGCCAGATCCATAAGTGCCAGACTTAGCGCCAGCGAGTGGGGGCAACTTATGTCAGCCAAGGTCTTGTCCGCCATAAGCGATATGGATGCCCCGGCGTTGGCCAGAAGCCTTGGGAATAGTGACAATGTCGTGGCTTATCTTACCTCCGGAGAGGTAGGTGATGTCAATGATATGGTGGTGGTAGATACGTCCACGGTACAGGAGGTGGATCTGGATTCCATAAACGAGGATAATATTGGCGATACGATACTGAAAGAGGCGTCATGGGATGATATAAGGGCTATCAGGGAGAATATAGATATTAAGGAGACAGCCCGTATGTTATGGAAGGCGGTGGAAAGCGCTTTTACCGGGCAACGACCTAATATTAGGGTGAAGGGTGGAAATATAGATGGTGAGATTATATTCTCCGGCAATGTCTTGCCTTTAAATGATATTGAGAATTATACTCCTCCATCTTCAAGATTGGTATATGATTCCGGTGAGCCTCGCCTATTCTTTAGATCGGATGACGGCAAGATACACGACTCTTACGCCAACGCCATAAAAGGCTCGTCCGGCGGGCGGATCGAGGCCGGGTTCTTGGCCGGCAGTGTCGAGGAGAGCGACGTCCCGTCCGGCACGGCTGACATCTCCTTTGGCTCGTCCTCCATAACCCTTAACAACAGTGATTCGTTCATCCCGGTCCTTGGTATCAGCTCAGGCTCTAATATAAGCACTCGTGGAGGGTTTGTCAATTACCTTATCAAGAAAGGTCTGTTGAGCGGGGAGCGTATAAGGTTAGGGGATAGGTATTATCTTACCGGAGCCGGCAACTCTGATGGTCTTAAGATCTATAACGCTATGGACGCCTTGTCTAGACTAAGGAACAGGTTTGGTAGTATGTCTTCTGAGATGAACGTATTAGGCTCCATCGGTTTTGATACGGAGGTAAATAACGATCTTGATCTTATCACGACATCAGGGGAGAAGGTTACGGTAAGCAGATCGGAGATAAAGGGCATGTTAAGGCAAGGTAAGTTTGAGGAGCTTAATAATAAGTATGATGGGTTCATGGAGCTAGCCTTGTCGTTGATGATGGAGGATAACGCCTTGTACGGAAGTAATGTCCGTGGGGTTATTGAGAATGAGAAGGCGGAGGATCTTCAGAACAGGACTGATATCACCAACATCTTATCCACGTTAGGTATCCGTGTGATGGGTATGTCCGAATATATGGATAAGTATAAGATGCGTAATGGTGTCGAGCCTTCGGCTAGGGCCTTATCCGATATGGCTAATGGGGTTATTGCCCTGGCTGAGGGAGCTACGGTAGAGGATCTTAATGAGGAGGTGGCTCACTTCTTGATCGATACTTATCGTAATCAGCAGGAGATTGACGAGGTTCTGGACTCTGTTGTCGACACGCCATTATGGAATCAATTCGCCGGTCGTTACTATGAGGTGTATGGGAAGGAATACCAAGGGGAGGAACTGGATCGGATGGTGAAGCGGGAGATCCTAGGTAAGACGTTGGCCCAGCGGTTCGTACCGGGCATGGAACAGGCGGTGGAGGATCTGGCCTCGTCCGAGGACGCCCAGCTCTCCTTGTTTGGCAGGATAATCCGGGCTATAAGGAATTTCTTCTCTACCCAAAGATCAGACTTGAATAAGGTTCTTGATAGGATAAAGGAGTCGGCGTTAGCTGATGATCCAAGTGCATTTGACGTGCTTCTGTTAAAGGATAGCGACCATCTCATGTACTCATTATCGGATGTTGACGTGGCTAATAAGTTGATCAAGAACGGTAGGTCATTGGAAAGGCTATACACCAGATTGCAGAGGATGAGGTCAAGCCAGAGCCAGAGGATCGGGGAAAGCATCTCCCTTCTTCGTGATATAGGCGAGAAGGTAAGACAAGTCGGGGGTGAGCTAAATAAGAATAACAACCTATTATCCACCAAGAGCGTCATAGCGACCGCCAAGGCTGAGGTGGAGTATTTGGTCACTGTCGCCAGTAGCCTACGTAAGAGCGGAAAAGGATTGGATTATGAGACGATACGGGTTATCGATAACGTATATGGGGAGATAGTTCCTCTGATCAGGAACCTTCGTGGATTCGTCAATAATCAGGCGGCTGATTATTATGGCAGCAATAAGGTTGGCATGGTAGAGGATATGGATGATATATTACGTATGGCTGAGACATCCATGTCTGATATAAATGCTCTTCGAAGTGATCGTAATGAGGACTGGCTGGATGGACAGCTCAGGATGTTTAATATCCCGGAAAGATATTGGAATGGGATAAAGAAGTTGATAAATAACATCCATAAGGATATCAATGTCATGTCCCGGTTCTTTGGTACGCTGGAGCATAGTGGTAACGCTATTTTAGGTATGTTAGGCCAACGTCTAGCCAAGGCCCATAATGAAGCCCATACCGAGGGTATATCCAATATCAATAAGATGACTAGGATGATGAAAGAGCGTGGATGGGGGATAAAGGATAATGAGGATCTTATACAGAAGATAAATGGGAAGAACTCGGATTACCTTGACTCGTCCCGTGATTTCGCCAAATACGATTTACTATACAGGACCGAGCAGGCTAAGGCTATTATCGATATATATGATCTTAAGAATGTTACGGGTAAGACCGAGAAACAACTTATCTACCTTCTTCTATCCGATAGAGGCCTTAAGGTGAAGACCCGTGACGACATAGTAGGATATGACGGGGATAAGCCTATCACTAAGGAGGTATATCATATATTCAAGCCTACCATCCAGAATTTCGATATCTCGGACATGACGTTCGAGGATCAGCAACGGTATCTGGATACGATAAATAAGTGGTTGGATGAGAACCGGGAGAAGCCTATGGTGCAGGCTTATTACGATAAGATCGAGAAAGTCAATAAGAAGGTCGAGGAAAGACTGGGTCGTAGGGTATCGCAAGCTACGTCCGATTTCATGACTCGTATCCGCAGGAGCCGGTATGTGGCTATGGATAAGTTCGTGAGGAACGGGAAGGTCGATTGGAAGGCGTTTCAATCCGATCCTATAGCATGGAGATCTTATCTGGATATCCTTCGTGATAGGGCTATAGCCAAGAGCGAGTGGTACTCTGACGGTACGCCAAAGGAAGAGGGATCCGAGGCTATGATGATGTCCGAGGAAATCAAGGTATGGGACGAGGCGTGGGCCGAGGAGTTCGGGAATACCAACGAGGGTCGTAAGGCTTCCGCCGAGTTCAAGGAGATACTTCGTGGGATAGAGCGGTCCGAGGGCGGCAAGGCGGCGTTCGAGTTCCTGCTAGCTGGCGGTCATCTTGGTTTCTCTAAGGATATGTGGGGATCCGAGGAGGGTGATTATTACAATAATCTGGTTGATAAGATCACGGAGCAATCCGTGTCATCGTCAAGGATAGAGAAGGTAGAGGAGGCGATGGCGACAATAAACGAGATCAATGACCAACTAAGGCCTTTGCTTATCCAGTACCGGGATAGCACGAGATACGGGGAATATGATTTCGATAGGTTACGTGGATCCGCCTCGTTAAGGAAGATAAACGAGTTATATGATCGTCTGGCCGAGGCTAAGAGTGTCATTAATGCCGCCGCTTCCGCTGAGGCTATTGAGATGGATATGCCTGATACGGTGGAGAGTGGAGTCACGGATTCTTACCGTAACGCTTTAAGGGATGCCATGGTATACGACAAGGGTATGGATGAGATTAAATTCGCCAAGGGACATATGTCTGCCCGCTCCCGCAGCCAAGTGGAGCGGATGGCCGCTAAGCTATCTAGGAAGAATCCGTCATGGACGACCGTGGAGGTATCGTTTTTGAGAAGGAAATACGGTCCTGACTTCAATAATAAGCTAGCTAACGACATAGCGATGGGTAAGGCTGATAAGATCCTTGTCGAGTACGCCAGGACCCGGCTGTATCCTTATATGAGGAGATACTCTCCCAAGGGGTATTCTGGCTTTGTCAGGAAGATAAATAACGGTACGTATAAGGTATCCGAGTTCTTTGATGCCATAGAAAATGGTATATCTAAGGAAGAGAGCGTATCCCGTTTCGGGTTCGATATTAATATGATTGACTTATCGATCAATAACCAGTGGCTAGAAGAGGCCGATGCCGAGAGTTCTTTCCGTAATCCTAATTATAATCCCGATCTGGGTTATGGATATCATACGCCTAGGTTCGATAAGTACAAGAACGAGGCTTTTTTCAAGAAATACGGTATTACCAACGAAGGGGAGGAAGCTACGATCAATAAGGATAAGTGGGAGATGAGGAAGGAACTGCTTAACATAAGCCGTAAGGCTATGGAGGATTATGATGAGCGATTCCGGAACATCTACCAAATACCACAGATATCCAAGGGCGGCGTGGAGAGGATGGTGCAGGCCGGGGTTGACCCGAAGGCGGCTATCGGCAACGCCGTACGTGATATCGTTGGCGAGAGGGTGGATGACCCTATACATGGTCAGGGGCAAGACCTAGGAGGGATTGATGAGAACGATAACAAATATCGTATGATCCCCAAATACTATCTTAGTAAGTTGGAGAACGCCGATGACGTGTCCCATGACTTCGCTTACTCCTATTCCATGTTATCCTTACAGGCTACCGCTTACAAGTATAAGAGGGCGGCCTTGGATGATGTCATGGGATACAGGAACATGATGCTGGAGACGCAATACGACGGCGGTAAGAACCCAGAGGCGACGCATGCCTATAGGATGTTCCAAGATTGGGTTAACGCCAGTATCTATGACGTCAGGATAAACAATAAGCGGGCGGAATGGAATATAGGTAATTATAAGGTCGATCTTAATAAGCTGGCTCTTATGTTTACCAAATTCGTATCCAAATCCAACTTAGGCTTCTCCCCATTCGTCGCGGCTACCGGCGCCCTTACCGGGCAGGCCAACTTCCTTTTGGAGGGTATGGTAGGGCAGTATATAAGCAAGGACTCCATGAAATACGCCTATGGGGAAGCCCAGAAGCAGTTAAGTACGTACGTGTCGGAGATCGGGGATATAAACCGTACCAACAAGCTATATGTCGTTGGAGAGGCTCTAGGCGTATTCAATGTCCGCAACCGTGTACGATCGGCGGCGTATAACAAGATCTGGAGAACCTTATTCCGGGACCTGCCGTTTAAGATGATGGAGGTTCTTAACTCCCCGTTGGATCCGCAGGTCATTATCTCGGTCATGGATGATACCCGCCTATACGAGGGTCAGTTTTGGTCATACTCCAATTTCAAGGAGATGATGATGAAAGACAGAAATATGTCCGCCAACGAGGCTAAACGTGATTGGGAGCGTTTAAGGGATTATTCTATGTGGAACATGGTAGATGTCAAGGATGGAAAGATCGTGGCTAAGAACGAGGCTAACAAGGATATTATAGATAGATACATACCTACCTTGTCCAGCAGGGTCAGGAGCATGGTGCAGATCTGCGACGGTGCCTTGAACGAGCAGAACCGGGTGGGGGCTAGCCGGAACGCTATCCTTAACATGGTGCTGCCTCACCGTGGATGGTTTATATTGGCCGTGCAGCGGGCGTATAAGAAAGCCGGTTTCAATTTCCAAACCAACCAGTTTGAGGAAGGATATATGAGAACGTTATGGAGACTGGCCGGTAATGTCTATGGATCGATGTCCGAGGGCAGGATGGGAGAGGCATATGACGTGCTTAAGGAAGAGTATGATAAGCTTACCCCCTACGAGCAGATCAATATCAAGAGATCGATTATCAACATGGCGGTATTCGCTACGATGATGGCCATAGGACGGGCATTGATGGGATATAGGGAGGATAATGAGGATAGCTGGTTCGGGCAGTTCATTACCTACATCGGGTTCAGGACGATCAATGAGATCGCCTCCCAGACATCCCCGTTCATGGAGCTTAACGCCATAGACATGCTACAGGATCCGTTGGTTACCGCCCGGAAGTTAGGCGATCTCACCGATCCTCGGAACTGGGATCCGTTCGCTACCGTCCAGACCGGCGTGTATAAGGGCGAGAGCAAGCTATGGAGGCAGCTTATGAAGTTCTCGTTTGGTAAGCAATGGTATAATATCAAGACGGCTAGGGATATTAAACAGACATCCGACTACTGGTTGATGACCAACGGCATGACGATGGGATTCTTCTTAGGAGGCAGGGATAAGGACGAGTCCGGTGAGGACGCTAATTGGTACTTTGACAGGGGAAGATAACTGCTGATATAGCGTGATGAAAAAAAATAGCCAGTAGATTGCTTAAAACAATCATATTGGCTATTTTTGTATTCCCATCTATCCATCCCGGACGGATGGGAATAGGTAATTATTTTATGAATACAAATGTAGATCTTTTTCATGATTCCACGAAGAACAGTAGTGAAATTTTGACGTCCGAATCCAACGAAACAGGGTCTTTGAAAATTATCATGCCTGATAAATTGAATCAGTTGACAGCTCGATCGTCCTACATATGTCATATAGACGATTTCGTTAAAGGGAATAAAGATTATTATGGATTTGATATACAATCTGATAGCGAAATGGAATATGATTATGAATTAATCATAAACAAAATAAAACATATCAATAACAATACTGGTAAATATGAATATATATCAATATTTAATAATTTCCCTGTATTAGGTTTTATGTTATGTCAGATAGCTAATTTAAATGACCTTAGGATTCTTGGTGGATA
>ERZ1106964.1960-NODE-1960-length-12143-cov-4.939527_pt1 | contig 12143 bp, 8 predicted proteins | sample MGYA00403682_ERZ1106964 | MGnify/ENA primary metagenome ERZ1106964 (study PRJEB35170, sample SAMEA104062451) | human gut metagenome | biome: human gut; feature: human-associated habitat; material: faeces | place: Denmark | collected 2013-04-10 ...
CCCCGCCGTACTCATAGGCGGTCATGTTCTTGCCGATCTCGTTGAGACCGCCCAGAGGAATGATCTTCAATTTTTCTGCCATATGTGTTGTATATTCTCCTTTACAAGATAAGTAGCGCACAGACAGACTGCCCGTCGGCGGACGCAGCTGCTCCGCAAAAGGACACGGCAAAATAGAGGCGGCTCCCGACATTTCTCTGCGGCGCTGTATCGCCGGAGAAGTCCGGCGGCCCGCCCGACTGTCCTGTGCAAAAGTGGTGAGGGGAATCCCCTCGTTTATTTGATCACGAAGGCCCGCCGCCTCCGCAAAAAATACAAAAAAGACAATCGCTTTTCAACGATTTACACAAAGTATATCACATTTCTCCGCATTTGTACAGCCTTTCTTTCCCCCTTTTTTCGCCGCCCCTCGCAAAGCCCGCATTTCCCCGATCCCTCCGCCGAAAAAATACCCCGGAAAAGACTTTTTTCAAACCGATAAGAAAGACGTTGTAGCAGAGGAAAAACTATGCTATAATAATATAATTCAAAATGGCGGGACAGCGCACTCCGCCAAAACAGGGAGGGATGCGCCTTGAATAAACGGATCGCCCGACTTCTCCGGACGAATATCACGATCTTCTCGCTGTGCCTGGTGCTGTTTGCCCTGGCAGCGATCCCCTTTGACGTGCGCCTCGCCATTGGCGAGGGCGTGGCCGCCGTGGCCTTCTTCCTGCTGGGCCGCCGCCGCAGCAAGGCTACCCAGCAGAGTCTGCGCCAGTATATCCAGCGATTTTACGGCGGCATGGACTCCGCCCGCTCCAGCAATATGCTCTTCACCCCCCTGCCCATGATGGTCTTTGATCTGGCCACGGAGGATATCCTCTGGAGCAGCGAGAGCTTCCTCCAGTTGACGGAGCAGCGGGAGGGCATCTTCGATGCCCATCTGGAGACGGTGTTCCCCAATATCTCCTTCCACTGGCTGCTGGAGGGCAAGACCGAGGCCCCGGAGACCGTGGTGTGGAACCACCGCACCTATCGAGTGTTCGGCGGCGTCAGCCACCCGGAGGGCGGCCGGAGCGCACTGGCCACCACCTACTGGATGGACGTCACCGACACCGAGGAGATGCGCCGGACGCTGGAGCTGACCCGGCCAGTGGTGGCCATCCTCATGGTGGATAACTACGAGGACCTGATGAAGGCCACCCCGGAGGGCAAGCGCTCTGCGGTGCGGGCCATGCTGGAGGAAAAGCTGAGCCAGTGGTCCGCCGGCAGCGAGGGGATGATGCTGAGATATGACCGGGACCGCTACCTCTTTGTGTTTGAGGAGAAGAGCTTCTCCGACTTTGCCGCCAAGCGCTTCGACGTGCTGGATGCCGTCCGTGAGGTGGTGGCCGGGGAGGGCGTGGCAGCCACGCTGTCCATCGGCGTGGGCCGGGATGCCGACAGCTTCGAGGCCCTGTTCAAAAACGCCTCCGTGGCGCTGGAAATGGCCCTGAGCCGTGGCGGCGATCAGGCAGTGGTGAAGGACAAGCTGAATTTCGAGTTCTACGGCGGCCGCTCCAAGGCTACGGAGAAGCGCACCAAGGTGAAGTCACGGGTCATGGCCAATGCGCTGGCGGAGCTCATCGACGAGGCCAAGCAGGTCTACGTCATGGGCCACAGCTATGCGGATATGGACGCACTGGGCGCCGCCGCAGGCGTGTGCGCCATTGCCCGCAAACGTGGCAAGAAGTGCCGCATCGTCATCGATACGGAGAATAACGCCGCCCATCCGATGCTGCGCCGCCTGCAGGCCCTGCCGGAGTATCAGGGGGCCTTCCTCAGCGGCGATGATGCCTTCCTGCGGGTCCAGCCGGAGACGCTGCTGGTGGTGGTGGATACCAACCGCCCCGGCAGCGTGGAGTCCGAACCTCTGCTGGACGCCTGCAACCGGGTGGCGGTCATCGACCACCACCGCCGGGGCAGCAGCTACATCGACAAGATGGCCCTGAACTACCACGAACCCTACGCCTCCTCAGCGTCGGAGCTGGTGACGGAGCTGCTCCAGTACCTCATCGAGCCGGGCGACCTGTTGAAGGCGGAGTCCGAGGCGCTGCTGGCCGGCATCGTGCTGGACACCAAGAATTTCACCAACCGCACCGGCGGCCGCACCTTCGAGGCGGCAGCGTACCTGCGCCGGGCCGGGGCGGATACGGCGGACGTACAGCGGATGTTCCAGAGCGACCTCCAGTCCATGATCTCCCGCTACGATATCATCCGCCGGGCGGAGCTCTACCACGGCGACATCGCCATTGCGGCGCTGGATCAGGAGTGCGACCGGGTCATTGCCGCCAAGGCCGCCGATGAGATGCTGACCCTGCAGGGGGTCCGTGCTTCCTTCGTGCTGTACCGCAAGGACGACGGCATTTACATCTCCGCCCGCTCTCTGGGCGAGATCAACGTACAGGTGCTGGTAGAGACGCTGGGGGGCGGAGGCAACTCCACCACCGCCGGCGGCCAGTGCTCCGGCATGACGGTGGCGGAGGCGAAGGCCACGCTGCTGCGTGCCATTGATAAGTATTTTGAAGAATAAGGAGGATTATTTCCATGAAAGTGATTTTGCAGCAGGATGTCCGGGGTAAGGGCAAGAAGGGCCAGATGATCGAGGTAGCCGAGGGCTACGCCCGCAACTTTCTGCTTCCCAGGAATCTGGCGGTTTTGGCTACCGCCGATGCCATGAACACCATGAAGCTGCAGGCCAAGGCCAAGGCCAAGGCCGACGCAGAGGCCAAGGCCGCCGCACAGGAGCTTGCCGGGAAGCTGAAGGGCTGCCAGGTGAAGATCGCCGCCAAGGGCGGCGCCGGCGGCAAGCTCTTCGGTGCCGTCACCGCCAAGGAGATCTCCGAGCAGCTGAAGGTCCAGCACGGTATGGAGCTGGACAGCAAGAAGCTGGTGCTGGCGGAGCCCATCAAGACCTTCGGCAGCTTCGAGGTCAAGGCCAAGCTGGGTTTCGAGATCACCGGCACCGTCTATGTGCTGGTCTGCGAGGAGAAGTAAGGCTTCTTGAAGCCTTGTGAGTACGAAGCAGAGACTAAGACGATTTTCCTTTTGCCCCCCGGCAGGTAACTTTTCCCGGCAGCAGCTCTTCCCTGTCTCCGACGGCCCCAATCACATTCTGCCTTCTTGAGGTGTCATTGCGAGGGTGCGAAGCACCCGTGGCAATCCGTCCTCCACGGCGGTAGACCCACACGCCCCTTCACCTGAGCGGGAGCGGCAGCGGGTCTGTTGCTGAGGCGATTCCCTTTACGTCCCGTAACAAGCAAGGCTCTTGAGAGTCAAGGAGGCTTTGAAACCATCGGTTTCAAACGACGTTTTTGCATACTTTTTGTCGCTGTTGACAAAAAGCCCCCGCCGGAGGCAAACAAAAAGCCCCCGCCGGAGGCAAAAAGAAAAGCCCCCTTCAGAAAAATCCCCGAAAGGAGTTCCCTCATGGATGAATTGCTTCTGCGGCAAATGCCGCACTCCACAGAGGCAGAGCAGGCCGTGCTGGGCTCCATGCTCATTGACGCCGCCTGCGTCAAGGACGTGATGGACCAGCTTCAGCCGGACGATTTCTACCTCCGCCAGAACCGGGAGATCTTCGAAACCATCTACACCATGTTCGTCTACTCCCGCCCCATCGACGGACTTACCGTGGCCGGGGAGCTGGAGAAGGCGGGCCTCGCCAACGATGGCACACGGGCGTATCTGGCCCAGCTGATGGAGGTGACACCCACTTCCGCCAATGTGTTGGAGTATGTGCGTCTGGTGCGTGAGAAGGCTCTGCTGCGGTCGGTGGCCGCAGCGGCGGCGGAGATCACCGCCATGGTACAGGAGGGGACCGGCGCCCCCGGCGACGTGCTGGAGGCGGCGGAGCAGAAGATCTACGCCATCCGCCGGGGCCGCAGCGCCCAGAGCATGGCCACCATTCAGGTGGTGCTGCAGGAGGTCATGGAGCATCTGGCGGAGCTCAGCGCTCAGGGGGGCAAGACCCTGCCGGGTCTGTCCACCGGCTTTTCGGCGGTGGACGGTAAGATCAACGGCTTGAACAAGTCGGACCTGCTGCTGCTGGCCGCCCGTCCCGGCATGGGCAAGACCAGTATGGCTCTGAACGTGGCCCTGAACGCCGCCAAGGAGTCCGGCCAGACGGTGGCCGTCTTCTCGCTGGAGATGTCCCGTGACCAGCTGGTGACCCGCCTGCTGGCCAGCGAGGGCCTTATCGAAAATACCCGCCTCATCAGTGGCGACCTCCGGGAGAGCGACTGGGTGAAGATCGCTGAGGGCGCCTCCTCCCTGAGCCGTCTGGATATCCGCATCGACGATAATCCCCTGCTGACGGTGGCGGACATGAACGCCAAGTGCCGCCGCATCGACAACTTGGGGCTGGTGGTCATTGACTACCTCCAGCTGATGACCTCCGCCGGCGGAAAGGGGTATAGCGGCGAGAACCGCCAACAGGCGGTGTCGGACATCAGCCGTATGCTGAAGATCATGGCCAAGGAGCTGCAGGTGCCGGTGCTGTGCCTGTCCCAGCTGTCCCGTGCCAACGAAAAGCGTGAGGACAAGCGCCCCATGCTGTCGGACCTGCGTGAGTCCGGCGCCATTGAGCAGGATGCCGATATCGTCATGTTCCTGTATCGTGACGATTACTATAAAGAGGATTCGGAAAAGCGCAACATCGCCGAGTGCATCGTGGCCAAGAACCGCCACGGCGAGACCGGCAAGGTGGAGCTGCGCTGGATGCCGGAGTATACCACCTTCGGCACCTTGGAAAACCGCTACGACGAGGAGTAACGAGTCATGGATCTGATGCCGTGGATGCAGCAGCAGGGGATGCTGCCCGCCGCCGGGGAGACGGTGCTGTGCGCCGTGTCCGGGGGCCGGGACTCCGTGTGCCTGCTGCACTATCTGGCGTCGCTGGGTCGCCGCCGGGGCTTTGCCGTGGCCGCCGCCCACTATAACCATCTGATGCGCCCCACGGCGGGACGGGACGAGGCTTTCGTGGCCGGGCTCTGCCGGGAGCTGAGCGTGCCGCTCTATGTGGAGCGGGGCGACGTCCGGGCCATCGCCCGGCAGGAGGGCTGGGGCGTGGAGGAGGCAGGCCGCCGCCTGCGCTACGACTTTCTGGAGCGCACGGCCGACGCCATCGGAGCCTCCCGCATCGCCACCGCCCACCACCTGTCGGATCAGGCGGAGACGGTGGTGCTGAACCTGCTGCGTGGCACCGGCCCGGAGGGGCTGGCGGGCATTCCCCCGGTGCGGGGACGGCTGATCCGCCCCCTGCTCCAGACCCCTCGGCAGGAGATCGAGGCATATCTCACGGCCCACGGTCTGGGCCATGTGGAGGACGAGACTAACGACAGCATGGACTTCACCCGCAACCGCCTGCGACAGGAGGTGTGGCCTCTGCTGGTGACGCTCCACCCTGCCCCAGAGCGGAGCATCGCGCGGGCTGCCGCCATCCTGCGGCGGGAGAATGTTTTTCTGGATCGGCTGGCCCGCTCCTATCTGGAGACAGCCGTATCCGATTGCCCGTCAATCCGAAAGTCGGGAGGCCCAGAGACTTTCGGCGATGCAGCCCACGCTGTACCGGATACTGCGACATTTCCCGGCACATTGCCGGAGAGGACGGTTTCTCCCAACCGGCCCTTGGAGGACGGAAAAACGGGCGATATTTCGCCTGATTTCACATCGGCACCCACCGCCGTATCGGTGTCTGAAGCCGTGCTGCGATCGGCACCGGAGGAGCTGCGGCCCCGGATGCTCCGGCTGCTGCTGGAGCGGCTCCCCGTGGGGAAGAAGGATGTATCCGCCGCCCACATAGAGGCCCTGCTGTCCCTCCGGGAGGGCGGGATGCTGGATCTGCCGGAGGGCGTCACGGCATGGCGGGAGAAGGATGTGCTGCATCTGGAGATGACCCCACCCTCGCCCCCGCCCCTGACCCTGTCGGAGGGGGAGCAGGTCTGGGGAGACTATCTCGTCCGGGTGTGGAGAAGCGAAAAAAATACCCCGCCCCCTGACGGAGAAGGGCTGTCCAAAACGGGCCGGTTTTCGGACCATATCCTGACGCTTTCGGACGGTGGGAAAATGTCCGAATGGACACTCCGCTGTCCGCAAAGGGGAGACGGTCTGACCCTGCCGGGGGCCAGAGGCTGCCGCAGCGTCAAACGTCTGCTGACGGAGCGGGGGATGCCGCCCCGGCGACGGAGAACCACCCCGGTGGTGTGTATAAACGGAGAACCCGCCGCCGTATACGGCGTGGGAACGGATCAGAGATTTTTGCCGGAAAAAGACGGCAGCAATATAAATATTTTGATGATCGAGAAAGATCAGGAGGAAGAAAGTAATGGCTAAGAACAATATGGATCAGGACATCCTGAAGGTCCTGTTCAGTGAGCAGGAGATCCATGACCGCATTCAGGAGATGGGCGATCAGCTCTACGATAAGTTCCACGACAGGAATCCGCTGTTTGTGGGGGTTCTGAACGGGTGCTTCCTGTTTATGGCGGATCTGGTGCGGGCCACCCAGTGCAAGAGCGAGGTGGAGTTCATCGGCCTGTCCTCCTATCAGAACGCCACCAAGTCCTCCGGCGTGGTGCAGATCACCCGTGATCTGCAGCGGGATATCTCCGGCCGGGACATCATCGTGGTGGAGGATATTCTGGACTCCGGCAATACCCTGTACTTTTTGAAGGACTATATGCTGGCCAAGGGAGCCAATAGCATCACCATCGTCACCCTGCTGGACAAGCCCTCCCGCCGGGAAAAGCCCATTTACCCCGATCTGGCGGGCTTTGAGGTGCCGGACGAGTTCGTGGTGGGCTTCGGGCTGGACTACTGCCAGCAGTATCGCAATATGCCCTACATCGGCGTGCTGAAGCCGGAGGTATACAGTAAGTAAGCGACAGCGCAGGAGAAGCGGCGCTGTGCCGGCAGAGGGCCGGCGGTCGGAAGGAGGAATGGTCTGTGGAGGAACGGAAGCGGGGTTATCAGGGCCGGCGGCTGGCCGGTGCGACCCCCAGGCAGGAGCCGGAACGCCGGGGCAGCCGTACCCGGCAGGCGGAGGATAAAGCCCGCCGGGGGCGGGACCCGTGGGAGATGACCCCGGAGGAGAAGGTATCTCCGGTAGAGGCCACGTCGGCAGAGGCGGCTCAGGCAGAGCCGAGGGAGCAGTCTGTCCGGCAGGTGGAGGATAAGGCCCGCCGGGAGCGGGATCCGTGGGAGATGACCTCGGAGGAGACTGCTCCGATAACGCCGGGAGACGGCGAGTCCGTCTCGGCCGGCCGGAGAGCCGCTTCGGTGGCCGGAGGTAAAGCGGCACCGGCGGCGGACTTTGACAGCATGAGCGGTTCTGCCGATGGGGCGAGCGCCGACTATGCAGCCGGTGCGGTGGACTCCGATGCGATGGCCGGGCCCGGTGAGGGAAGCGGCTCCGGCGGGGCGGCGGTCAAGAAGAAAAAGAGCGGCTTTGCCGCCTTTTGGTCGGATTTCGGCTATCTCATCGTCACGGCGGTGGTGGTGGTGCTGGTGTTCCGGGTAATTTTGCAGCTGAGTTGGGTACCCTCCGGCTCCATGGAGACCACCATCCCCAAAAAGACGCTGCTGATCTCGTGGCAGCTGCCCTATGTGATGGGCGACCCGGTGCCGGAGCGGGGGAACATCGTCACTTTCTGGAGCGACGAGTTGGATAAGCTGCTGGTAAAGCGGGTCATCGGCCTGCCGGGGGACACGGTGTCCTTCTCTGGCGGCTATGTCTACATCAACGGCCAGCGGCTGGAGGAGGAGTATCTGGATCAGCAGGGCGGTACCATCAGCCCCGACCAGTCCTCCTTCACCGTGCCGGAGGGGTGCCTGTTCTTCTTGGGCGATAACCGCTCCGGCTCGAATGATGCCCGGTACTGGGAGGAGAGCTATATCCCGGTGGGCAATGTGAAGGCCCGTGTGCTGCTGGCCATTTCCCTGACCGGGGGCAGCAGCTGGCAGGGCGTGCGGGCCATCGGCTGAGAGGAGGAAAGCATTTGGCAGAACGAAGAAAGATCGGTTTCGGCACCATTTTGATGGTGATTTTGGCGGTATGCGCGGTGGCCTATGTGGTGTCCACCATGCGGACCGCCGGGGACATCCCCTACTCTGAGCTGCGGCAATACTTTTTAGAGGAGAAGGTGCAGGAGTTCTCCATCAGCGACACCCGGATCACGGCCAAGCTGAAGGGGGGCAGCACCGTTACCTCCGACCTGTACGACTTCGACCTGTTCTATCAGGATCTCAACGAGCTGGTGCAGAAGCAGTATGACAGTGGTATTATCACCGCCTATAACTATCACGCAGACCATTCCACCAACTGGCTGCAGCTGCTGCTGCCGTATGTACTGGCGTTTTTGGGCTTCATTTTGCTGATGAATCTCATGAACCGCATGGCCGGCGGCGGAGCCGGGGCGCAGGACAAGCTGTCCCGGTTTGGAGAGGCCAAGGTCAGTACGCCGGGAGAGAAAAAGGTCACGTTTCAGGATGTGGCCGGGGCCGACGAGGAGAAGGAGGAGCTGCGGGAGATCGTGGAGTTTCTCCGGGAGCCCCAGAAGTATCTGGATCTGGGGGCGCATATCCCCAAGGGTGTGCTGCTGGTAGGCCCTCCGGGTACCGGTAAGACGCTGCTGGCCAAGGCGGTGGCCGGTGAGGCGGGAGTACAGTTTCTGTCCATCTCCGGCTCGGACTTTGTGGAGATGTATGTGGGCGTAGGCGCCTCCCGTGTGCGGGATCTGTTCCAGCAGGCCAAGAAGAGCGCCCCGGCCATCATCTTCATCGACGAGATCGACGCCGTGGGCCGCCAGCGTGGCAGCGGTCTGGGCGGCGGACACGACGAGCGGGAGCAGACCCTGAACCAGCTGCTGGTGGAAATGGACGGCTTCGGCTCCAACGAGGGGGTGGTGGTGCTGGCTGCCACCAACCGTGTGGATATTCTGGACCCGGCGCTGCTGCGTCCGGGACGGTTCGACCGGCAGGTCTATGTGGGGCTGCCGGATATCAAGGGCCGGGAGGAGATCTTGCAGGTACACGCCAAGAACAAGCCTCTGGCGGAGGACGTGGATCTGAAGCAGATCGCCCGTGGCACCGCAGGCTTTACCGGCGCCGATCTGGAGAACCTCCTCAACGAGGCGGCCCTGCTGGCGGGACGGCGCAGCGAGTCCTTCATCACCATGAAGGATCTGCAGGAGTCCATCATCAAGGTCATCGCCGGGCCGGAGAAGCACAGCCGGGTCATCCCGGAGAGGGAGCGGCGGCTGACAGCCTATCACGAGGCGGGACACGCCGTGGTGATGCACGCACTGCCCGATCTGGACCCGGTGCATCAGATCACCATCGTTCCCCGGGGCGAGGCGGGCGGCATGACCATCTATCTGCCGGACGAGGATCGGTCGTACCTCTCCCGCAGCTATATGCTGGACCGCATCGCCGGGTTGCTGGGCGGCCGGGCGGCGGAGCAGCTGGTGCTGGGGGATATCTCCACCGGGGCCTCCAACGACATCAGCCGTGCCACGCAGCTGGCCCGGAAGATGGTGGGCACCTACGGAATGTCGGAGCAGCTGGGCAACGTGGCCTTCGACGCCGGACACGACGAGGTGTTCATCGGCAAGTCCATGGCCCAGACCCGGCCCTACTCCGAGAAAACGGCGGCGGAGATGGACGGCGAGATCCGCCGCATCATGGACGACGCCTACGCCCGCTGCACCGCCATTCTGGAGCAGTACCGGCCCCAGCTGGTGGAGGTGGCGGAGTATCTGTTGGCCAACGAGACCATGACGGCAGAGGAGTTCGAGAAGGTATTCCGGACGGAGTGAGGCATTGACAGCGCCTTGCTTATGGGGTAAAATAACGGGGTATCCGCCTCCGTAGCTCAGCTGTATAGAGCGACCGCCTCCTAAGCGGTAGGCCGCCAGTTAGAATCTGGCCGGGGGTGCCATATAAAACACCGCAGGACGGGGAATTTCCCCACCCTGCGGTGTTTTTTGCTGTCTGGGGCGCTTTTTTGAAGAAAATGACGAAAATCTGTGAAAAAAGGCCTTATGCTTTTTCGGCTGCGGTGCTATGATATGCACATTCATGTGTACGCCGAACCGCCCATGGGCGGCTATCGTTTCTCTGAAACGATAAGGGGGGTTCCAAAGGGAGTGGCGTTCTGAGGAGGGGCGCAGCCCCGACGTGAGGATCCGTACTCCCCATGCGAAAGTCTCGTCGCCGCACACGCAAAAAATAGGAGGAAGATACGATGACAAACCGCAAGAGTACCAAACGGGCCTTGCTGGGCAGCGTCATGGCCATGGTTCTGTGCATGGCTATGCTGGTAGGCGCTACCTTCGCATGGTTCACCGACACCGCATCTACCGGCGTCAACAAAATTCAGGCCGGTAAGCTGGATGTTGCTCTGGAGATGAAGGATGCCAGCGGCAACTGGGTCTCCGCCGAGGGCAAGACGCTGGACTTCGTCAAGGCTGCTGATGCCAAGGGCGAAGCCATCCTGTGGGAGCCGGGCTGCACCTATACCCTGCCGGAGCTGCGTGTCGTCAACAACGGCAATCTGGCTCTGAAGTACATGATCAAGATCACCGGCATCAAGGGGGATGCCAAGCTGAACGAGGCCATCGACTGGACCATCGGCGATGTGGCGATGGGCGCTGAGCAGCACCTGAAGGCCGGCGAGAGTAACGAGTTCACCATCAAGGGCCACATGAAGGAGTCTGCCGGCAACGATTACATGGACCTGACCATCAGCGGCATTTCCATCACCGTCTACGCCACACAGGACACCGTGGAGAGCGACAGCTTCAACAACCAGTATGACAAGAACGCTGCCTATAAGGGTACGCAGGAGTTCACCGAAGGTACCCACACCCTCAGCAACGGTGTCGTGGCTCTGAACCCCAATGACATCGCCGTGAAGGCCAGCGGAAGTGACACCAACGTCACCATCACCGGCGGCTATTATGACGGCGGCAATGGCGGCAATAACATCTGCGTCTATGCCATGAACGGTGCCACTGTGACCATTCAGGGCGGCACCTTCACCGTGGGCAGCGATGCCAAGGGCGCGGGCAACTCCGTCGTGGAGAGCAACGGCGGCAACATCGTCATCGAGGGCGGCTTCTTCTATACCAACTACAACTGGCGTGGTTTCTACTATGTGCTGAACCAGAAGAACGACAACCCCGGCACCATCACCGTCAAGGGCGGCACCTTTGTGAACTACGATCCCTCCAAGGGTGACGATAATCTGGGCGGCAGCTTCGTAGCTGACGGCTATTCCGTGGTCTCCGAGAAGCACGGCGACGACACCTGGTACACCGTGGTCAAGGGTACCGGCGTGATCCCCGGCACGCAGGACGACCTGAACAACGCCATCACCGATTCTACAAACAAGGACATCACGGTCGTCATGCCCGCCGACCAGACTCTGACGCTGGACAACGGCATCGCCAACGAGGGCGCCAAGGCCCGCAACATCACCTTCGTGGGTGACGGCACTCAGACCGTGGACGTCATCACGAACGCCACCGGTGCCGAGGGCGGCCAGCTGAACTATCAGCGCGGCTCCACCTTCACCTTCGAGAATGTGACCGTTCAGGCTGGCGAGGGCAGCTTCGACGGCATCGTCTGCGACGAGCTGGTCTATCGCAACTGCACCATCAAGGGCAAGCTGACTCTGTACGGCAAGGCCACCTTCATCAACTGCACCTTCGATAACACGATGGCCAACCAGTACTCCATCTGGACTTGGGGCGGCACGGACGTGACCTTCGAGGGCTGCACCTTCAACACCAATGGCAAGGCCATCCTCCTCTACGGTCAGGCCACCGCTGCAAATCCCACCAATCTGGTGGTGAACAACTGCACCTTCAACGACCGCAAGAGCGGCGCTGCCGGTAAGGCTGCCATCGAGGTGGGCAACGACTACAATGCCACCTACACCCTGACCGTCAACCACGCCACGGTCAACGGCTTCGCAGCCGGCAAGAATACGGGCTCCACCCTGTGGGCCAACAAGAACAGCATGGACGCCGCTCACCTCACCGTCACCATCGACGGCGCCAAGGTGCAGTAAGCGCAGAGAGCTGTATCATCCCAGCATTATAACAAGGAGGGCCTCCGGC
>ERZ1106964.1963-NODE-1963-length-12106-cov-5.460045_pt1 | contig 12106 bp, 10 predicted proteins | sample MGYA00403682_ERZ1106964 | MGnify/ENA primary metagenome ERZ1106964 (study PRJEB35170, sample SAMEA104062451) | human gut metagenome | biome: human gut; feature: human-associated habitat; material: faeces | place: Denmark | collected 2013-04-10 ...
CATGTATGCCGCAGAGCACTTCGCACCTGTGCGAAAAAGAAGAGCCGTCTCTCGAGAGAGACAGCTCTTTTCTCTTTTTACAGCTTGCGGAAGCGCTCCGCAATGACCGCCGCCGCGTCAGCGGTCGACAGCGCACCGGTGTCAAGGTAAAGATCATACCCCTCCGGCGCGCCCCAGGTCTTGTGGGTGTAGCTCTCGTAATACTTGCGGCGCTGCTTGTCCATCTTGCGGATCAGGCGGATGGCTTGGTCGCGCGTGAGCTTTTCCTGCGCCATTTTGCGCTGGATGCGGTGCTCGTCCGGCGCGGCGACGAACACGGTGAGAAGCCTCACGTCTTCGCCGCGCAGCACATAGTCTGCGCAGCGCCCCACGAACACACACTCCTCGTGGCGGGCGATGCGGCGGATCTCGTGGCTTTGCAGGGCGAAGAGCACTTCGCTCGTCGGTTTGCCGCGCAGCACATGGTGGTTGCCCTCGTGCACGGTCTGGAAGAGGTAGGGGTTGGTCGCCTTTTCGTCCGAGGGGGAGAGCGTTTTTTCCGAAAGCTCGCCGTACTCGCACGCGAGGCGGATCAGCTCGCGCTCATAGACGCGGATGCCGAGGAGATCCGCTGTTTTCACGGCCACTTCGTGGCCGCCGCTGCCGAACTGGCGGCTGATGCTGATGATGCGATTTCCCATAGTATGAATCTCCCTCCGCTTTTCTATTGTTTCAGCGCGTTGAGCGCCGGCTGGGGAATCGAGAATGCACGATCCGCCGGCGTGATGACGGCGGAGAGCGACACCGGAGCGTCGGAGAGGATGAGGTGCAGCGCACCGCTGCACGAGATGTTGACGGACTGGAGCTCGCCCTGCTCGCTCACGCGGACGGAAATGCGTCCGGAGGAGAAGGTTACATCCTGTGCCTTGATATCCGGCGCGATGGCGGCGGCGAGCTCGCTCATCGCGTCGGAGTCGAGCGAAAGACCGTAGAGATAGCCGTCGCTCACCTTATCGCAGCCCGCGCTGCCGTTCAGAATGGACTGGTAGCAGAGGTCAATGAGCGACGTGGCATCGACGAGCTGCTGGCTCGCGGTGTCGACACTGTTGCCGTCCGCGTCGCAGATCTTGCTGCCGGAGAAGTAGACAGCGAGGGTGTTTTTTTGGATGCTGCCGTAGCTCTGGCCGTCGATGCTGCTGCGGTCGTACTGGAGCGTGCTGTTCAGCACGATCGGGCCGCAGTCGGCGGAAAGGGCGATGTCGGCGGACAGATCGTCCGCGGTCAGCTCGCCCCAGGCACCCAGCAGACGGAGCGCGTTGTCCGTCAGCGTGGAAGCGTCGTCATTGCTGCCCGAATGGATGGCGGTGAGCACATCGTCGGGGATCACCGGCGCGAGCGCGTCGGTGAAGTGCGCGGCGGCCTCCACGCGAAGATCTCCGGAGTTTTCCGCCGTGAAGCTTATGTCCATCAGCTCGCCGCTCTCGGCGGTGAGATCCACGCGGATCGCGGAAAGCGATGCGGCGTTCGCGATCTCGTCCGAGGTGAGAAGACGCAGCAGTGTGCTCGCGTCGTCGCCCTCGGCGGTGAGGGTGTAGCGCTTTTCCTGCCCGTCAACGGATTTCGTCACCGTGAGCGTGCGGCAGAGCTCGGCGGTCTCATCCATGAGCTCGGCGTAATTTGGGAATGCGCCGCCGACAGCGTAGGACTTGCCGTTTTCAAGGTAGATCGCGCCGTCTGCGTAGTAGAGCGCCGCGCCGTCGCGGTCGATGCAGGTGATGGGAGCGCCGTCTTTCTTCGTGCGGGCGACGGAGGCATCCGCGCTCAGGCTGATTTTGCCATAGGAGGCGTCGACCGTGACGTCCATGGTCATCGGGTCCTCTTTGACACGCGCCTCGACAAGGCGGTAGGCTTCGAGGTCCTTCTTAAAGTCGGAGTGGAGGAAGAACGCCGCAGCCGCGCCGAGCAAGACTAAAATCGTGATGAGAATAGGGAGGAAGCGGCGGTGCCTGCGCTTTTTCGGCGCGGGCGGTACTGCGGGCTGCGTGAGCACGTTTTCGCGTGCCTCGCGCTCCTCGCGAAGAAGCCGAAGTTCCTCTTCCGCGCGCGCAAGGCGCGTCTCGATGGAGTCGGGATCGGCTGCGGGGGCGGGTTCGGAAGTGGGAACGCTTTCTGCGCCCTCGACCGCGGCGGTGACGACCGGCGCAGCGGTCGCTGCTACTGCCACGGCGGCGGGGACTGCCGTAGATTCAACGGACACAGGCGCATCCGCCTGAGTGGCATCTTCGACCGCTGTAGACGCGGGGGCACCCGTCTTGGCAGGGGCTTCGTCTGCTGTGGACGCATTGGCGTCCTCGCCGCGGACGATCTGCTCGGCCTGCGAGACGGCGCTCGCGCTGCGCGCCAGCGCTTCGGCGCGTCTGCGCGCTTTGCGCTTGTGGCGGTGGACGAGCAGAACGATGATAAGGATCAGAACAGCCAGCACGGCGAGCACGCCGAGCCAGATGCCCCAGACGTCGAGCGTCCGCACGGCGGCAAACTCAACGCTGTCGCCGCTCGTGGAGAAGGTGAGGTAGCTGCCCATCGTGCCGTAGTCGGCCTCCTGCCAGCTGCCGCCGTCTTCACGGGTGTAGATGCGCAGCTCCTTCTGCCCGTCGGGCGGGAGATAGCGCATGGTGTGCGTGTCCTGCCCGTCGTCGGCAAGCTCGATGCGCCACTGCTCGAGCACTTCGGCGTTGGCAACCATCGAAGGCATTTCGCCGCGGTTGAGGCAGGAGAAGTAGCCCTTCACGCGGTCGAGCACAGTGCCGGACTGCACGTCGAACGCCGCGGGCGTGAGCGGCTGGGCGGTCACGGTGATGGCGTCGCCGTCGTTGTAGTTGCCCTCGACCAAGATGACAGCCTGTCCGCTCTCTCGCGTCTGTTCAGAGGCAAGGCCGGGGGTGTAGGCCTCGTAAACAGCGGTGACGACGGTGTCAAAGTGCAGATTCGTGAGGTCGGTGCGGTCCCAGTGGACGTGACAGCCGCTCTTGGCGGGCGGCTCGGGGATGTCGCTTTCGTCGATGGAGTCGCCGTAGTTGAAAGTGCGGCTGAGCACAGTTTTATCGTCAGCAACGAAGGTGAGCGTGAAGGACTTCATGCTCTCGGGCAGGTCGCTGAGTGCGAGCAGCTGAGAATAGCTGATGGGCTCGGCCCGCCCGGCGTAGCCCTGACGGTTGATGCCGGGGAGATCGTCGGAGACATAGTAGTTATGCTCAAATGTGCCCGTGTCGCTGCCGGAGATCGCACCCTGGTACTGCTGGCAGTCGGTGATGTCGACGAGCGAGTAGTTCCAGCGGACGCTGCTGCCGCTGCCGTCGACATTTTCCTGCACGCCGGAGCCGACGATGCCGCCGACATACTTCTTGCCGCTGAGCGTGCACTTGGAGAAGTTCCCGAGCACCGTCGCGCCGGTGAGACCGGCGATGCCGCCGGTATAGCTGCCGTTTTCGTTCGTGATGGTGCAGGACGACGTCTCACACGCAGTCAGATAGCCGAGGTCCATGCGGCCGACAATGCCGCCGACATAGCTGCGCTTGCCGGCCACATCGCCGGTGTTGACGCACTTCTGGATGATGGACTTGTATTCATACTGCTTGCGGTAGATGTTCGAAAGGTGACCCGTGACATCGTCCTCGGGGTCAAGCGTGTATTCGATGGCCATGGAACCGGCGATGCCGCCGGTGTTGACGTCGCCGTACACCGCGCCGCTGTTACGGCTGAGCGATACCTTACCGAGCGTGACGGAGTTGATATCGACACTCGAGGCGTCGACGATCAGATCGCCCGTGCCGCCGGTGAGCGAGGAGATGGCGGAGAACATCGTGTTCGTGAGCTCGTTGAACTTGCTGCTGATGTTGCGGATATCGGCGGAAAGAGCCGTGCTGGTGTTTTTGACGTTGTCGGTGATCATCGAGAGCTGACTGTTCGCCGCGGTGACCGAGCCGACGACCATGTTGATGTTCGACACGGTGACGACGTCGGAGACGTCAAAATCCTGATCGAAGCTGACGTTGATATCCGGCAGGGTGGGATTCTCAGGATCGAAGTCATCGGGGTCAAAATCACCGTCGATACTGATGCTCGGCTGGGGGATGGCGTCGGGGTCGACGTCGATGGTCACGTCGTTCGCCGCGTCCGATGCATCGGAGAGGTAGCCCGAGATCAGGTCGAGACGGTCGGAAATTTCGCTCGAGCCGTATTCGGCGTCGTTGACGGCCTTTTTGACGAGCGAGTCGAGCTCCTTGATCTGCGATTGGATGCGCGAGAGCTGGCTGGCGGAGACCTGCGTGCGCACATAGGGCTCCATTTGGCCGGCGATGCCGCCGACGTCCTTGCGTCCGCAGACCGCACCCTCGTTGCTGCACGCGAGGATCTGGCCGCTGCTGCGGCCGACCACGCCGCCGACATTGTAGCCGATGTGCTGGTAGCCGACAGCGGCATAGTTCGTGCTCGACGCGATCGCGCCGGAGGAATAGCCTGCAATACCGCCGGTGTCGGTGGCGATATTGAGCGTGTCGAGTCGGGACAGGCTTGCAAGGTCAAGCGAGAAATCGAGGCTCAGGTCGCTTAAGTCGATGCTGGGGTCGGTGCTCTCGATATTCACATACGCGCGGCCGCGGCAGGAGACGATGGAGCCGAGGTTCTCGCCCACGATGCCGCCGGTCATGCTCTGGCCGAAGATCGCGCCCGAGGCTTCGCACGCGCGTACGATGCCCGTGGCGAGGTTGCGGCCCGCGATGCCGCCGACGCTGCGTTTGCCGGAAACACTTCCGTTGAATGTGCAGCTTTCGATCGTGCCGTGGTTTTCACCCACGATGCCGCCGATATTTTCGCTGTCGCCGGACGGGGTGACCGTGCCCTCAACATTCAGGTTTTTGATGACGGCGTCCTTTTGCAGCACGCCGAAAAGACCGGCGGGGGAGACGCTCTGCGTGATGGAAAGGCCGCTGATGGTGTGGCCGTTGCCGTTGAACGTGCCGCCGAACGTCGGGATGGGGAGCGTGTCATCGTCGGTCAGCTCGATATCGTTGTCAAGCACAACGGTTTTACCGCGCGACCAGGAGTCGAGCGTGCAGGAATGCGCGAGGGATCGTAAGTCTTCTGCGCTCTTGATGTGGATGGCGCCGTCCCCGTCTGCCAAGACCTGCGTGACAGGGAGAAGCGAGATGAGCAGCAGGCACGAGAGTGCAAGCGCGCAGAAGCGATAGAAAGGATTAGTCTTCTTCATCGTCTTGCTCCTCATTTGCAGATCCGGAGATCAGATTCAGGTCGATGTCGCCCTCGACCGTGGCGTGCATGATGCCATGCACTGTACCATTGATGTTGCCGCGCACCATGCCGTTGACGGAGACCTTACCGTGACCCGATTTCTTTTCCGTGATGGACGGGACGGAGAACGAGGTCTTGTCGACGATGCCACTGCCGATGAGCAAAATCTGCGGCAGGGCGAACATGACCATGATGATGGAGATGACCGTGCCGCGGCCAAGGCTCTCGCCGATGCCCGCGATGACGGGCTCAGATGTCATGCTGCCGATCAAAAAGCCGCAAATCGAGAGGATCGAGCCGGAGGTGATGATCGTCGGGAAGGCGAAGTTCAGCGTCTCGACGATGGCGTCGCGGTGGTGCATTTTGGATTTGAGCTCCTGATAGCGGCTGGCGATGACGATGGCGTAGTCGATATTCGCGCCCATCTGGATGGAAGAAACAATTAGATATCCTAAGAAGAAGATATACTTGCCCGTGATGGTCGGGAACGAGAAGTTGAGCCAGATGCAGCCCTGAATCACGAGGATCAGCAGCACCGGCATACCGGCGGAGTTGAACGTGAAGAGCAGCACCAGCATAACCACGAGCACCGACACGATGCTGACGACCTTGTTATCCACGGCGAAGGACTTTTCGAATTCGTATTCGTTCGTCGATTCGCCCGCGAGGTAGACGTTTTCATCGGGGTAATACTTTTCGGCAATTTCGAGAATTTTGTCGGTGAAGGCGTAGGTCTCGTCGCTGCTTTCGGGCAGCGTGAGATAGATGAGCATGCGGTCGTAATCCGTACCTTGAAGCTGGGCCTTGGCGCTGTTCATTTGGACCTCGGCATCCTGGAGCATCTGCGCCTGGTCGTCACTGAGCGTCACGATGCCGGAATCCACCTGCTCGCAGACAAAGAGGAACATGTCGATGAGCGGCACCTTGTAGGTGGCAAGGTTGCCTACGATCTGGCCGTATTCCGCCTGCTGGGCGGCGTAGGCGGCGTAGACGACCTGCGCGGCCTCGTAATCAAGCCCCGCGAGCTCGGCGAACTGGCGCGGCGTCAGCTTGTCGGCCAGCATGTAGCCGTCGAGCGCCTCAATGTTGGTAAGACCCATCGTGGAGTCGACCTCGTCGTACTGGCCGAGCTCGTCTAAGATGGCGGACTCCTTATCGTAGTCGCCCGTGGGGACGATGAGCGCCAGCATGTTCTTCGAGGTGAAGTTATCCTCAATCATCTGCTGGGCAAACTGCGTCTCATTCTGCTTGGGGGCGGAGATGAGGCCGTAGCCGTAGGCATAGGGGCAGTCGGATGAGAGACGGTAGCCGATGACGGCCAACACCACGAAGACGATGGGGATGATGTAGCGCGTGGCATAGTCGAGCTTGCCGACGAACGGGATCTTCGGCACGAAGCTGCGGTGCTGCGTGCGGTCGATCAGCGGGCCGAAAAGCATCAGAAGCCCCGGCATCACGATGAACGCGGCGAGCAGCGCAAAGAGAATGGATTTGATGAGGCACAGCGCCATATCGGGGCCGAGCTTGAACTGCATGAAAAGCATCGCCACAAGGCCGCCGATGGTCGTCAGGCTGCTCGCACCGATCTCGGGGATCGACTTGCTCAGCGAGACGATGACGGCCTCACGCAGCGGCAGCAGCCGGTGTTCTTCCTTAAATCGGTTGCAGAAGATGATGGCGTAGTCGATGGACAGCGCCAACTGCAAGATGCTTGTGACCGAGTTTGAAATGAACGAGATCTTGCCCATCAGGAAGTTCGTGCCCTGATTCAGCACAAGTGCGACCACGAACGTCAGAATGAGCACCGGCACCTCGCCGTAGGTCTCGGACGTGAAGAGCAGCACGATGACAATGACGATGGCGACATACACCATGATGACGCTGATCTCGTGGTCGATGGTCTCCTGCTGCGTGTTGCCAAGGTCCGTGTCGACATACAGGTCGTAGTCGGAGAGGTATTCCTTCACGGCTTCGAGCGAGTCGAGACAGGCCTCGTCATCCTCACTGTAGGCAAAGGTGATGGAATAGAGGGCGGAGAGGTTATTATAATGTGCGGTGGTCTCGTCGTAGTCCACGCTCTGCACGCCCTTGATCTCCTTGATCTTGGGCTCGAGCGCGGCGGCCTGTTCTGGTGTGATGTTGGCCACCATGACCTCGGCCGTGCCATAGGTCGTGAACTGCTCGTCCATGATGTCGAGCGCCTGCTTCGTCTCGGAATCAGACGGCAGGTAGTACGTCAGGTCGCTCTCGACCTCGACCCAGTTGCGGGAAAAGGCGGAGAATACGAGCAGAATGATCGTAAGCAGAAAGATGAGATTTCGCTTGTCGACGATGACCGTCGACAGCTTTTCCATAAAGCTGGAGCCGGTCTCCTTGGTTTCGTTACTCATGGCGGTACGCATTGCCTCCTTTTTCGTGGGTGGGTCTTCGCTTCTTCATGCGCTCAAGGCCGCTTTTGATCGGCGGCTCGGGCGGGGCGAGCTGCACCACGTCGCCGAGCGAACAGTCGAGCTGGCGGCAGATGCGCACAAGCACCTCGAGCGAGACGAGCTCATTTTTCGAGAGCTTGGCGAGCGTGTTGGAGCTGATGCCGACCTCGCGCGCAAATTCCGTTTTATTTAAGCCCTTGTCGATGAGGAGCTTAAAAAGGTTGTTGTAGGTAACATACATGGTGGTACCTCCTGTTCAATCGTCAACATTATATGAAAATATCCGGAAGAAGCAAGATTAAATTTGCAAAAGCAGATATTTTTTGAACAAATCTGGTGAAGTGACAAAAACAGGCCAGTACAGATGAACAATGCGCAGCCCCTTTTGAAGCGGGGATTTGTTGATCGAGTGAAGGAGAAGATGAAAAAGGGCAAGGAAGCACCGGAGAGCGGTAAAAAGACATCTTGACTTTTGCACTGTCAGTTGCTATGTTTCAGTTAGAGATGACTAACTGACGTAAAACGAAAGAAAATCAGAACGAGAGCATAGCGAGACGAGGCAGAACGAAGGAAACAGGTATTTTTAGGATAAGAGGAGACTTGGCTATGAAAATTTTAGTATTCGGCGCGGGCGTGCTCGGCTGCAATCTGGCGCGGAATTTCTTCCGCGCGGGAAAGGACGTCACGTTGCTGGCGCGGGGAGCATGGGGCGAGAGCATCCAAAAAAAACGGCCTTCGGATCAAGGATAAGTTTTCGCCACGCATGTCGGTCAGTCGTATTCCGGTTGTGACGGAGCTGAAAGCGGAGGACAAGTACGACGTGATCTTCGTCGTCCTGCGCTATACACAGCTCGACGCGATCCTCGATGCTGTTTCTGCTGGTGACGATTTGCCGGAAGTTCTGAAATGGAAAGACAGCTATCTTTCCCCTAAGAGCTTTGTGCTGGTGCTGGGGGAAAGCTATACCGGCCCTGTGACGGTCAACCTCGCGCACATTCCGCATATCCTCTTAGGCGGCTCCACGGGTAGCGGCAAGAGCGTCCTGCTGAAACTACTGCTTATGCAGGCACTCCGCAAGGGAGCGGAGGTCTACATTGCCGACTTCAAAGGCGGTGTGGACTTTCCAAAGGTCTGGCATGAGAAATGCCGGATGTGCTTCGCGGAGGAGGATTTGTGCAATATCCTCGACCAGCTTGTAGAAGAGCTGGAACGCCGTAAGAGCGCATTCAAGGCGCTAGGCTGTCCAAACATTGACGCCTATAACGAGATTGCAGAGCGCCCTCTCCAAAGGCTCATATTTGCCTGTGACGAGGTGGCGGAGATGTTGGACAAGACCGGTGCCGACAGCGAGCGGAAGAAGCTGCTGGCGCAAATCGAAAACAAGCTCTCCACCATCGCGCGGCAGGGGCGGGCGTTCGGCATCCATCTCATTCTTGCCACGCAGAGGCCGGATGCGACCATCATCCCCGGTCAGATACGCAACAACATGGATTTCCGTGTTTGCGGCAGGGCGGACAGCGTGCTTTCTCAAATTATTCTCGACAACACCAGCGCCGCCGAACAGATACCCAAGGATGCACGGGGCCGCTTCATCACAGGAGATGGCACGGTGTTTCAAGGCTATCTGTTCGACGAGGGGCAGCTTTAACGGGGGGATAGCATGCCGCGAAGAAAGAAGCCCAATGACTACGGCACGGGGATTCCCTATCACGAGGTAGAGGCCCTTGCCCGCGTCCTGCTCCCGGAAATTCAGGCGTTCTTTGAGAGCGAAGACGGGCAGCGGGAATATGCTGAGTGGAAAGCAAAGCAGCAGGCCGAACAAGAGAACAAGGTATAACAGAGGCGGGAACATCTTAACCGATGCTCCCGCCTTGTTATACTTTTAACTGCTCTCATTCTATACCTAAGAATCAACAATGTCAAAAGGAAAGTAAAAAAAGTCATTACTATGAGCTAAGCCGAAAATAATTCGGTATTTACCAACAGATAGTTGGTCATAGTCCGTCAGAAAAAAATCTACACTCATTGTCTCTCCTGATGGGATGTAAAGAAGATTATCTGTATCTCTTATATGAGGGGATTTTTTTACAATAACCCATGTTTCATTAATATTTTGTTCGAGATATGGCAGATAGAGTTCCGGGCTATTATCGCTATGATTTGTTATGCAAAGAGATATCTGCTTAGTATCAATAGTGTATTGTGCTTGCACAGCCTGAATAGAGAATCCGCTTACCGGGGTCAAATTTTGATAAGGGGATTTGGGGGATTGAGAGGTTTTAATTAAATAGAACAAAAGAATACACAAGATGACTGTTGGGACAATGGCAAAGACTCTTTTTTTCATGGTATACTCCTTCCTTTTTCCTCCGTCCATCACCGTTTACTTCTTCACTTTTAGAATATTCCAAACTGTTGATATTGTTAGTTACACCTATATAGACGCTAAAATTTTTATAATGTTCCCATTTTTATCATCATAGCGAAAAATATAAGCAAAGGCAAGGACAAGAATTGTCCCTGCCTTTGCTTACTATAGTACATTTTCAATAGAAATGATAAATCCGAACACATTACCAACTTGGATAATGTAGTTCGGATTATCATTACTTGGTCGGAGTGTAATTATGGGATCTGGAAAAACCAAGTCATATCAATGGTTTTAGCGCAGCAAGCAAGAGGTTTTATCCAACAATCAATGAAAATCAATAGATGCTGCCATCTTGGTGGCATCTTTGTTTTCGGGGAAGGCAAGTTCTATTTTTTTCAAAGATTTCTTATAGGATTTTTCTGTGCCGATAACTTCGCCTTTTTCTGTTGCTATATAGTTAAACTCCCATTGTCCTGTTTCCGTATTATATACCAACTGGATTTTGACAAAACTTGAAAAATGTTTTTTAAGGTTTTCAATTTCGCTAACTACACTAATTAGCTTTTCTTCACAAATAGCTTCTATTGCTATATTAGGATTTGTGGTTTGAACAACTAACTCAATCACAAATTCATATTTTCCAGTAAACACATAGGTTACTGGTCTATTGGCCGGAATAAACCTCTTGGCCGCTGAAATGATGGCCTTTTTGACAAAAGCATATAAACCATCAAACTCGGATAAAGCGTGGTCGATTATGTGGTTGCCTACTTTTTCGATTACGGGCTTACTTGCTAAATAAATAAACAACCCCTTTACTGTCGCTTCTAAAAATTGAAAGACTAATTCCGGATCAGGTATGGCAGACTTTCTTCCGCAATAACCTGTTTCAATATCGTATTCGTCAGATAACTCTTTCAAATAGGCCGCTGCATCCTCCCGGGATTTGAAATTAACGAAGTCAGTTTGGACGAGCAGTTTCTCTCGCTGTTCTAAAAAGGAGGTTGCCAGCGGTCTGTCATCGACAAGGCTTTTCTGCATAACAAATTTTACGCCATCATGCTCCATAGGGTAAACAGAAAACATATCTTGTTCACAGTACAGCCCATAGTCAGTGTCGTTTATCTTTTCAACATAGGCGTTGACTATTTTACCGATGGGTATGATGGTAGGATCATGTTCAACTCCAACACTCGGTACATATTTTCCATGAACAACAGTTTCAGCAGCACTTTCAAGAGCCTCTAAAGCGATTCGAGTGTTATGAGCATCGACTTGAGTTGTTGCAGCGATCCCTTTAAGTATCATAAAATCCCTCATTTCTGCGGAAATGTATTTCTATCTATTATTATAGCGATTATTTTGCAGAACGCAATTACCAACCGTTTTAGTCATAAGAATTACGCCGCCCAACGGGACAACGGGTGGCGTTTTCATATACCACAATCTGAAAGGAGGAGATACCCTATCTGCTGCCAGCCATCGGGCTGGCTTTTTTCATTTCACAACAAAGGAGGTTTTTTAGTGACAGACGATAAAAAGGCCATCAGCCCCGATGTGGGTACTCCCACTGAGGTCCCGGAGCAGCCCAACCCCGCTCCCAATCTGGCCGATGCCACCGCTCCCGCCCCGCTGGGGCCGGAGGCGCTGACCGTAGAGGAACAGCTCATTTTGGAGCATGAGGGACAGGCGGCACTCTTTGAAATGGGCGAGGCCGTACCTGATCCCGCTGACGCTGTTACCCATGCCGAGGTGGAGGAGCCTGCCGCTCCCGAAGCCCCCAAGGCTGAAAAGGAGCAGGCACAGCCGCCTGATCCCGGCAAGGACGCACCTGCCACGGCACATTCCGGCAAGGTGGTGGATTTTGCCGCTGCCCGTGAAGAGGCAGCCAAGGAGGAGAAAAAGGCGATCAAGCAGAAGCCGCCCACGGAAAAGGACAAGGCCGCCAAGCCCGGCAGAGGCCGTCCGCCCAAGGATGGCAAGGCCGCTCCCGATAAGACCAAGCCGTCCAAACCTCGGG
>ERZ1106964.1964-NODE-1964-length-12106-cov-3.507842_pt1 | contig 12106 bp, 10 predicted proteins | sample MGYA00403682_ERZ1106964 | MGnify/ENA primary metagenome ERZ1106964 (study PRJEB35170, sample SAMEA104062451) | human gut metagenome | biome: human gut; feature: human-associated habitat; material: faeces | place: Denmark | collected 2013-04-10 ...
CGCTAACGGCTGCCCTACCTTATCTTCGCGGAGAATTTACCACTTTATCGACAGTCACGCATCCCCGGAGTACCATGTATTCCGGGGATGTTTCGATTCAGTGCTCCATCAGTTCACCGGGGTCGGCTTTTTCCGCCGGATCGGCGGCGCAGGGAGCGAATCAACAGGAGGATCAAGGCCAAAATCAGCAGTACGATCCCCAGCACCACCCACGTGATCCCGTTCCAACCGGCCAAAAGCTGTCCCGGTGCGAAGCTGTCGGACACCTGCTTGCAGCCGTTGGCGGGGGCGGCGTAGCGGTCAGGGAGGCCATCCTCCCCGAACTGCTCCAGATATGCCGCCAGCGCGTACCATTCCTTCAATTCATTACCATTTGCATCGCAGAGAATACAGTCGGCAAAATCTGTCACCGGAGTGCCGTTGGCCTGCTTCGGCTCCAGGGACAGCAGCCCCATGGATTTGCTTTTCACCGTGCCCAGCATTTGGGCGGAGTACATCCCCGTCACCACCCGGTAGAGGGCGTTATCGTCGATCTCATAGGCATTTCCCGTGCCGCTTTCATCGAAGGTCACGTCCGTCAGCGCCGCATCGTAGACCCGGTTGAAGAACATCCGCTTGGTGTTGAAGGCGTACTTGGCCCCGGACATATAGAGCTGGGCCGCAGGCATGATGGGCGTCACGGAGGCGTCCACCTCCATGGCGGCCTTCAGTTCCTTGCCGGTGAGGTACACCGCCACCAGCGGAAAGCCGGAGGTGCCATCCTCCCCCACGCCCATAGACAGCACATCAAAGGCCATCGCAGCTGTCAGATCTCCTGCGGGCAGGTTGGCCCGGAGAACGCCGTCCGCTGTCACCGAGACCGTATGGGGGCTGTCGGCATAAGCGGCGTTCAGGGTACGATCCGTCCACAAAAAAGCATCGGACACCAGCGTTCCAAGGCCATTGTTCTCCTGCACGGCGGACGCTGGCGTGGCCAGATCGTAGTCCGTATGGGTCAAAACCTCGTCATAGGTCAGGCCGTACCGGGCCAGATACGCCTCCCCCACCATGTCCTTCCATTGCTCCACGATCCCGGCGATCTCCGGATTCTCCGCCACCGTTTCGTCAATGGGGATCAGGCGGTAATCCAGCAGCCGCTTTTCTCCGCCATCGTCCCACGAGAAGGTCAGGCTGCCCAGATTCTGACAGTAGGGGCCGCTGGAGACGATATAGGTATCGTTCACCACCAGCGGCTCCGCCAGCGTGGAGTGGGTATGTCCGGAGACGATCACGTCAATGCCGTCCACCGCCTTGGCCAGCTCCTCATCCTCGGAGGACGCCAGCGAGTCCCCGGTGCCGCTGTGGGACAGACAGACGATGATCTCTGCCCCCTCCCCCTTTAGGGTTTCCACACAGCGCTTGGCCGCTTTGGCGGCGTCCGTCCGGGTGAAGCCGGAGGTAGGTGCGCACTCATCGGAATCCACCCCCATCAAGCCGAACAGGCCATAGGTCACACCGCCCCGTTCCAGCGTCACGCAGTCCGTCACGCCGTAGTTCTCCATAGCGGACCGGATGAACGCCCGGTCTGGGTTGTCATCGGCAGGGGCATAATTGGCCTCTAACAGCGTCGGCAGTACAGGGGTAACAGGGCCGAACCGCTCTTTGTAAGCGTCCATATCCTCAAGCGGCCGGGCATCCACCAGCAGTAGTTCCACCGCCGCCTGTTGAGCCGCCTTAGCGGAATTCAGCATCTCCGCGAAGCCAACGCCCTTGTGGTCAAACTCGTGGTTGCCGATGGTCACGGCATCATAACCCATGGCTCCCATGGTCCGCAGTTCCGCTGCCTGGGTGGTGTAAAGGGTCTGGATCAGGGAGCCAATGGAAAAGTCGCCGCCATCCACCAGCAAGGCATCCGGGTTCATCGCCCGTTCCCCGTCGATAACGGTTTTCAGACGGGCGTAACCGCCGCTCTCTCCTCCCTCCGCCGTGGACTGGGGGAGGAAGTGGGAGTGGAGATCGTGGGTGAACAGAATGGTTGTGACGTTCGTCTCCTGGGTACAGCCTTCGGCCACGGCACCGACAGGGAGCACACACAGCACCGCCAGCAGCAGCGCCAGAAAAAATGCAGAAAAGCGACGGAATTTCATACAGTTCCTCCTGATTTACAATAAAGAAAGAGAGTCCGTAAGGACTCTCTCTGCGTGTCGAAAAAGTCTTTTCTTCCCGCGTGGAGCAGGAATACACCGTCGGTCCAGCCGGTTTCCGTGTGCTTTGCCCCCGAAAACCGGGGGCCTTCCTCGAAACAGGCTCGCTTTATCCGCCGCTGGCGGCGCTTCGCCCGTTTCCCCTTCTTGGGTTTCCCGCGCACACCCTTTACCCGCAAGGGGTATGCGGCATCCGTAAAGCGGCACAGCCGCTAACGGCTGCCCTACCTTACCGTCGCGGAGAATTTACCACTTTATCGGCAGTCTCGACTCTCTTCTGATTTCCGATTGCCAGCCTTACAGCCCAATTATACGGGTCACCGTCCGGCCTGTCAACAAACCTGCTTACAGGTCCAGTCCCGTGAGGTCCGCGAAGGTCTCCCGGCGGACCGCCTCGTAAATACGGTCCGGGGTCAGCATCACCACGGCAGGGCGGGGCAGACGGTTATAGTTGGAGGCCATAGAGTAGTTGTAAGCACCGGTGGTGCACACCGCCAGAATGTCCCCCCGGCAGGTGTTTCCCGGCAGCTCCACGCCGGGCTGGATGATATCCCCGCTCTCGCAGCAGCGGCCCACCACATCGAACCGCTCCATCGAACCGGACTTATGGGCGTGATAGACGGTGTAGCGGGACTGGTAGAGCGCGTAGCGGGGGTTGTCCGTCATGCCGCCGTCCACCGCCGCGTACTGCTTATAGCCGGGAATGCGCTTCACGGAGCCCACGGTGTACAGCGTCATCCCCGCGTCCGCCACAATGCTGCGGCCCGGTTCCATCAGGAACCGGGGCATGGGCAGGCCCATCCGTTCCGTTTCCTCCTTCAGATAGGCCGCCAGCTCCGCCAGACGGGCGGGAATGTCAATGGCCTCGTCCTCAGCGGTATAGCGGACGCCGTAACCGCCGCCAAGGTTCAGGTCCGAAAGCGTCACGCCGGTCTCGTCCCTGATCTGCGCCAGAAACGGCACCATAATATCCAGCGTCCGCTGGTACACATCCTCTCCGAACACCTGCGAGCCTACATGGCAGTGCAGGCCCCGGAGGTCCAGATGGGGCAGCGTCAGAGCCAGCTTCACCAGTTCCATGGCCTGTCCGGTCTCCACCGCCGCACCGAATTTGGAGTCCACCTTTCCGGTGCTGACGGCCTCGTAGGTGTGGGGGTCAATGCCCGGCGTTACCCGCAGAAGGATCTTCTGGGTGACGTTGGCCTCTGCCGCCGTCTTTTCCAGCGCTAAAAGCTCCTCCCGGTTGTCCGCCACAAAAAAGCCGATGCCCTGACTGACGCCATAGGCAAGATCCGCATCGGTCTTGCAGTTGCCGTGGAAGTAGATCCGCTCCGCCGGGAAGCCGGCGCTGAGAGCGGTGTACAGTTCTCCGGAGGATACCACGTCCACGCCCATGCCTTCCTCCGCCATGATGCGGTACATCTGCTTAAAGGACGCCGCCTTGCTGGCGTACAGTGGCAGAGAGCCGGGGCCGAAATGGTCACGGAACGCCTGCAGATACATCCGGCAGTTGGCCCGGATGCGCGCCTCGTCCATCAGGTAGAGGGGGGTGCCATACTCCTTGGCCAGTTGGGTCACATCATATCCGGCGAAGGTCAGGACTCCCTCCGGCGTCCGATCGATGTTGTTGGAAAGCATTTGGACTCCTCCTTAGTGGAAAACCGGCGTTGCCCGGCAGTCCACATTTTTATGGTTCATAATAGTAACACATTTTTTCTTGATAAGGAAGCGGCCTTCTGTTCAATTTTTGACGGATTTTGACCGGCTTTTCCGTGATTTTACCGCTTATGCGGCTCATTTTTTCCACAAAGTCTTAGTGGGGGGACATTCCTGCCGTGTTTGTCTTTTCCACGCGGAATACGTTGGATAGTGCTTCAGCACTTTAGGCTATTCCTCGATTCCGTGCAAAAACCAAGGCCGCCCATAGGACGGCCTTGGTTTTCTGTATATGCGTTAATCCATGGGAGCGCCGCACTTGGGACAGAACTTGCTGTCAGACTCCGCACCGCACACCGGGCAAATCTTCATGCCCGGCTCCGCCGCAGATACTTCACTGTGCTCCACCTTGATGGCGTTCTTCTGCTCCTCCAGCTCCGCGATGCGGGCCTTGGAAGCGGCAACGGCATCCGCCAGTTCCTGAACGCCCTCGGGCAGTTCTCCCTCATACTCGTTGATGAACCACTCACCGATCAGGCGGCAGTTCTTCTCGATCTCCCGCTGCTCACCGGCGATGGCCACGGAGATCTTGGTCTTTTCCGTGGTCTCCCGGGCCTTATCCGCGGCGACAGCCGCCATGTCCTTGGCCTTGTCAGCCGCCACAGCGGCCACATCCTTCGCCTTACGGCCCAATTCCTCAAAAAACGCCATCGTAAACGCTCCTTTCACGGCCGGTCTATCCAGCCGAATGATTCATGGCCTTAGTATACTTCCCTTTTTTCAAAAACGCAACAGCGTTCACACATTGTTTTCAATCCAACTCCGGGAGCGCTCCACCGCCCGATGCCAGCGGGCCAGATCCGCCAGACACGCTTTCTCTTCCCGCTGGGGACGGAACACGCACTGGCTTCGGCGCAGAGCTGCCAACTCGTCAAAGCCGTTCCACACGCCAACGGCCAGTCCCGCCAGCGCCGCCGCGCCGAAGGCGGTGGTCTCCACCTGAGCGGGCCGGTCCACCGGCAGCCGCAGCAGATCCGCTTGGATCTGCATGAGAATATCGCTGACGGACGCGCCGCCGTCCACCCGCAGTTCCGTCAAGGGACAGGGGGCATCGGCATTCATCACCCGCACCAGATCGGCGGTCTGATAGGCGATGCACTCCAGCACTGCCCGGGCGATATGGGCCTTGGTGCTGCCCCGTGTCAGGCCTACGATGGTGCCCCGGGCGTACATATCCCAATAGGGCGCGCCCAGACCGGTAAAGGCAGGCACCACCACAACGCCGCCGCTGTCCGGCACGCTCTCCGCCAGCCGATCACACTCCGGGGCGCTCTGGATCAGCCCCAGCTCGTCCCGGAGCCACTGGATGGTGCTGCCTGCGTTGAACACGCTGCCCTCCAAGGCGTAGACGGTTTTCCCCGCCACCTGCCAGCCCACGCTGGTCACAAGGCCGCTGCGGGACCGCACCGGCGTATCGCCCACGTTCATCAGGGTAAAGCAGCCGGTCCCGTAGGTGTTCTTCGCCTGACCGGGAGTAAAGCAGGCCTGTCCGAACAGGGCGGACTGCTGATCGCCCGCGCTGCCGCACACCGGGATGCCCGCCAGATCCTCCAATCCCGGCAAGCCGGAAGCCAGATGGCCGTAGACCTCGCTGTTGGACTTCGGCTCCGGCAGCAGGTCCATGGGGATGTCCAGCGCGGCACAGAGCGCCGGGTCCCATTGCAGGGTATGGATATTGAACAGCATGGTACGGCTGGCGTTGGAATAGTCCGTCACATGGGCCTTCCCGCCGGTCAGGTTCCAGATAAGCCAGCTGTCCACCGTCCCGGCGCACAGTTCTCCCCGCTCCGCCCGCTGGCGGACGCCGGGAACGTGATCCATGATCCACTTCAGCTTCGTACCGGAAAAATAGGCGTCGATCAGCAAGCCGGTCTTTTCCGTCACCGTTTCTCCAAGGCCGTCGGCCTTCAGCCGATCGCAGATCTCCGCCGTCCGGCGGCACTGCCACACGATAGCGTTATACACCGGCTGTCCTGTCCGGCGGTCCCACAGGATCGCCGTCTCCCGCTGGTTGGTGATACCGACGCCGGCAATGGCCTTGGGGTCGATATGGGCGGCGTCCACAGCCTCAGACAGCGCCCGGACCGTGGTGGCCCAGATCTCCATGGGATCGTGCTCCACCCATCCCGGCTGAGGGAAGATCTGCCGAAAGGGATATTGGGCCTTTGATACGATCTCCCCCCGGCTGTTGAACAGAATGGCCCGGGAGGTGGTGGTCCCTTGATCCAGTGCAGCGATATAGGTCTCCATTGGGTTTCCTCCTCTGGTAATTTTCAAAAAAGCGTGTTACACTATGATAAACCGCATTTTATCATACACAGGAGGAAATTTCCATGGTGAAACGTAAATTTACCTTCCCCTCCGCTGACGGCAAAACCGCCATTCACGCCGTGGAGTGGCTGCCGGAGGGCGCGCCCCGGGCCGTCCTGCAAATCGCCCACGGCGTTTCGGAATACGTGCTGCGGTACGAGGACTTCGCCGGGTATCTGACAGAGCGTGGCTTTGCCGTGGTGGGCAACGACCATTTGGGCCACGGCCTGTCAGTCTCTGACGGTGCGCCCCGGCTGTACTTCGGTCCCAAGGGCAGCTGGAACTGGGTGGTGGAGGACATGGAGCAGCTCCGGAAGCTGACCCACCGGCAATTCCCCAACCTGCCCTATTTCCTGCTGGGGCACTCCATGGGTTCCTTCCTGACCCGGACTTATCTCATCCGCTATCCCGGCACGGTGGACGGCGCTATTATCATGGGCACCGGCTACATGAGCGCCGCATCCACGGCGGCCAGTCTGGCCGTCATCAACGCCGAATGTCTGCGAAACGGCGAGTCCAGGCCCAGCGCCGTGGCCACAAAAGCCTCCTTCGGCATTTACAACCGCCGCTTCGCCCCCAACCGCACAAGCATGGATTGGCTGTCCCTGAACCCGGACAACGTGGACGCTTACCTGAAGGACCCGCTGTGTCAGGGCAACGCCTCGGCGGGGCTGTTCCGGGAGATGCTCTCCGGTATTCGCTTTGTCTGCAAGGCGGACAACATCCGCAAAATGAACCACCATACCCCCATCCTCTTCATCTCCGGGGCCATGGATATGGTGGGCGACTGCTCCAAGGGCGTGGAGCGGGCCGCTGCCGCTTTCCAGCGGGCCGGGATGCGGGACGTGACGGTGAAGCTCTACCCGGAGCTGCGCCATGAGGTCTTGAAGGAGGATTGCCGGGAGCAGGTCTACGATGACATCGACCGCTGGCTGGAGGGTAAGCTGGCGGGCGTCCGCTGAGGCGCTTCCCGTTCTATTTTACAAACCGGGCTGCTTTTTGCAGTCCGGTTTTTCATCTTCCTCTTGACAATATCGATATTCGATAGTATGCTGTAAACAGAAATATCGAATATCGATAGTAGGGAGGCGGGACTGTGGCCCGGGAGAAATTTCAAACACTGACGGAGCAGATGTTCTATGTGCTGCTGACCCTCCGGGAGGAATGCTGCGGCACCGACGTGATGGCCCGCATCTCCAATCTCACCCAGGGCCGGGTGTCGGTAGGCCCCGGCACCCTTTACAACCTGCTGGACAGCTTTCAGGCTGCCGGCTGGATCATGGAGACGAAAACCGAGGGCCGCAGGCGGAGCTATCTCATCACCCCCGCCGGGGAACAGGCATTGGCTGAGGAATACCAGCGGCTGCAAATTCTCTCGGAGGATTACCGCAGCTACATGGGCCGGAGAGGAGAGATCGAATCATGAAGCTTTTTGACAGACAGAAAAAACAGGAGATCAATCTCTACGCCTACTATGACCACGCCGGGATCGTCCGCCATTTGGAGGACATGGCCCGTCAGGGCTGGCAGCTGGAAAAGGCCGGGTCCGTGTTCTGGACCTACCGGCGGTGCAAACCGGCAGAGCTGCGCTACGCCGTGGTGTACTTTTCCAAGGCCAGTCAGTTTGACCCGGAACCGCCGGCGGAGCAGCGGGAGTTCTGGGAGCTGTGCAAAGCCACCGGCTGGGAGCTGGTGACCAACCGCTATCAGATGCAGATCTTCCGCAATCCCGCGCCGGACGCCATCCCTATTGAGACGGACCCTGTGGTGCAGGTGGAAAATGTCCGCGCCGCCATGAAAAAAGGCTCCGCCCGGGCCAACTGGTGCCTGCTGGCCACTTCCCTGCTTCAGCTCTGGCTGCAATTCCGCTCCGCCTACACCATCCGGGATTTTTTGACGCAGGGCTTCGCCCTGTCGGCCGTTCTCATCTGGCTGATGCTGGGCATCAAGGCCGTCGTGGAGCTGATCGGCTACTACCGCTGGTGCCGAAAGGCCCGGACCGCCGCTAAGGAAGAAGGTGTTCTGCTCTCGCCCCGGACCCGCAAATGGTGGCAGATCCTGCAAATTTTGGGGTTCCTTGTTACGGTCGCCCTTGCTCTGTCGCTCCCGCTGCTGAGTACTTCCCACAACCCGTCCACCCTGATCACCCTCGCGGCAGTTCTTGCTTACACTCTGCTGCTGACGCTGATCGTCAACGGCAGCCGTCAGCTTATGAAGAAAAAAGGCTTCTCCGCCGAAGCAAATATGGGGTTTAACATCCTGATTGCCGTAATCGGCTCCCTTGTCCTTATGGGCGGTCTTGTCTGGGTGGGCTTTCGCGTTGACAAAGTTCCCTCGCTCCAGGGCCATGTCAACGCGGAGATCCGCACCTCTCCCGCCTACCCTGCCGGTGACACGGAGCACACCTACACCGTCTATCACGATCCCCTGCTCCTGACGGTGGAGGACCTGGTCGGAGAAACAGTCTACAAGGACTATTCCTGTTACCGGGAGATTCAAGGTTCGCCCCTGCTGACGGAATATACTTACAAGCAGGAAGTGCCCTTCGTGTTCAGCATCTCCGAGCAGGACGGCCCGGAATTGCTCTATGAGATCTATGAGGTGAAGCTGGACTGTCTCTACGAGCCGGTGAAGCAGTCCTTCTTCAAGGACAAAACATTCAGTATCCCTGGCAAATTCAAATTTGCGGTTTCCCAAAACTGGACGCCGGTGGACGCCGCCCCCTGGGGCGCTTTGGACGCCTACCGGTTCATCCGGGAGGACAACACGCCCATCGGGAATTTCCTGCTCTGCTACGCCGACCGCTTCGTGGAGATCCGGTTTGACCCCTGGTATGACGGAGCCGAACCCACTGAAAAGCAAATGGCGCTGGTGGGAACGGTATTGGGCAGCGGGCCGCTGTCCTGACGAAAGTCCCATACAAAAAACCACTACCCGGAGCGATCTGCTCCGGGTAGTGGTTTTCGTTACACTTATTGATTGTCCAGCTTTTCCAGGGCAGACTTGGCGGCCATCTGCTCGGATTCCTTCTTGCTGTGGCCGCTGCCCTCGCCGATGGCAGCGCCGTTGAGCCGCACCTCGGTAACGAAGGTCTTAGCGTGGTCGGGGCCTTCCTCCCGCACCATGCAGTAGGTCAGCTCCTGACCGGCCTTCCGCTGGATGTGCTCCTGCAAAAGGGTCTTGTAGTCCCGGCGGCGCTCCTCCACCACCTCTTCCCGCTCCACATCCAACAGAACGCGGTGGATCAGCTCCGACGCGGCGGTAATGCCGCCGTCCAGATACACGGCGGCGAACACAGCCTCGGTTGCATCCGCCAGAATGGAGGCCCGATGGCGGCCGCCGCCGGCCTCCTCACCCTTGCCCAGCTTCAGATAGCTGCCCAAATTCAGCTTCTGGGCCACCTCGTGAAGGCTCTGCTCGCACACCAGCGCTGCCCGGATCCGGGTCAGATCCCCCTCCGGCAGGTCCGGGTGCCGGGCGAAGAGATACTCCGCCGTCACAAAGCCCAGCACGCTGTCGCCCAAAAACTCCAGCCGTTCGTTGCTGCCAAGCCCCTGGGAGCGATGCTCATTCGCGTAGGAGCTGTGATTCAGCGCCTCCCGCAGCAGTTCTTGGTTCCGGAAGGTATAATTTAATTTTTTCTCCAGTTCCTGCATCCCTGTTCACCTCATAAGGAAGCCCCGCGCATGGCGGGGCCACTCTTTTTTACTTCAGCTTGGAGGCGACAAAATTCACCGCGTCGCCCACGGTCTTGAGTCCGGCCAGCTCGTCCTCGTTGGCCTCACCCATATCAAATTCCTCTTCCATGGCCATGACCAGCTCCACCAGGTCCACGGAATCAGCGCCCAGGTCCTCTTCAAAGGAGGTCTCCATGGTCACCTCGGAGGGTTCCAGTGCAAACTGTTCGGACACCAGGTCCCGCATGGTCTGAAAGATTTCATCAACTGACATACCAAATTCACCCCTATGAAACATTTCAAAATTCATTTGCTTCTTAGCATGAAGCAATCATACGGCAATCCCATAGCCCTGTCAAGAGGGCAGCCCTCTTTTATCCGTTCTTTTCCACCTTCATCACGTCGATGTGGGCCTCCACGTCCGCGATGATCCCGCTCTGGGCGTATTCCACCGCCCGGAACACGGCGTTGCGGATGGCCCGGGCATCAGAGGAGCCGTGGGCCTTCAGCACGGGCTTGCTGATGCCAAGGAAGGGCGTACCGCCCACCTCACTGGGGTCCAGCAGCTTTTTCACGTCGCCCAGGCTGTCCTTGATGAGTAGGGCGCCCAGCTTGCTCTTTGTGCTGGATAAAAACGCCTTCTTCATCTCGCCCAGCAGCAGCTTGGCGGCGCCCTCCACGGTTTTCAGCAGGATATTGCCGGAATAGCCGTCCGCCACGATGACGTCGGCCCCGCCCAGCAGGGCGGTGTTGGCCTCGATGTTGCCGATGAAGTTCAGACGGCCCTCTCGGCCCGCCTCCTCCAACAGGGCGTAGGTCTCATGGCGGAGGGTATCGCCCTTGGACGGCTCGGCACCGATGTTCAGCAGGCCCACCCGTGGCTTCTCCACCCCCATGAGCCGCTGGGCGTAAAAATTACCCAGATACGCGAATTGCAGCAGGTACTCCGGGGTACAGTCGGCGTTGGCGCCGCAGTCGCAGAGCAGGGCGCGGCCCGTAGCGGTGGGGAGCACAGGCCCCATGGCCGCCCGGCGAACCCCCCGGATCCGCTTCACCAGCAGGGTGGCCCCCGCCAGCAGCGCGCCGGTGGAGCCGGCGGAGACGAAGGCGTCTCCCTCCCCGTTTTTCAGCATAGTCAGGCCCACGGTCAGGGAGGAATCTTTTTTGCGCTTGAAGGCAGTGGCGGGATCGTCGCACATATCCACCACTTCCGTAGCGTTCACGATCTCCACGCCCTCCGGCAGGGGGCCGGTCAGGCAGGCCCGGATGGCCTCCTCACGGCCCACCAGCACGATGTCCGCGCCGCACTGGGCATGGGCCTCCAAAGCGCCCTGTACCACCGCCTGAGGGGCGTTGTCGCCGCCCATGGCGTCCAAAATGATCTTCATTGGCAGGTTCCTCCTTTCAGGGGGACGGCCGCCGTCCAGTTCGGGCGGCGGGTTTGTTCTTCTGTGTTGCGGGCGGTCAGGCTAAAATATCCGCCTTTTTCTCCTCCAGGATGGCCAGCGCCCGCTGGGAGATCTCGGCGTTTTTATTTCTCTTGCCCTTGACGAAGTGGTCAAGAGGCGGGATGATGCCGAAGTTGATATTCATAGGCTGGAACTGGGTCACAGACTCGTTGGAAATGTACAGTGCCAGCGCGCCGATGGCCATTTCCCGTGGGAAGTCCACCGGGGACTGTCCCTTCAGGCGGCGGGCCGTTTCAATACCCACCAGAAAGCCGCTGGCGGCGGACTCCACATATCCCTCCACACCGGTCATCTGCCCGGCAAATGCGATGCGGGGTTCCTTTTTCAGCCGGTAATACCGGTCCAGCAGCCGGGGGGAATTCAGGAAGGTATTCCGGTGCATGACGCCGTACCGCAGAAATTCCGCATTGTGCAGGGCGGGGATCATAGAAAATACCCGCCGCTGCTCCGGGAATTTCAGGTGGGTCTGGAAGCCCACCAGGTTATAGACGCTGCCCTCGGCGTTGTCCCGACGAAGCTGCACCACGGCGTAGGGCCACCGGCCTGTCCGGGGATCGTCCAGTCCCCGGGATTTCAGGGGGCCGTACAGCAGGGTGTCATGGCCCCGGCGGGCCATGACCTCCACCGGCATACAGCCCTCGAACACCTGACTGTCCTCAAAGCCGTGGACCTCCGCCTCCTGGGCATGGGTCAGCTCCTGCCAGAAGGCGTCGTACTCCTCCTGATTCATTGGGCAGTTTACATAATCGTC
>ERZ1106964.1966-NODE-1966-length-12102-cov-4.565120_pt1 | contig 12102 bp, 9 predicted proteins | sample MGYA00403682_ERZ1106964 | MGnify/ENA primary metagenome ERZ1106964 (study PRJEB35170, sample SAMEA104062451) | human gut metagenome | biome: human gut; feature: human-associated habitat; material: faeces | place: Denmark | collected 2013-04-10 ...
TTTTCTCTGGGAGGGTGTAAGGGAGGGATATCTCTTTTTCGAAAAGAGATATCCCTCCCTTATTCGCATTCGCGGCACGACGCAGGGGACAATGTGCGTAACATTTTGATGAACGATCAAATTTGTCCGCTTGAGGCAATACCAATTCCATGCTATACTTATCGTTAAGAAAACGACAAATTCAAAGGAGAACTGCATGGAGAGCATTTTTGAAAAACGTCTTACCGTCACACCCGACTACTGTGACGCGTCGGGCGCGCTGTCGCCGTTGGCGGCGTTTACGATTTTTCAGGGCATCGCAGCGCAGCACGCGGAGGTGCTGGGCGTCGGCAGCAGCGCGATGGCGAAAAAGGGTGAATTCTGGCTCACGGTCCACACGCGCGTCGATCTCTTTGAGCGCGCGTACCTGATGGACGAACTCACGGTGCGCACGTGGGCGGAGGCGTGCAGCGAGCGCGACGTACGCACGTACCGCAGTTACACACTCTCGCGCGGTGAGGCGGTCATTGCCCGCGGCAAGACCGAGTGGGCCATCTTAGGACCGGAGCAGAAGATCATCCGCTTTGGCGACTCGGGCTTTCCGAAGGACTACCCCTTCCCCGCCGAGACGGCCATCCCCGAAAAATTGCAGCGCTTCCATGAAAAGTTTGAGGACGCCGACCTCTTCTCGCACTACGCCGTGCGGTCGACGGACATCGACCTCGGCCACCACATGAACAACGTGGCCTATGTGCGCCTGCTGCTCGACTGCTTTTCGGCAAAGGAGCTCGCGAGCGGTAATATTCAATCGGTCGAGCTACACTACTCAACGCCGTGCTTCGAGGATGAGGCGCTGACGGTCTACAAGAAGTCACTCGATGACGGCACGTGCCGCATCGGCATCGTCAAGCCGGACGGCAAAACCGCCTCGCAGGCGTGCGTGACGTTCAAAAAGTGAGGACGCGGCGGCAGCGAAATACTTTTTACAGGGCCTTACGATGGGGCTTGCATACGTCGCGCCCATCGGGCTGCAAAATTTATTCGTCATCAACTCGGCGCTGACGCACACGCGAAAGTGCGCACTTTTGACGGCGCTCATAGTCATCTTTTTCGACGTGACGCTCGCGCTCGCGTGCTTTTTCGGCGTGGGCGCGGTCATGCAGCGCTATGAATGGCTGCAAATGGTCATCCTGCTGCTCGGCAGCCTGATCGTGCTGTATATCGGCGTCGGCCTCCTGCGCGCCAAGGCGGAGGAGATCGACCGCAGCCGGACCGCGGACTCGATCCCCAAGACCATCTCGTCCGCCTGTGTGGTCACATGGTTCAACCCGCAGGCACTCATCGACGGAACGATGATGCTCGGCGCGTTCTACGTGACGCTGCCCGCGGCGCAGAGCACGTCGTTTATCAGCGGCGTGGCGCTCGCGTGCTGCCTGTGGTTCACGGGGCTGACGCTGCTCATCTCGCTTTTCAGCGACAATTTCACGCCCAAAACGCTCGTTGTCATCAATAAGGTCTGCGGCGTGATCATCGTTTTCTACGGCTGCAAGCTGCTCTACAGCTTCCTGACGATGGTATTTTGATCTCAGTGCTCAAAAAAGCGGTTCCCGTTTGGGAACCGCTTTTTATTGTTCTTTGCGCTGTTTAGTTGTTGCTGGCGTTCGTGGCGCGGAGGGTGACGTCGTGATAGCCGCCCTCGACGATGCTGGTGGCGGAGACGAGCGTGAGCTTCGCGTTCTTCTGCAGGTCAGGGATCGTCGTCACGCCGCAGTTGCACATGGTCGACTTGACCTTGTAAAGGCTTCTTGCGACGTTATCCTGCAGGGAGCCCGCGTAGGTGACGTAGGAATCCACGCCCTCTTCAAACGCAAGGCCCGTCTTGCCGCCGAGGTCGTAACGCTGCCAGTTGCGCGCGCGGTTCGAGCCTTCGCCCCAGTATTCCTTGACGTACACGCCGTTGACGAGCAGCTTGTTCGTCGGCGATTCGTCGAAGCGAGCGAAGTAGCGGCCCAGCATCAGGAAGTCCGCGCCCATGGCGAGCGCAAGCGTCATGTGATAGTCGTGCACGATGCCGCCGTCGGAGCAGATGGGGACATACACGCCGGTCTCGCGGAAGTATTCGTCGCGCGCGGCGCTCACCTCAATGAGCGCGGTGGCCTGGCCGCGGCCGATACCCTTCGTTTCGCGCGTGATGCAGATGGAGCCGCCGCCGATGCCGACTTTGACAAAGTCCGCGCCGCTCTCAGCGAGGAAGCGGAAGCCGTCGCGGTCGACGACATTGCCCGCGCCGATTTTGATGGTATTGCCGTAGTTCGCGCGCACGTAGTCGATGACCTTCTTCTGCCAGACGGAGTATCCCTCGGACGAGTCGATGCACAGCACATCCGCGCCGGCCTCCACGAGCGCGGGGATGCGCTCGGCATAGTCGCGGGAGTTGATGCCCGCGCCGACGAGGTATCGCTTCTTGTCATCCTGAAGCGCAAGGGGGTGCTCCTTGTGCTCGGCGTAGTCCTTGCGGAAGACGAAGTAGAGCAGGTGGTCGTTTTCATCCACGATGGGCAGCGCGTTGAGCTTGTGCTCCCAGATGATGTCGTTAGCCTCCTTGAGCGTGGTCGACGCAGGAGCGGTGACGAGCTTTTCGCGCGGAGTCATGAACTCGCGCACCTTCAAATCAGTGCTCATGCGGCTCACGCGGTAGTCGCGGCTCGTCACGATGCCGAGGAGCTTGCCGTTGGGCGTTGCGTCCTCGGTGATGGCGACGGTCGAGAAGCCGTTTTTCTCCTTGAGGGCCAGCACGTCGGCCAGCGTGTGCTCGCTTGTCAGGTTCGAGGCTGACGGCACAAAGCCCGCCTTATTGCTTTTCACGCGGCGCACCATCTCGGCCTCGCTCTCGATGGACTGGGAGCCGAAGATGAACGAAAGGCCGCCCTCTTTGGCCAGCGCGATGGCCAGCGTGTCGTTCGACACCGACTGCATGATGGCCGAGACCATCGGGATATTCAGGCTGATGGGGCACTCCTCCTGCCCCTTGCGGTAGCGCACGAGGGGCGTTTTGAGCGAGACGTTGTCAGGAATGCAGTCCTCGGACGTGTAACCGGGGACGAGCAGATATTCGCTGAACGTGTGAGACGGTTCGGGATAATAATAAGCCATTGGGTCTGCTCCTCTCTTCTTAAATTACTTGAAATAGCGCACGGCAGAGGTGAACAGCTCCATCTCATACTGTCCGGGAACGTTGCGGTAAAGCTCCTTGCCGATGCGCTCGGTGTGCCCCATCTTGCCGAATACACGGCCATCGGGCGAGGTGATGCCCTCGATGGCACAGATCGAGCCGTTGGGGTTGAATGCTGCATCCATTGTAGCATACCCGTCAAGGTCTACGTACTGCGTGGCGATCTGGCCGTTTTCGGCGAGCTTCTTCACAAGCTCTTCGGATGCGAGGAAGCGGCCCTCGCCGTGCGAAATGGGCACGGTGTAAATGTCGCCGACCTTCGTACCCGCAAGCCAGGGGGACTTGTTGGAGCACACGCGCGTGCGGACCAGACGGGACTGGTGGCGGCCGATGACGTTGTAGGTGAGCGTCGGGAAGTCGGCGTCGGTGTCCATGATCTTGCCATAGGGAACGAGACCGAGCTTGATGAGCGCCTGGAAGCCGTTGCACACGCCGAGCATCAGACCGTCGCGCTTTTCGAGGAGGTCCGTGACCTGCTCCTTGACCGCGGCGTTGCGGAAGAACGCCGTGATGAGCTTGGCACTGCCGTCGGGCTCGTCGCCGCCGGAGAAGCCGCCGGGGATGACGATGATCTGGCTATCCTTGACGGCCTTGGCAAAGCGCTCGACGCTGTCAGCAACGTCGGCGCTCGTTAAGTTGCGGATGATGAACTGCTCGGCGTCCGCGCCTGCTTCGAGCAGGGCGCGCTGGGTGTCGTACTCGCAGTTCGTGCCGGGGAAGACAGGGATCAGCGCCTTCGGACGCGAGGTCTTGACGGCGGGCGCAACGCGCTTTTCCGTTTCATAGGTAAAGCTCTCGACCGTGCCGGCATCCTGCGTCTTCGTCGGGTAGACCGATTCGAGCACAGAATCGTTCAGGGCCAGCAGCTCAGAAATGCTCGCCTCGTCGCTGCCGATGGTGATCGTCTTCTCCGCCGTCGTGATGCCGATGCAGACGGCGTCGGGAATTTCCTCGGTGAGCTCGGCGACGATCGCGCCGGGCATGGGCTGATACCAGTCGAGAGCGGTCGAGGCCGCGGCAAAGCCGACCTCGTTGCCAAGCGACATCTTCATCACCGCTTCGGCAAGGCCGTTTTCAACCGCCCAGGCGCTTGCGGCCTTGCCCGCGCGAGCGAGCGCGGTGAAGCGCTCCCACGCGGCGGTCTTCTGCTCCGCCGTGCCGCCGTAGAAGAGATAAACGCCGTGACCGGCGGACTTGAAGTCCGTCGTCACGATCTCGCCTGCCAGCACGGGCGCGATGGCGAAGGAGATAAGCGTCGGCGGCACGTCATGGTCAAGGAAAGTACCAGACATGGAGTCCTTGCCGCCGATGGCGGCAGCACCCAGTTCAAGCTGGGTATCGAGCGCACCGAGCAGCGCGGCAAAAGGCTTGCCCCAGCGCACGGGCTCATTGCGGAGCTTTTCAAAAAATTCCTGGAAGGTGAGATATGCCTTGTGATAATCGGCGCCCGCGGCGACGATCTTAGCAACCGAGGTGTAGACCGCGCTGTGCGCGCCCGTGTAAGGATCGGCGCTCAACGCGTCGGGGTCGCAGCCCCAGGCCATGACGCTGCCCTGCTCGGTCTTGCTACCCGGCAGCACCGGCAGCAGCGCCGCCATCGCCTGCGAGGGACTGCGCTGCGTCTTGCCGCCAAAGGGCATGAGCAGCGAGAACGAGCCGACCGTCGAGTCGAAGCGCTCGGTAAGGCCGCGGCGGGACGCGCTCTTGAGGCTGCCCGCCATATCGCGCAGCGTGCACGGCGCGCAAGCGGACTCCGCCTGCTTCTTTCCCGCTTCCACGCGAATGCTTGCGTGCTTGACTGCGCCGTTCGTGTTGAGGAAGGCGCGCGAAAGGTCGGCGACCGTCTGGCCGCGCCAGTGCATGACCATGCGGGGGCTCTCAGTCACGACGGCCACGCGGTAGGCCTCCAGGTTTTCGGCCTGCGCGGCGGCGATGAACTTCGCCTCATCCTCCGGCGCGACGACGACGGCCATGCGCTCCTGCGATTCGGAGATCGCAAGCTCGGTACCGTCGAGGCCCTCATACTTCTTGCGCACGGCGTCGAGCTCGATCTCGAGGCCGTCGGCCAGCTCGCCGATGGCGACAGACACACCGCCCGCGCCGAAGTCGTTGCAGCGCTTGATGAGGCGGGTGACCTCGCCGTTCCGGAACAAGCGCTGGATCTTGCGCTCTTCGGGCGCGTTGCCCTTCTGCACTTCGCTTGCCATGGTGGTAAGCGACTTTAAGTCGTGGCTCTTCGAAGAACCGGTCGCGCCGCCGATGCCGTCACGGCCCGTGCGGCCACCGAGCAGGATCACAACGTCACCCGGAGCGGGACGCTCGCGCACAACGTTCTTGGCGGGCGCTGCGGCGACGACCGCGCCGCACTCAAGGCGTTTGGCAATGTAGCCCTCGTGGTAGAGCTCGGCGACATGGCCCGTGGCAAGGCCGATCTGGTTGCCGTAAGACGAATAGCCCGCCGCCGCGGTCTGCGTCAGCTTGCGCTGGGGGAGCTTTCCGGGAAGCGTCTCTGCGAGCGTCTTTCGCGGGTCGCCGCCGCCGGTGACGCGCATCGCCTGATGGACATAGGCGCGGCCAGAGAGCGGGTCGCGGATGCAGCCTCCGATGCAGGTGGCCGCGCCGCCGAAGGGTTCAATTTCGGTGGGGTGGTTGTGAGTCTCGTTTTTGAACATCAGCAGCCAGTCCTGCTCCTCGCCGTTCACCTTGGCGGGAACGTGGATAGAGCAGGCGTTGATCTCCTCGCTCTCGTCGAGCTCGGGGAGAAGGCCGCGTTTCTTGAGCGTCTTGGTGCCGATGGTCGCGATGTCCATGAGCGTCTGGGGGCGCTTGGCGGCCTTCTCGAGGCCGTAGACCTCCTCGCGCGCGGCGAGGTAGCGGCCATACGCATCCTTGACGGCGGGATTCTCGATGCTGACCTCGTCCAAATGCGTAGAGAACGTCGTGTGGCGGCAGTGATCGGACCAGTAGGTGTCGACGACACGCACCTCGGTCACGGTGGGGTCGCGGTGCTCTTCGTCGCGGAAATAGGCCTGCAAGGTCTTGAGGTCATCTAAGTCCATCGCAAGGCCCATGGACAAAAGAAGCGCCGAGAGCGCCGATTCATCCATCGCGATAAAGCCGCCAACCGACGCAACAGGCTTGGGCTCGGAGAGGTTCTCTTCGAGCGTTTCGGGCTTTGCAAGCGTGGCCTCGCGGCTCTCGACGGGGTTGATGACATAGCGCTTAACGGCCCCAACGTCGGCATCGGAAAGCGTGCCGTAGAGCGCATAGACCTTCGCCGTGCGGATGCGCGGGCGCTCGCCCTGGCTGAGGAGCTGGATGCACTGCGCCGCGCTGTCCGCGCGCTGGTCGAACTGGCCGGGCAGCGGCTCGACAGCAAAGACGGCGGCAGCGCCGCTCGCGTCGATCTCCCCGCTCGTCAGGTCGAGCTGCGGCTCGGAGAAAACGGTGTTTGTTGCATAGGCAAACAGAGTCTCGTCGATGCCCTCGACGTCGTAGCGGTTCCAAATGCGCACATTTTCAAGACTCTTGAGGTCCAGAAACGAGCGGCAGTCGGAAAGAAGGCTCGCGCACTCGGGCGCAAGGCCGGGCTTTTTTTCAACACAGACGCGATAGACCATTTACTCTCTCTCCTTTTGCGCGGCGAGGGCTCGGCGGCCAATGTCGCTGCGGCAGTATTTGTTGGCAAAATCGACCTCGGACGATAAGCGGTAGGCCTCCTTCACGGCTTCTTCCAGCGTGGGGGCGACGGCGGTAACGCCGAGCACGCGGCCGCCCGCGGTCAGGAGCCTGTCTCCGTCTTTTTTCGCGCCCGCGACGTAGGTGTGCGCAGCGGCCTCTTCGCTCATCGTGATGGGGAAGCCGCTCTCGTACTTCTTGGGGTACCCGTTCGAGGCGAGGACGACGCAGCAGGCGGAATCGCCCGAAAACTCGACGGCGGCATCCTTGAGCGTGCCGCTCGTCGTGGCCTGCATGACCGTGAGCAGATCGGATTTGAGAAGCGGCAGCACGACCTGCGTCTCTGGGTCGCCGAAGCGGCAGTTGTACTCCACGACCTTCGGGCCGTCCTTTGTGAGCATCAGGCCGAAGTACAGGCAGCCCTTGAAGGGGCGGCCCTCGGCCTTCATCGCGCGGATCGTGGGCAGGAAGATCGTCTGCTTGCACTCGTCCGCGATCTTTTCCGTGTAGCAGGGATTTGGGGCGATCGTGCCCATGCCGCCGGTGTTCGGGCCCTTGTCGCCGTCCAGCGCGCACTTGTGGTCCATGGAAGACACCATGGGAACAACGGTTTCGCCGTCGGTAAAGCTCAGAACGGAGACCTCGGGCCCCTCCATGAACTCCTCGATGACGACGCGCGCGCCGCTCTGACCGAAGGCCTTGTCCTCGATCATGGAGCGAACGGCGGCTTTCGCCTCCTCGACCGTCTGCGCGACGACGACGCCCTTGCCGAGCGCCAGGCCGTCGGCCTTGACGACGATGGGCGCGCCCTGCGCCTCAATATAGGCGCAGGCGGCGTCCGCGTCGGTGAAGAGCTCATACTTTGCCGTGGGGATGCCGTATTTTTTCATCAGATCCTTGGAAAAGGCCTTGCTCGCCTCGATGACGGCGGCCTTTTTGTCGGGGCCGAAGCACGGGATGCCCGCCTCGGTCAGCGCGTCCACCGCGCCGAGGGCCAGCGGATCGTCCGGCGCGACGACGGCGTAGTCGATCCCGTGCGCCTTGGCAAACTCGACCTGCGCGGGGATGTCCTTCGCGCCGATCTCACTGACGCAGACCGCGTCGGCGGCGATGCCGCCGTTACCGGGCAGGCAGTAAATTTCCTCAACTGCGGGATTTTCTTTTAACTTCTTGATAATGGCGTGTTCGCGGCCTCCGCCGCCGATGACCATGAGTTTCATTCGTTTCGTTCCTCCTTTTAGTGATGGAACAATCTCTGTCCGGTAAAGGCCATGGTGATGCCGTATTTATTCGCGGTCTCGATGACGTTGTCGTCGCGGATCGAACCGCCGGGTTCCGCGATGTAGGTGACGCCGCTCTTTCTCGCGCGCTCAACATTGTCGCCGAACGGGAAGAACGCGTCGGAGCCGACGGTCACGCCGCTCTGGCGGGCGACCCAATCCTTGCGCTCCTGCACCGTCAGCGGCTCGGGGCGCTCCTTGAAGACGCGCTGCCATGCACCGTCGGCCAAAACGTCGTCACACTCGTCGGAAATATAAACATCAATGGCGTTGTCGCGGTCAGGGCGGCGGATACCGTCCACAAACGGCAGCGCAAGCACCTTCGGGTGGCGGCGGAGATACCAGTTGTCCGCCTTGCTGCCGGCAAGACGCGTGCAGTGGATGCGGCTCTGCTGGCCCGCGCCGACACCGATGGTCTGGCCGTCCTTGGCGTAGCAGACGGAGTTCGACTGCGTGTATTTGAGCGTAATGAGCGAAACGATCATGTCGCGCTTCGCGTCATCGGGAAGATTCTTATTTTCGGTGACGATGTTCGCAAGCAGCAACTCGTCGATCTTGCAGTTGTTGCGGCCCTGCTCGAACGTGACGCCGAAGACGTCCTTCTGCTCCTGCGGGGCGGGAATGTAGGTGGGGTCCATCTGCACGATGTTGTACTTGCCACCCTTTTTCGTCTTTAGGATGGCAAGCGCCTCCTCGCTGAACGAGGGGGCGATGATGCCGTCGGAGACCTCGCCTTTCAGATATTCCTTGCCCAGACGGTAGGATGCATAGTGGTTTCCGTTGTAGGCGGCGTGTTCCAGCCACTGGATTCCAAGCTCAGGATCATGGACGATGGCATCATCAGAGAGATATAATTTTCCCAAAGCATACTGAGCCGCTGCATATCCCTGCTTCGCCGCTTTGTCAAACCAGTATCGGGCCATCACCCAGTCCGGCGGCAGCAGCGGGCCGTCCCGATACAGTTCTCCCATAAAATACTGCGCATGGATGTCACCGTTCTCCGCAAGTTCCCGCATACTTTCCGCGGCATCATCCCGTTCTGCCAGTGACGAGTATTCATCCTGAACATCCATGCGAAGTGTCCAGAAGTCCCAGGACACATTTTTATCTTTGTCCACCTCATCGTTCTGGTGCAGGTCCAGGGTATCATCCTCGAAGGTGATTTCTCCCAGCCGGATGCACTCCGCCTCTTGGATGACGGTATTTTTGATCTGCCGGAACGCCTTCTCCTGGGACAGTTTTTTCTTCTCTCTGGGCTTGTCGTGGTAGTAGCTCTCTACCTCACTTTGGAGGACGCACCATTGCCCATAGCACTCACGGACCACCGGCAGCACTTCCAGCTTGTCCACCACCTCGTCCACGGTTTTCTTCACGGACTTGGGGAGATAGCCGTAGGACTTTTTGCCCTTGACCGTCTCCAGTTGTCCGGCCAGCTGCTCCATCTTCTGCTCGATCTCCGGAACTGAGCAGATGCTCTGCACCATTTCACGGGTCAGATGTCGAATGGCCCTTCGGGTCTCCCGCACCAACTCGTCCCGTGACTGGGACTTCTGTTCGTAGGTGTGGAGCATTTCCTGTTTGAAAATATCGTTGGTGAGTTCGGACTTGATCTGGCGGATGCCGTCTTTGGACAGGTATGCCTGCCCTGGATTTGCAGACCACGCCATCATGTGGATATGGGGATGATCACCCTCATCGTGAAAAGCGGCGTACCACCGAAAGTCGTTTGGGGGGATGTTCATCGCCGCGGCGATGTCGTTGCGGTGCGCCCGGAGGAGATCCCGCCACGCCTTGGCGTTGTCGTAGCCCAGCCGCATCGCGTCCTCTCGCTTGAGGGAGATGATGTGGGTCCACACATTTCCGGTGTACTGCTCCAACTCGTCCATCGCTGCATCCAGAGAGACTGCATCGTCGTCACCGAACAGACCGTGGCTGCCCAGCCGCTCTGCCCTGGGCCGGGTGGCGATGTACCCGGCGTAGCCCTCCATGGTGGAGAGCTTGTCCCAGTTGGACTCCAGCGCCATGGTGATGAGCGTGGAGGCATTGGACTTTGTCGGCTTTTCAATGTAGTCCTCATACTCATAGAGGGGTTTGCTGTCAGGAAAATCTTTCACCAGTTTTGTGATGAGCTGCTCCTGCTTGCGGGTGGGCGGACGGTCATCCGGCAGCAGTTCCACCCGTTCCCGCGTGGCGATGTAGCGCAGGTAGCCGCTGAGGGTGGCGTTCCCGCCGCACTTGTAGTAGGGACTCTTGACGATCAGTCTTGCCACTCATCTCCCTCCTCCCAGACTTCACGCACCCGTTGGTCCAGGGAGATGCGGCCGTTGGTTTTCTTCACATTGTTGATACTCTCCGTGCGGCGCCGCTGAAGATCATCTTCGTTGAATTGATAGGCGTCCGCCAGAATGCCGGCCACCATGTCCTGCTCCACTGCTTGCTTGTACAGCAGAGAGGCCATCCGATTCTCCAACTGTCCCAGCCGTCCATCCACATAGGACTTGATGGAGGTGGGGAGAAACAGTCCGGCATTGTTGGCGCTGAGATAGTCCAGGTAAAAGTCCACCGCCCGCTCAATGAAGGCGGTGATGCTCCGGCTCCCATCCTCCTGATACCGGCGCTCCAGGATGGCCTTTTTCTCCGGTGAGAGGTAGAGGGGGAATTTTTCTTTTTTGCTCATAATGTTCTCCTTTCCGGGGGTTGCCCCCTGTTTTTTCCTTGTGACAGTAGGCTTTCGGGGATTATGACCGCAGAGATGATATCACGGCCCGGATTTTGACCCCATTTCCAATCCCCGCAAAAGCCCCCGCAACTGCCCGCACTGCGGGCAGAGGTGCTCCAGACAGGGGCGCTTGCGACCCCGTTGTTTATCCTGCTCTTTCTTTCGTCCCTCGGTTCCGTTCAAAAAGGGCCGGAAGCCTTGTGCCGCAACGCCTCCCACAACCGGCCCACACCGGCCCGAACCGGCAGGGCCCTGCCCCTCCCGTCATCGGGCCACACAGCGGCCCACAGGGGCGCACAGGCGGGAGGATAGCGGGCCCCGGGAAACGCTCTCCCGGGGCGGCCGAAGCCGTCTGTGAAACTGCCGGAAGTCTCCCGCGCATCCCTGCGGGACCATGCTGTCGTACAACAGCCACTCGCATATCATCCTGCGGATGCCGCTCTGGATCTCCTCCCTGCGCATTTTTGCGAAGGCCCGCTGCTCCTCTGTCAGATCCCCCTTGGTCTCGTCGCACAGGAAGAGCAGTACCGCATCTTCGCTGATAGGTGTGTCGTGGGCGTCGTTCCAGCTGTTGACGATGTACCGCACGGTGAGCGCGGTTCTCCAGGCGGACAGCTCGGAATCGCTTTCGATGAGGCGGTCGGTCATCTCTCTCCACATCACGCCGGCGCACCTCCTTCCCGGCCATACTTCTCCAGCCGTTTCTGGGTTTTCCACTTCTCCAGCATCCCGTCGGCCTCCGCCAGCTGGTGCAGGTGGTACGCCTCTACCACCTGCTGGATGGGGAGGATGGTGTAGCGCAGACAGCCGTTGAGGATGCGGCCGTCCCGGGTGGCGACGGTGGTGCGCTCCGTGATGATGAGGCCCCGCTCCTCCAGCTCCGCCACATACTTGCGCACCGTGTTCACGCTCATGCCGGTGGCGTGCCCGATGGTGCGGTAGCTGGCCGTGCACTGGTAGGTCTGACGGTTTTCGATGCGCATCAGGAAACCGTAGACCGCGATGGCCCCGGCAGACAGCCCCAGGGAGTAGATCTCATTGGGGAGAGGGAAGTAGTTCTTGATGGGGTCCCGCCTGGTCCAGTTCGATTTTCTCATTTCGCACCTCCCGCCTTGCGCTCCGCCCACTGCCGGAAGGCATCCCGGGGCACTGCCAGACGGCTCCCCACCTTCAGGGTGGGGAAGTCCGGCTCGTGCATCAGCTCGTAGGCGGAG
>ERZ1106964.1977-NODE-1977-length-12018-cov-3.674078_pt1 | contig 12018 bp, 6 predicted proteins | sample MGYA00403682_ERZ1106964 | MGnify/ENA primary metagenome ERZ1106964 (study PRJEB35170, sample SAMEA104062451) | human gut metagenome | biome: human gut; feature: human-associated habitat; material: faeces | place: Denmark | collected 2013-04-10 ...
GGGACGGGGCAGGGCGGGGTGCCGCAGCCGTGTTGTTGCTTGATGGTGCCGCGATTTTGTCATGCAGCGTCGGTGGAGATCCAGACAGCGTCCCTATGCTGACGTTCTGAGACCATTGGCGTCGTTACTGATTCATAGAATGGCCCGGCGCCGACGCTCAAAGAGGCTAGCGTCGGCGGTGGGCCAATATTTGTCGCGTTGCCGATGGTTGTGGGCCTCGTAGCGTCGGTAGTGTGCCATAGCCTGGCAATTTGCCGACGATAAGCTTTCCCAGAGTCGGTATTTCGCCATAAGTTGGTCCGCTGACGACGCTGAGCCGTTTGGCTGTCGGTGCAGTACCAATATTTGGCCCGCCGCCGACGTATGGAGGGCCATCTGGTGGGGTATCGCAGGCGGGGTGTTGTGCCGGAGTCAAAGCGTGGCCCGGCGCCGACGCTGAGTGCCCTCATGTCAGCCAGGTGCATAAGCAAATGCCACGATACGGCATTTCCCGCGGGTTTGCCCGAACCGGCCTGTAGGATGTTACGTGCGTATTGACAAATCCGCGTGGCCCGGCGCCGCCCTGGCACAACGCCGCAGTCGCGTCCGCAAGAGGGCCCGCGCAATAACCAGTAAAGGAGGAACAATGGGTCAGGGTCAATCATCCGTTTTTGATCTCGCGGCAGTGGCTGCGGCGTCCAATGGGGGGAACAACGACCCGCTGCTGCCTCCGGCGCGATTCATCGGCGATCCGCAGAAGCCGAGTCGTATGCCGTACAACAAGTACGCCGCCTACGACAAGCAGATCCCGTTTGATTACCCGGAGCGTACGTGGCCGGGCAAGCGACTGCAGCGCGCGCCGCGCTGGTGCTCCGTCGATCTTCGCGACGGCAATCAGGCCCTCGTCAACCCGATGGATTCCGAGCGCAAGCTGCGTTTCTGGAACCTGCTCGTCTCCATGGGATTCAAGGAGATCGAGGTGGGCTTCCCGTCCGCTTCCGAGACCGATTTCGACTTCATCCGTATGCTCATCGAGCGTGAGCTGATTCCGGACGACGTGACCATCGTGGTACTCACCCAGTGCCGCGAGCACCTCATCCGCCGCACTTACGAGGCGCTCAAGGGCGCCAAGCGCGCCATCGTGCACTTCTACAACTCCGTGTCCGTGCTGCAGCGCGAAGTGGTGTTCAAGAAGAACAAGGAAGAGATCAAGAAACTCGCTACCGATGCCGCTGAACTATGCAAGGACCTCGAATCCGAGGCCAAGGGCATCGACCTGTACTACGAGTACTCGCCGGAATCCTTCACCGGAACCGAGCCGGAGTACGCCGTTGAGGTGTGCAACGCCGTGATCGGCGTCATCAAGCCGACTCCCGAGCATCCGATGATCATCAATCTGCCCGCCACCGTGGAAATGACCACGCCGAACGTGTTCGCCGACGAAGTGGAGTACGTCTCCACCCACCTCGACGACCGTGATTCCGTGGTGCTCTCCCTCCACCCGCACAACGACGAAGGCATGGGCGTGGCCGCCACCGAGCTGGCCGTGCTGGCCGGCGCCGACCGCGTGGAAGGCTGCCTGCTGGGCAACGGTGAGCGCACCGGCAACGTTGACCTGGTCACGCTGGGCCTCAACTGGCTCACCCAGGGCATCGACCCGCAGCTCGACCTGTCCAACGTACCTGAGATCCGCAAGACGGTTGAGTACTGCAACCAGATCAAGATTTCCGAGCGCCATCCGTACGCCGGCAACTTCGTGTTCACCGCGTTCTCCGGCTCGCATCAGGACGCCATCAAGAAGGGTCTCGAGGCCCGTCAGGTGGCCGCCGAGCGCGCTGGCGCCGATCTCGACAGCTTCGTCTGGCTCGTGCCCTACCTGCCGATCGACCCGAAGGACATCGGTCGCACCTACGAGGCCATCATCCGCGTCAACTCGCAGTCCGGCAAGGGCGGCATGGCATACCTGCTCAAGACCAACCACAACCTTGACCTGCCGAAGCGCCTGCAGATCGAATTCGACAAGATTGTGCAGAACTTCGCCGACACCACCAAGAAGGAAGTCAAGGACGAGGACATCTGGCGCTTGTTCAAGGATGAGTACCTGCCGGTCGAACAGTCTGGCATGACCGCCGCCGGCGTGGTGGTGGGCGATACCCACGACGCTTCGCTTGCGCCTTGGGGCCGCCTGAAGCTGCTCAAGGTGTCCGTCAGCTCCGGTGAGGACGGTTCCGACACCGTGCTCAAGGCTCGCCTGCTCGACCGCGGCGTGAACGTTGGGGGCGAGCAGCCCGTGGAGCGCGAGGTGTCCGGCATCGGCAACGGTCCGATCGCCGCCTTCCTCAACGCCATTTCCAACTTTGGCGTTGACGCCTCGATTATGGATTACGCGGAGCACACCATGTCCGTCGGCACCGACGCCATGGCCGCCTCGTACGTGGAATGCCAGGTCGGCGAGGCCGATGACGCGCAGATCGTGTGGGGCGTCGGCATCGATTCGTCGATTACCACCAGCGCCCTGAAGTCGATTATCTCCGCCATCAACCGTTCCCAGCGCAAGCGCTGAGCGCTAACAGAACACAAACAAGGCTCCCTCTGATTGCATCAGGGGGAGCCTTGTTGTCTGTGTTTTACTTACTACTGGGTGACGCCGTTGGTGCCGGTGTTCCCGCCGGTGCCTCCGGAATTACCATTATCGTTGCCGGTATTGTTCCCGTTGTCACCGCCGGTATTGTTGCCGGCGTTGCCATCTCCGCCGGTAGTGGTGCCGGGATAATTCGGGCACTCGGTGGAATAGCTCGGATTGGCGAGGCACTGCTGGGCGAACTCCTGAGCCTGCTGTTGCTTCTTGGCTTCCTCTTCGGCCGCCTTCTGCTGTGCGTCCTGCTCAGCCTGCTTCTGCGCGTCTTCGGTGGACTGCTTGTTGGTGTTGTTGGACAGGCCGCTGCTCTGTCCCTTGCCCAAGCCCCAAGTGCCGTCGGAGCCGCCGATCTTGCCGTTGTCTTTAGCGGTCGGGAACTGCTCCACCTCGGTGCCTTGCAAGGCCTGAGCCATGAACTCCTGGAACAGGTGGGCGGGGTATCCAGTGGAAGAGACGCCGTATCCGGAGAAGGCTGGCACCACTTGCGGATTGCCCTTATCGTCCGGATTCCAGATAGCCCACACATTCATCATGCTGGGGGTGTACCCCACGAACGACGAAGCCATTTCGTCGTTGGCGGTACCGGACTTGCCGGCGACGGGCCGGCCCAACATGCTGGATGTGCCGGCCGCCGTACCGTACGTGGTGGTGCCCTGCATGGCCTTCTGTACCAAAGCGCAGTCGTTGGCATCGAACACCTTGGTGCCGTTGCTGGGCGCGTTGTACATGTCCTTATTGTTGGAATCAAGCACTTTGGACACCATGTGCAAGGTGTTCTTCACGCCATTGTTGGCGATGGTCGAATGGCCTTGCGCCAAATCCCACACGGTCAGGGCGTTGATGCCCAGCACGTTGTACATGGAGTTTTCATCGATATCGCCCTGAATGCCCGCTTCATGGGCGATTGCGGCCGTGCGCTTCGGCGTCAGATGCTCATTGACGTTCATGAACACCGTGTTCACCGAGTTGGCGGTGGCCTGATACAGATTGATGTTGCCCCAGTTGTTCTCCAGAGCGTTGTTCACCTCTTGATCCAAGCCGGTGAAGTGCTGGTGGGAATTGCCGTTGAACAACGTATCGAAGCTGACGCCGGATTGCGCGGCCCCCAGCAAAGCGAACGGCTTCATAGTCGAACCCGGTTCGAATACGGCCTGATCGGCATTGTTGAGCTGCTTGGACAGATAATCTGAACCGGCGTATACGGACAATACTTCACCGGTCTTCGGGTCCAGCGCTATGCCGCCGATTTGCAGGGATTCAGGCATGTCGTCCAGACGGGTGTCGCCGATGGACTGCATAAGATCCTGCTTGCTCTTGTCGATGGTGGTGATGATCTTGTATCCGCCAGTATCCAAATCCTCTTTGGTAAAGGCCTTGGACTGCACCAGCTCGCGGCGCACCATATCCAGCAGATAACCGTTCGGCCCCGCGTATTCGTTCTGCTGCGCCACCGCGGCGGTCTGCGGGAACTTGGCATCAGTGTGCTGCTTGGCAGTGATGTAACCATCCTCCTGCATGATGTTCAGCACACGCTTGAAGCGCGATTTGGCCATATCGGCGTTATCGGCCGGATCCCACGTGGACGGTGACGGAATAATGCCGGCGATCATCGCCGCCTCAGACAGCGTCAGATCCTTGGCGTCCTTATTGAAGTATGCCTTGGCCGCTGCCTGGATACCGTAGGAGTTGCGGCCCAGATAGATGGTGTTCATGTAATTGCACAGCACCTCGTCCTTGGATTCGGTCTGCGCGATTTTGATGGCCATGATGGCCTCGCGCGCCTTGCCCACATAGGATGTGGTTTCGCCCATGTAATACCGCTCGGCATACTGCTGGGTGATGGTGGAACCACCTTGGCGCGTGCCCTTGGTCACATTATTAATGAATGCGCGGGCGATGCCCTTCAGATCAAGGCCTTTATCCGTGTAGAACGTACGGTTTTCGGACGCCACAATCGCGTTGCCGATGTAGTCCGGCAGCCCCTCGCAAGAGATGATTTCACGATTCTGTTCCGCGTAGGAGCCGATCGCGGTGGTGCCGTCCGCGTAATACACGGTGGTTTTCTCGGCCAACGCGAACTTTTCGGGTTGCGGGACCTCGGTGGTGGTGTACAGGTATGCGAATACTGCGATACCGGCCAGCAAGCCCAGTCCAATCAGGGAGAAGAAGATGCCCAGCACCCATTTCAGTACACGGTGCTTGCCTTTTCCTGTGTTCTTTTTCTTCCTGTTCGGGGCTCGATGGCTATTGGAAGCCTTGTGGCTTGCGTGGCGGGAACGGCTCTCCTGGGGCGTATAGGGGCCCTCCTGTGCGGAGTGGCCGGCTCTGCTTTGCGCGGTGCGCGGTTGCCTCAGAGCGGGGCCATTGCCTCCCGAATGTGCACGACGAGTATAAGAAGCCATGGTGTCCACCGTAACTGTTGGCCTTGAACAATCGTTTGACGTGAGCGTAGCCACACGCGTTTATGCCGGTATTTTTCCGGAATTCTTACAATTGGGCACGCTTCTTGATGCTGCATGAATATTGCCTGAATGCGCTGGTTGGCCTGTCGTGCGACCCGGCGCGCACGTTTCGTGTCGCTGCGCTGGTCCATACGTCTCCATAGACTTATCCCCAGCCTCCACGCGGCGCTATGTCACCCAACTCCCCCAGGGCAGGAATGCAGCAAGGGTAAGTGGCCTCTGACGGGTGCGTGGAGGTTTTCTTTATGTGCGGATTTGGCTGTGAGCTGGCACTAGCGTGGTCCCCTGTCCGGGGCGCGGCCGTACAGTCGAACGTATGAATGACGCACAGACCCCTAGAATTCGCGACCCGCATGCGGCGGTCAATCTGGTCGGCTCAGGCGCAGCACAGCCTGACTCGTCGTCGAACGTTGTTGACCCATTGGCTGCGCTCGGCCCGGTCTCCGGTTCAGATGCATCGGCATCCACATCAGGCTCCTTACGGGATTTCAGGCCGCTGGACATGGACGATGCGGATGGGGCATCTGATATCGACCGTGGCTTGGCCCGGCTTGACCCGCTTACCGTGCGCCCGCGAATCTCCAGCCGCGTACTGTGCGTGGTATTCGGTCTGCTCCTGATCGCTATCGGCTTCGGCGTGTGGTGGGGGTGCGTGTTTACCGAAAACGGACAATCGTACGACGAACTGGTCTGGAAAAACCTGCACAACGATGTACCGTCCTGGGCCACCGGCGTGATGAACGCCGTCGCACAATCCTGGCTGGTTATCGCTGTCAGCTGCACAATTGCCGCAATCGGCATTATTACGGCGCTGATTCGACGCCGCTGGTGGTTGGCCGGGCAAATCGCCGTGTTCGCCGTGGTCTGCTTGGCCGTCACCCGTATCAAGGGTCTGTTGCCGCGTCCGTTCATCATCAACACTGAATCTCCTGCCGCTAATTCCGCGCCTTCCGGTCACACGATGCTGGCCGCAGCCTGTGCGGTGATTCTGCTGCTTACCGTGCCTCGTGCGGTTCGAGCTTTGGCGGGCGTCATCGGCGTGGTTTGGGCGGTGACCGTCGGTGTCTCCGTGATATACGGACAATGGCATCGCCCTTCGGATGTGGCGATGTCCATCCTGCTGGTGGCGGGATTGGCCCTGCTCGCTCTGGCAGTTACGCGCAAGTCCGGCATGGACGAGCCGGGTCGCCGCGTCTCCTCAGTGAGCGTGCAAATCGTCGGCAGCGTGCTGATTACCGGGGGCCTGCTGTTGCTCGCCTACAGCGGTTATGTGATCTGGCAGGTGGTGCCGGGGCTCAATGTCAGCGCCAGCTGGGCGGTTCAGGGGGCGAATGTCAGCGCTGTTGTGGGCATTGCGGGTGTGGCCATGCTCGCATTCGGACTGTTGCTGGCCCTGCGTCAGATTACTGCAGCGCCCTTAAGCCGGCTGGGTCTGATCGGCGCTCCGCCGGCACCGCCCAAACGGTAAAACATGGGGTGCGAACGGCCGAATTTGCCCGGCACAACGGCGGAATTTGGCAGTTGGACATGATTCATGAGTATTATGACGCCAGAAACGTCGTGTGTTTCGCGCAATACATAAGGAGTGGGTATGGCTACCAAACTGGTGATTGTGGAGTCTCCGACCAAGGCCCACAAGATCGGTGACTACCTGGGCAAGGGGTACACCGTCATGGCGTCGGTCGGCCATATCCGAGACCTCGCGCAGCCCAGCCAGGTGCCCGCGGCAGACAAGGCCAAGTTCGGCAAGTTCGGCGTGGACGTCAACGACGGGTTCAAGCCGTATTACATTGTCGACGGCGACAAGAAGCGTACGGTCAGCGAACTCAAATCGGCCCTGAAGAACGCCGATGAACTCTATCTGGCGACTGATGAGGATCGCGAGGGCGAGGCCATCGCGTGGCACTTGGTGCAGACCTTGAAACCCGAGGTGCCGGTCAAGCGCATGGTGTTCCACGAGATCACCAAGAACGCCATCAACGCCTCCCTGAACAACACGCGCGATGTGGATGGCAATATGGTCGACGCACAGGAGACCCGCCGCATCCTCGACCGTCTGTACGGCTATGAGCTGTCGCCGGTGCTGTGGCGCAAGGTGGGCCCAGGCCTGTCCGCCGGCCGCGTGCAGTCCGTGGCCACCCGCCTGATCGTGGAACGCGAGCGCGAACGCATGGCGTTCAAGCGCGCACCGTACTGGGATATCGTCGCCACGCTGTCCGCGCCTGACGCGCTGGGGGAGCGTGCCGAATTCTCCGCCCGCATGATCGCGCTCGGCGGCAAGCGACTCGCCGGCTCCAAGGATTTCGGTGCCGACGGCCAGCTGACCCCGGACGGGTTCGCGGCGAACGTTCGCCAGCTTGATGAGGCTGGTGCCACCGCCGTGGCTTCGGCGCTGAAGACCGCCGATTTCACTGTGATGTCGATGGAAACCAAGCCGTACCGCCGCCGCCCGCAGCCGCCGTTCACCACCTCGACCCTGCAGCAGACCGCCGGCAATCGCCTCGGCATGGGTGCTCGCGCCGTGATGCGCGCGGCCCAAAGCCTGTACGAGAACGGCTACATCACCTATATGCGAACCGATTCGGTGACGCTGTCGCAGGAGGGCATCACCGCCGCCCGCAACGCCGTCTCCTACCATTTCGGCGACAAGTTCCTCTCCGCCGAGCCCAAGCAGTACGCCACCAAAACCGCTGGCGCGCAGGAAGCCCACGAGTGTATTCGCCCGGCGGGCTCGCGCTTCCACGACCCGGACGAGCTGGCTTCCAAACTTCCCGGCGACCAGCTGCGCCTATACACGCTGATCTGGCAGCGCACGCTTGCCTGCCAGATGGCTGACGCCACCGGTTCCACCGCCACCGTGCGCCTGTCTGCGCCGGCCGGCCCCACCGAGGGCGAGGCCGTGTTCCAGGCGTCCGGCACCGTCATCGAATTCCCCGGCTTTATGAAGGCCACGGGGGAGGGGCGCAAGCCCAAGGCCGCCGCTCCCGGCGCTGGGGCTGGCTCGGACCAGGCTGCTGCCGCCGGCAAGACGGACGCCAAGGCCGTCAGGGGTGACGCCTCCGAATCCAACACCTCCCTGCCGCCGATGAGCGTCGGCCAGCAGGTCGAGGCAAGCGACATCGAACCGGACGGCCATGAAACCCAGCCGCCGGCCCGCTACACCGAGGCCACGCTGGTCAAGACGCTGGAAGCCAAGGAGATCGGTCGCCCGTCCACTTACGCGAGCATTATCTCCACAATCATGGATCGCGGTTACGTATACGAGCGTGGCCGTGCGCTGATCCCCAGCTGGCTCGCCTTCTCCGTGACCAAGTTGCTCGAGACGAACTTCCCCAAGCTGGTCGACTACCAGTTCACCGCCGAGATGGAAAACGGCCTTGACCGCATCGCCCACGGCGAGGAATCCGGCCGCGACTGGCTCACCCACTTCTACTTCGGTTCCGGCGAGGACGCCGCCCGCAACGCCGACGAGGCGCACGAAGGCCTGCAACAGCAGGTCGCGCAGCTCGGCGAGATCGACGCGCGCGCCATCAACACCATCGACATCGGCGACGGCCTGCACGTGCGCGTCGGCCGTTACGGCCCGTATCTGGAAGACATGGAGCATCTGGACGCCGAAGGCAACCCGAAGCGCGCGTCTCTGCCGGACACCATCGCGCCGGATGAGCTGACGGTGGCCGTGGCCCGCGATTTGATCGACAACCACTCCGGTGGACCGCGCGAGCTGGGCGTTGATCCGGTATCCGGCGGTACCGTCGAGGTGCGCAATGGGCGTTTCGGCCCGTATGTGGCGTTGGTGCCGCCGGCTGAGGCTTCGGCTGGCGCTGCTGGCGATACTGCTGGTGCTTCTGCGGCCAAGAAGGGTTCGAAGAAGGCCGCGGCCGCCGCCGCGTCGCGCCCGAAGATGGCCTCGTTGTTCAAGACGATGAGCCCTGAATCGCTGTCGCTGGAAGACGCGCTAAAGCTGCTGAGCCTGCCGCGCGAAGTGGGCACATACGAGGAAACCAACGCCGAAACCGGCGAGGTATCCGAATGCACGGTGGCCGCCAACAACGGTCGCTACGGCCCCTACCTGACCAAGACGGGTGCCGACGGCAAGTCGGAGACCCGCTCGCTGGCCTCGGAAGACGAGATCTTCACGGTCGATATCGACAAGGCCAAAGAACTGTTCTCGCAGCCCAAGTACGGCCGCGGGCGTGGCCGTGGTGCCGCCAAGCCGCCGCTGCGTGATTTGGGCAAGGACCCGAACACCGGCAAGAACGTGACCATCAAGGACGGCCGTTTCGGCGCGTACATCACCGATGGCGAGACCAACCGTACGGTGCCGCGTCAGTACACGCCTGAATCCATCACCCCTGATGACGCCTTCCGACTGCTCGCCGAAAAGCGTGCGGCTGGTCCCTCCACCCGTGGCCGTCGCGGTGCTGGGCGTGCTGGTGGCGCCAAGGCCGTTGCCGGCAAGGGCAAGAAGGGCGGTACCTCGGCTGCGGTTTCGGCGCAGGAGGCCAAGCGCGCCGAACGCCGTGCCGAAGTCAAGAAGTTGGCGAACAAGGGCTGGTCCAACCAGCGCATCGCCGAAAAACTCGGTTCCACCCCCGCCACTGTGAAAAAGGACGTCGACTGGCTGACCGCCAACGAGGGCTACGAGCGCCCCGCCGTAATTCCCAAGCGTGGCTGAGCGGAATTATTGCTCTACTTGCGTTTCAAGGGGCTGATTTCTCGTTTTGAGAATATCTACTTCCGCTTCAAGGGGCTGGTCATCTGCTGAACCACGAGTATGAACGGCTCCGCGCCAACGTCATTCCGCCGTTTTGGAACGTTGTCTACTTGGGCAACAGCCCCTCGAAACGGAAGTAGACCTTCAGAAAAGACCAAATCAGCCCCTTGAAACGGAGGTAGAGCTGGTTTAACTGCCTGTTGGGCGCAACTCTGCGCCTAACGCTAAGGTCAATAGCATGAGCGGTCTGTTTGTTTCGTTTGAAGGTGTCGATGGCGTGGGCAAGACCACGCAAGTCGAGCGGCTGCATGCGTATCTTGAGGCTCAGGGGCGTACCGTGGTCGTTACCCGTGAGCCGGGAGGCACTGCGTTAGGCAAGGCCATTCGCCAACTGCTGTTGCACGGTGTGGATGGGGGCGCAGTCGACATCGCACCGCGCGCCGAGGCGCTGCTATTCGCTGCAGACCGAGCCCAGCACGTTGCCGAAACCATCCGCCCGGCATTGGAGCGCGGTGAAGTGGTGATCACCGACCGCTATTTAGACTCTTCCTTGGCCTATCAGGCCGGTGGCCGCGAACTCACTCCAGAAGAGATTCGATCCTTAAGCATGTGGGCCACCAACAACCTGCTGCCCGACCGCACGTATTTGCTGGATATGGACCCAGCCCTGTCCCACCATCGCCTCGAACACGCGGAAGACCGTATGGAATCGGCCGGTGATGACTTCCAGTCCCGCACCCGCCAGGCCTTCTTGGACTTGGCCGCCGCCGAGCCGAATCGTTTCCGCGTTATCGATGCGAGCCAGAGCATTGAAGCGGTATGGGCTGCCATCGAATCCGACATCAAGGAGCTCGCATGAGCGTATGGGATTCACTAGTCGGCCAAAAGCCGGTAATCGACATGCTCAGTCGTATCGCGCAGGGCGACCCGAGCCAGATCACCCAGTCGTGGCTGATCTGTGGACCTCCCGGATCGGGCCGTTCCAACATGGCCCGAGCATTCGCGGCGGCGCTGGAAAGCCCGGATCACGGCATGAGCGCTGAGCCCACGCGCGTCACCCAGCAGGTGCTTGCCGGCACGCATCCGGATGTCACGGTGCTGACCACGAACAAGGTGACTATTGGTATCGATCAGGTGCGTGAGATCATCACTACCTCCGAGCAGATGCCCGCCACCGCGCCGTGGCGCATCATCATCATCGAAGACGTGGATCGCATGCTTGAGCGCACCACCAACGTGCTCTTGAAAGAGATTGAGGAGCCGGCCGAGCATTGCATCTGGCTACTGTGCGCGCCCAGCGCCCAGGACGTGCTGCCCACCATCCGCTCGCGCACACGCATCGTGAACCTCGCCGTGCCCTCCACCCAGGCGGTGGCCGGATTCCTGACCTCCACCACCAATGTCGAGCCAAAAGTGGCGCAGCGTGCGGCCCGACTCGCCGAAGGCCATATCGGCATCGCCAAGTTGTACGCCACCGACGAACGGGTTATGTCCGACCGCGATGAACTTGTGGTCGGTGTGCTGAATCTGGCCCGTGCCTCGGATGCAGTGTTGTTGGCCGGCAATCTTATCGACAATGCCAAGGCCCAGGCCGAGGCGGACGCGAACCGCATCACCGCCGGCCAGGAAGCGGAATTCCGCCGCATCAACGGACTGGCACCGAGCGACCGCATCCCGCCGAAACTGCGTGGCGCATTCAACCAGATTGCCAAGAAAGACGATGTGAAGCGTTTGGTCACCCGTCGTACGCGCGACGTATTGGATCGTGCGCTGAACTCCATCGCTTCCATCTACCGAGATGTGGCGGTGCTGCAGAACAATGCGGAGGATTCGGTGGGCCTCATCAACCTGGAGAACCGCTCGTCGATCACCGAATTGTCGGTGCGATTGAACCGGGCCGGTGCCGTGACCCGTCTGGACGAAGTGGCCCACGCCCGCAAGCGCCTAGCCGGCAACGGCAACCCGCTACTGGTATTCGAGTCCCTCTTCTGCGCCCTGATCTCATAACCCGACGCAACTAGCCCCCCTCTGATGAGTGGGGGCTGTCGAGCGCAGCGAGACTGGGGGAGAGACCCCGTAACGCACAGCCCCCAGTACGTCACACATATGAGCGATACTGGGACGTATGAAGATTTCCGCCGATTTCACCGTCATCCCGGACGATTTCGCCAAGGCTGCGGCCCCTGAATATTTCAATGGTGGCGTGCCTGTGGTCTCCTTCC
>ERZ1106964.1981-NODE-1981-length-11988-cov-2.307886_pt1 | contig 11988 bp, 7 predicted proteins | sample MGYA00403682_ERZ1106964 | MGnify/ENA primary metagenome ERZ1106964 (study PRJEB35170, sample SAMEA104062451) | human gut metagenome | biome: human gut; feature: human-associated habitat; material: faeces | place: Denmark | collected 2013-04-10 ...
TTGGCGAAGAGGTTTTATTTGCCGGCAGCAAGGCTGGCTATTCGGCCAGCGACCATTCGATCACGACCGGGAAGTGGTCCGAGGGGTATTTCCGGTTGTAACTGTTGTTGACGATGCGCCACGAAACGACCTTCGTGTCCTTCGGCGTGACGAAGACGTGGTCGATGCGCGACGCAGCGGCGGGAGGCGTCGAGATGTATTTGTAGCCGTTGTAGGTGGGCCAGTCTCCGTTGGTCTTGGACGGACAGCGGACGTAGCTGTCGGCAAGGATGCCTGATCCGGCGATCGTTTTGTAGGCTTCGGTGTTTTGGTTCGAATTGAAGTCACCCGTGCAAAAGGCCGGTTTGCCGCCTGCGATCTCCCGGACCTTGGCCACCAGCAGTTTGGCGCTCTCGGCGCGGGCCGTGGTCCCTATGTGGTCGAAGTGCGAATTGAAATGGTAGAATTCCCGTCCGTTCGCGCGGATGCGGAAATGCACCCAGTTGCACATGCGGGGCGAATAGGAGTCCCAGCCTTTGGACCCGGGGGCGGAAGGCGTTTCGGAGTACCAGAACGATCCCATATCCAATACTTCGAATTTGTCCTTGCGGTAGAAAACGGGGTTGTAGTGGCGTCGTTGGGCCGTTTTGTCACCGATGACGTTTTCTCCGACCCAGGTGTATCCGTCGAGGAACGGCTCGATGTCCTTGATCTGGGTCAGATAAGGCTCCTGCGCTCCGAAGATGTCGAACTTCTCGCTCTGGAGTAGTTGGCGAAGCAAATCCCGGCGGGTCGTCCATTTGTTGTCTTGATCGGAAGAGTTGTCGTACTGGATGTTGTAGGAGGCGACGCGACTCGGATCGAGCCACTCTTTTCCAGGTGCAGGGGCGGGGGCGGGATCGTCGTTTCCCGAACTGCACAGCGAGAAGAGCGGCAGGCAGAGCAGGAACAGACTGAAATACGGTTTTCGTATCATTTTTCCGAAAGAGATTGGTTTCGAATTTAAGACGAACTGTTTCCGGTTTTGTCCCCGGGGGGGCGAAAATTTGCTATTTCGCATTTTTTATTCGATTTTTACCGCTTGCAGGGGGACAAACCGGACGGTTTTCCGTTATATCGAATGACCGACCAAACCAATGAACCGAATGTTTCGGCAACGCAAGTACGACACCCGACGAATCGACCGGCAGTATGCCGAAGAGACCGACGTATATGTTATGTTGTATAACAGTTACGCCGATGCGCTCTATGCCTACGGCATGGGGTTCGGTTTCGACAACGAAACGGTCAAGGATGTCATCCACGACATATTCCTCGACATTATGACCCGCCAGGTCGACCTGGGCCGCATCGTCAACATCAAGGCCTACCTTTTCCGGATCGTTCACAACCGCCTGGTCGATCTGCACCGTTCGCGGGTGGACAAATGCGACCTTTCGGACCGGGAGCCGGGATTGCGGGTGTCGCTGACCTCGCTCGACGCGATGATCGAATCGGAGCACGTGCTGCGCATCCGCCAAACGATCGAGTCGCTGCTCAACCAGCTCTCGCCCAAGCAGCGCGAGGCGCTGCTGCTGCGCTTCGTCTACGAGATGGAGTATGACGACATCGCCGTCATACTCGACGCCACGCCCCACGCCGTCCGCAAGTTCGTGTCGAAGGGGCTGGGCAAACTTCGGAAGGGCAGGGAGTGCGGCAAGACGATGAAAATAGCCACTTGACACGGCGGACGCTGTTTTTTGCGGTTCGAGGGGGACAAAACGGCGGATTCGCCGTCATAGAGGAGAGCGCGGCGCCGCAGCCGCAGCATGCAGTTTGAAGATTACGTTGGAATCAATGATAAAACCGGACGATATTAAGAAGCACACGGCGGAGTTCTTCACCTCCGACCCGGACTTCGTTTTGTGGTGTCTCGATCCCGAGCGGGCGCAGGACGGCTATTGGTGCGGTTACACCGAACGCCATCCGCAGGACCTGGTCGAATTCGAGCGCGCCGTGAGCCTGGTGCGCCGTGTGGGCAAGACCCATCCCGCGCTGCCGTCCGTGGAGAAACAGTTGCTGCTCGACCGCATCCTGACCGACCATTACGCCCGGCGCCGTTTTGCAGCCCCTCCCCGCCGCCGCAACCGGACGGCGCTCTTCGCCGCCGCTTCCCTGCTGGTCGCCGGCGTCGTGGCGGCCCTGTTCTGGAGTGCGGATTTCACGGGTTCCGGGCTGCCTTCGGCCGAGGCCTATGAGAACATCACGCTCGTGACCCGCGAAGGCAGCCGCGAGGTGTACGACGACATCGCCCGTATCAGCCTTACGCCCAAGGGCGAAATCCTGATCGACGGCAAGGAGAACGAAGGGGCGGAGACCGATCGCAGGACGCCCCGGCAGGAGGTGCGCGTGCATACGAGCGAACTGGTGGTCCCCAAGGGCAAGCGCGCACATCTGCAACTCTCCGACGGGACGCGGGTGTGGATCAATTCGGCGTCGGTGCTCCGTTTCCCGTCGGCGTTCGGTGACACGCGCGACGTCTTCGTCGAGGGCGAAGCCTATTTCGAGGTGGCGAAGGATGCGAACCGTCCCTTCATCGTGCACACCGACCATTTTGCGACCCGCGTGCTGGGCACGTCGTTCGATGTGACGACCGCGCCCCGGTTCGTCGGCCGTGGTGCTGGTCGAAGGCTCCGTGGCCATCGACGTGGCCAACGGCGAATCGGTGACGCTGAATCCTTCGGAACGCTTCTCGATGAAGGACGGCAGCTATTCGGTCTACGAGGTCGATCCCTATAAATACATCAGTTGGAAGGACGGACTGTTGTTCTTCACCTCGAACACGCTGTTCGAAGTCCTGCAAAAGGTGGCTGCGTTCTACAAGATCGAAATAACCTGCTTCGGGGAGATCGGGAGCCGGAAGTGTACCGGCAAGCTGATCCTGTTCGACGACCTGGACGGCACGCTCGACGTGCTCTCCGACATTTTCCGGATCGCCTACGTCCGGGGGCCCGACGGCTCGGTGGCGGTGAGGCCTGCCCCCGACGATTGCGCCGACGCCGTATATCGCTGACAACCAATTCCAGTCTTAAATACTAACCTTAATACTGTTACTTATGAAGAAACTTTTCTTTGTGAGGAGTGGCTCGACATGCCGTATGCTGCGGATTCTTGCGGCGGCGATGCTGTTGCTTCCGGTGAATCTCCAGCCCGTCCGGGCCTCCCGGCAGGACGCCGGGGCCAAATCGTCGCTGACCGTGAAGATGAAGGACGCAACGCTGTCGAGCGTCTTTGCCGAGGTCGAGCGGACCAGCCGCTACGCCTTCATTTACACCGACGACGTGCGGCCGCTGCTCGACCGCCGGGTTTCGGTTTCGGTCAGGTCTGCGACCATCGACGAACTGCTGTCCGCGGTCCTCAAGGGAACGGAGCTGACCGGACGGGTGCGCGAAAACCAGGTGATCATCTCGAAAGCGCCCGCCCGGAAAAACGCCGCCGTCGCCCCCCCCCTCCCGGCTGCGGATTCCGGTAGGGAAATCGTCCTGCAGGGGACGGTGATCTCTTCGGCCGACAACAAGCCCATCGTCGGTGTTTCGGTCTATGTCGAGGGGACGACCGTCGGCGCCACCTCGGACATCAACGGCAACTACACCCTCAAGGTGCCGGCGGGAACGAAACACGTCACCTTCGCTTTTCTGGGCTACGACACCAAGAAGATCGCCGTCGCCGATGTCGAACTGTTCAAGCTCGTGACGCTGATCGAGGCGTCGAACGTCATGGACGACGTGGTGGTCGTGGCCTTCGGCACGCAGAAGAAGGAGAGTTTGGTGGGAGCCGTGCAGGTCGTGCGTCCCAGTACGCTCAAGGTGACGTCGAGCAACCTCTCGACCTCGTTCGCGGGCAAGATCGCCGGCGTCATCTCGACCCAGTCGTCGGGCGAACCCGGCGCCGACGGTGCGAATTTCTGGATTCGCGGCATCTCGACCTTCGGGGCTAACAAATCGCCGCTGCTGATTCTCGACGGCGTGGAGATCGTCTCGGAGATGCTCAACAACATTCCGCCCGAGGCGATCGAGTCGTTTTCGATCCTGCGCGACGCCACGGCCACGGCGCTCTACGGTTCGCGCGGCGCCAACGGCGTAATGATCATTACCACCAAAAACGGCCGCCAGTCGGAGAAGATGGCGATCAACGTTCGTCTCGAGTCGGGCATTTCGATGCCGACGCGCGTGCAGGACATCGCCGACGGCGTGACTTACATGGAGAACTACAACGAGGCGCTGCGCACCCGCACCCCGGCGGGCGAAACTTATGTGCAGCACTTTTCGGACGAGAAGATCACGGGCACGCGCAACCGGCTCAATCCCTACGTCTATCCCGACAATGACTGGTATTCGATGCTTTTCAAGGATTTTACGGTCAACGAGAACATGAATCTCAATGTGCGGGGCGGCGGCAAGGTGGTCGACTATTTCCTCAATGCTTCGATCTTCAACGAAAACGGTATCCTGAAGAAGCCCGCGGAGTCGAAATTCAACACCAACATCAATTCGCAGAAATACCTTTTCCAGGCCAACGTCGGCGCGCAGCTCACCCGAACGACCCGCGTGAGTCTGAAGATGAACACGCAACTGCTTTTCTGGCACCGTCCCGTCGAAGAGGTGAAAGACCTGTTCTACTATACGATGCGCGCCAATCCGGTCGCTTTCCCGGCCATCTATCCCAAAGGCTCCGTGGAGGATCTCGACGACCCGATTTTCGGAAATGCCCCTTCGTGGGACGGTGGTTCTACGGACATCAATCCTTATGCCCTGTTGAGCCGCGGATACGGACAGCGCCATACGCAGTACATCACCACGACCTTCTCGGTGGACCAGGACCTCGATTTCGTCACCAAGGGACTGAAGGTTCGGGGCATGGTCTCGTTCTACAACAAGACCTATGCGGCGACTTACCGTTCTTTTTCTCCCTATTATTACGAAATGACCGACTATACCGACAACGGCGACGGGACTTTCGACTACAACCTGCAAAGCATCGGCACGCCCGGATCGTCCTATCTGGGAACCTCCACGGGGCGGAACGGTTACCGTGAGATCTCGTTGCAGGGGCAGATCGAATATTCGCGCACGTTCGGCAAACACGACGTCAACGCCCTGTTCGTCTACCACCAGAAGGAGAAGGTCGACAATCAGCCCGCCAATGATGAGTACAAGGTGCTCCCTTACCGCGAGCAGGGTCTTGCCGGACGTTTTACCTATGGGTATGACAACCGCTACCTGATGGAGTTCAACTTCGGCTACAACGGCTCGGAGAACTTCATATCGGGTCGTCGTTTCGGGTTTTTCCCCTCGATCGCCGGAGCGTGGGTCGTGTCGGGTGAACCGTTCTGGGAAGGTATCCGCAGCAAGGTGAACCTGCTGAAAATCCGTGCTTCGTACGGTCTTTCGGGCAACGACTATCTGGCCGACAGCAGCAACAACATCGTCCGTTTCCCCTATCTCACGACGGTCAACATGAACAAGGCGCTCTACGTGTGGTTTTCGCCCAACTTCGTCAAGCAGACCGGACACGAGATCAAGACCGTGGGCAATCCCCTGGCCACGTGGGAGGAGAGCACCAAACTTAACGTAGGACTTGAACTGGGACTGTTCGACGCCCTGACGCTGAACGTCGACGTCTACAAGGAAAATCGTACCGGCATCTTCATGCAGCGGCGTTCGCTGCCCTCGACGATGGGCCTTTCGGGCGTCATGCCCTACGGCAATCTGGGTGAGGTGGAGAACCGCGGCGTCGATGTTTCGCTCGAATACAACAAGGCGTTCAACAAGGACCTGCTGGTCTCCGTGCGCGGAACGTTCACCTATGCGCACAACGAGGTGAAGGCCCGCGACGAGGCGAAATACCTGCCCAACAAATACAACTCCGTGCTGGGCAAACCCGTCAATTCGGTTTACGGACTGGTCGCCGACGGCCTTTTCGCCTCGCAGGAGGAGATCGACAACTCGCCCCGGCAGACCTTCATGCCCGATTATCTGCCTGGCGACATCAAATACCGCGACCTGAACGGCGACGGCGTGATCGACGCCAACGACCGCACGTCGCTGGGTTATCCCACCGTGCCCGAGATCTTGTACGGCTTCGGCGCCTCGGTCAACTACAAACGCTGGGACTTCTCGTTCTTCTTCCAGGGCACGGCGCGCGTCTCGCTGCGCATGTACGACATGCACCCGTTCCGCGACAATCAGTATTCGGGCTTCAACATGACGCAGTACGTTGCCGACGACCACTGGTCGGAAGCCGATCCCAATCCCAATGCCGCCTATCCGCGCCTGGATTACCGCTACAACGCCAACAACACGCAGACCTCGTCGTTCTGGATCAAGAACGGCAGCTACCTGCGCCTGAAGAGCGTCGAACTGGGTTTCACGTACAAAAGCCTGCGCGCCTATCTGGCCGGCACGAATCTGTTCATCATTTCGCCCTTCAAATACTGGGACCCCGAAATGGGAAGCGGCAACGGCTTGAAATACCCGTTGCAGCGCGTGGTGAAACTCGGCCTTCAGTATAACTTCTAAAATTCGAGCGACATGAAAAAAATCATATCCATTTTGCTGTTTGCGTGCGCCGGAGCGCTTGCCGCGTGCGATTTCCTCGACGTGGTTCCCGAGGGGCAGGCGACGCAGGAGGACATCTTCAAAACCTCCAAGGAGGCCCGCAAGTACCTCAATACGCTCTACACCTACGCCCCCAACATCGCGGCCTACCGCTACATGCCCGACTTCTGCGCCGGCGACGACATTATCACCGCCACCAACGGCCAGACCCGTTATTTCCCCTACAAGAGCATGCTCTACAACGAGGAGAACGCCAGCCAGACCTACTACGGTCTGTGGGACGCGACGACCTCTTCCCCGTCCGGGCGCACGAACTACGACATGTACAAGGGCATCCGCTACTGTTACATTATGATCGACAATATCGACGCAGTCCCGGGCATCTCGCCGTCCGTGGCCGACGAGTTCAAGGGCGAAACCTATTTTCTGATCGCCTATTACCACTGGGTGCTGCTGACTCACTACGGCCCGGTCATCCTCGTCAGGGGGCAGCTGGACATGGGGCTTCCCGAGGAGCAGGTCTATGTGGCCCGCAGTCCGTTCGACGAATGCGTGACGTTCATCGCCGAGACCTACGACCGCGCGGCCGATTTGCTGCACGGGTATCCGACGCGTCCCGATGCCGACCTGGGGCGCGCCACCTCGGTGGCGGCCAAGGCGATGAAGGCCCGGCTGCTGCTCTATGCCGCCAGTCCGCTCTGCAACGGCAACACGGAGTTCTACGCGCGTTTCCGCAACAACGACGGCACGCCGCTGATGAGCCAGACCTACAATCCCGAAAAGTGGAAGTGGGCGCTCGACGCCTGCCAGGAAGCGATCACGCTGGCCGAGGACAACGGGCACAGGCTCTACGAAAGCCCGAACGCGACTGCGGCTGCAACCGCTGCCGAGCGCGGCGAGATCAACTACCACGACTGCTTCGTCGAACCGCTCTGGAACACGACCGAGTACCTTTGGGCAATGGGCGACCAGACCGGCATCGGGCACTTGCAGCGTTACGGAGGCGCGCGCCTGAAGCTGCCGTACAGTACCGACGGCTTCTGCATCAACATCGTTCCGACGTTCGAGTGCGTGGAGATGTACTACACGCACAACGGCCTGCCGTGGGACCGAGACCCCGAGACCATGCATATCGACCCCTATGCCTATAATGCCGAAAAGGAGACTGCCAACCTCCATGTCTACAAGGAGCCGCGCTTCTATGCGTCGGTGGGCTACGACCGCGGCAAGTACGCCATCAACGGCGAGGAGTTCATTCTCAAATGCCGCGCCGGCGAGATGCAGGGCAGCGTGCTCGACGCCTCGAAGGAGTACCAGAGCTGTACGGGCTACATTCTCAAGAAGTGGATTCACCGCCAGTCGGCCTTCAACTACGACACCAAGTCGTGGACCTACCGCAAGTACGCCTATCCTTACATCCGCCTTGCGGAACTCTACCTGAGCTATGCCGAGGCCGATTTCGAATACAACGGGTCGTTGAGCGACGCGAGCCTCAATTATCTGAATCTGGTCCGCCGCCGCTCGGGGCTGCCCGATTTCAAGGATTCGTGGGCCTTGGCCGGGGGCATTCCCACCGGCGACGAACTGCGCAAGGTGCTGCACCGGGAGCGTTCGATCGAACTGCTGATGGAGGGCATGCGCTACCACGACCTGCGCCGTTGGAAAGAGGCGGGCGAAGCGATGTCCCGGCGTCCCAAGGCGTGGAACCTCGACGGCAGGACGGCGGCCGATTTCTACCGGGTCTCCACGATGAAGGAGAGCGGCGTCCGCACGTTCGAATCCCCCAAGACCTACTGGATGGCCATTCCGTTGAGCGAAATCAATATCAACTACAACCTCGTGCAGAATCCCGGTTACTAACCTTAATAATCCGATTGCGATGAAGAATCTTGCGATATGCCTCCTGCTTCTGCTGGGAGCCGTAGGGTGCGGCGACGATTACGTCGTCTACGAGACGGTGGACACTATGGTCTGCATCCCGAAGAACGATTTCCAGGTCCTCGAATACGATGCCGCTTCGGGCCAGGCGTGCGTTTACGATCTCTATCTTTACAAGGGCGGTTACAATGACGACGGAATCACCGTGAAACTGGTGGTCGACCCCTCCGTGCTCGATGTCTATAACGTGGAAAACAGACTCGAACTGAAGGTGATGCCCGACAGGTATTTCGCCTTCGACCCCGAAGTGCGCTTGTCGGGGGACAGGGTCATGGACCGCGCCGAAATCCGCTTCGATGCCGCTTCGATGCTTGCCGACGGCATTGATTCCTCCTATGTGCTGCCGCTTTCCGTCAGGGCCGATGATCAGGGCAAGGTGCGTCCCGAAAAGAACAGCGTAATCATCCGGGTCGTGATGAAATAACCGTGATGCGGAGGAGGTCCGGCCTCCTCCGCATCCTCAATGCAAAAAAATATGTCAAAATTCTACATGCGGCTTCTGTCGGTGTGCCTCGCCGCCCTTGTCCTGGCGGCCTGCTCCTCCTCGGAGGGCGGCGGTGACGACGGCCCGACCGCCGGACAGATTCCCGATAAGGCCGGAATGACGGTGAAGGGAATCGTGAAGGACAGCGCCGGCAATGGCATTGCCGGGGTGGTGGTGAGCGACGGCCTGGAGGTGACGGCGACCGACGAACGGGGGATTTACTATCTGGCCTCCGACCTCGCGCGGCGCAATTTCGTCTTTGTCTCCGTGCCTGCCGACTGCGAGATTCCCGCCACGCAGGGCTGTCCGCGGTTCTACCGCAAAATCGACCGCAAACAGGCCGTCAACCGGGCCGATTTTACGCTGACACGACGCAAGACTCCGTCCGACCGCCATTCGCTGATCGTTATGGCCGACATTCAGCTGGCTGCCGATAACACGTCGGTGGATTCCTATCTCGGTCATGTCGTTCCCGATGTGCTGAAAACCGTGCAGGGACTTCCGACGGAGGTTTACGGAGTCAGCCTGGGCGACCTGGTCTGGAACGATATGTCGCTTTTCCCGAAGTACCGTCAGGGGCTGGAGACGCTTGGCTTCACGACCTTCAGCCTGCCGGGCAACCACGATCACGATCCGGCCGAGTTGACCGATTCGCTCGCCTTGCAGAGCTACGAACGCTATTTCGGTCCGGCGAACTACTCGGTGAACATCGGGAAAATCCATTATCTGTTCCTCGACAACATCCTTTTCGACCATGCGCCGACCGCCGAAGAGGAGTATATGATCGGTCTTACGGACGAAATTTGCCGTTGGATCGAAGCCGATTTGCGCTACGTTCCGGCGGGCAGCACGCTCGTCGTCTCGTCCCATTGCCCGATTCTCTATCACACGAAGAACACCGCAGCGCGCAACCACCGCAATTTCCAGCGTTTCCTCGATGCGATAAGCCCCTATAAGGTCCATGCCTTCGGGGGACACAAGCACTACCATGACATTTACCGTTACGACGACGGACGCAAGGTCATGCACTGCATCGCCCGCACGCCGGGCGACCTGTTCATCAACGGCGACGTCAACTGCGACGGCACGCCGCGCGGCTATGCCGTGGTCGAGGTCGATGGCGAACGGCTCTCGTGGTATTACAAGCCGGCGGGCGGGAAGCGCGATATGCAGATGCGCCTCTATGCACCCGGACGCACCAATTCGGCCTGTGTCTATGCCAATGTCTGGGGTTATGACACGGCCTGGAGCGCCGTGGAGTGGATTCCCGCTTCGGGCGGGCAGGCGGAGGCGATGGAGCGGACGCAGCGCACCGATCCCTATTACGAGGAGGTGCTGGCGACGGGTGTGCGCGGAGGGACGCCGACCAATACGTGGCATATGTTCCGGGTCGATCCGGGCAGCGAGCGGGGCGGCATGGTGCGGGTCACCGACAGTTTCGGGCATACCTACGAATCGTCCGCGTCCTGGTAAATACGACATTCGAACAAAACCTTAAATACAACTTCAACGATGAAGAGACTTTTTCTTTTTCTGACCGTCGCGGCAGCCGTTTGCTGTGCGGCGTGCAGCGACGATCCCGAGGTCGCCGAATCCAACCTTTCACTGCTCGAGGATAACGTGACGTTCGATATGTTCGGAGGGCGCAGCGTCCTTGAAATCACGGCCGATTCGCCGTGGACGGTCTCCTGCGACGACGATTGGTGCCGCACCAACGTCGCCGAAGGTTCGCACACGAAGAAGATCGTTCTGACGGTCGACCAGAGTTTCCTGCCCGAGGAGCGCACGACCGCGGTGCGTTTTTACGCCGCGGGCGAAGAGAAGCACACCGTGACCGTGACGCAGGAGAAGTTCGAGCCGATCCTCGTGCTGGCGGAGAACGGCGCCGATATAACCGTCTACGGCGCCGGGAGCGAACCGGCCCTGAACCTGCGTGCATCCGTGGCATGGAAAATCGAGGGCGCGACCGACTGGTGCGCCGTGTCGCAGTCCGAAGGGACGAAAAGTTCGGTCGTGAAACTGTTGCTGACCGACGACGGCGAGGGCGTGCGTCCGCGCAGCGCGACGCTGACCGTCTCCTCCGAGATGGAGGGCGTCGAACCGCAGCAGGTGACCGTCGTGCAGCGGTCGACCGGAGCGAATACGGTCGTGGTCCGGGCGGGTGAAACCCGTGCGTTTCCGGCGCGGCGCACCGACGGCGCGTATGTGAAGGGCGTTGCGGCGGACTGGGTCTGGACCACCGACGCAGAGTTGCTTTCGGGGCTTGACTACGACGCTTCCCGGAATGAAATCACCTGCACTGCGGCCAAGTCGAAGCAGGGCAGCGGGCTGGTTGCGCTGTTCGACGCCGGAGGCGCGGTTGTCTGGTCGTGGCTGGTCTGGGTCGTGGACAAGATGCCTTCGGACGTGACCGTCGGCGGTATCGCCTGGCAGGACCGCAATGTCGGGGCCGAATACCATTCGACCGATCCGAAGGCCTGTGTGCAGGATTTCCGCTCCTACGGACTGTTCTATCAGTGGGGCCGCAAGGAGCCGTTCATCGGCGCGAAGATCCTCTCGAAGAACAAATATTACGAGGGGCATGCGGAGTATCCCGATGCTTTCGGCGCGATGACGCGCGAGGTGGTTTTCAACGCCTCCCGCACCGCCGGCTGGCAGATCAGCGGTGAGGAGATGACCGCCGCAACGGCAAACGGCAATCCGACGACGTTCTATACCCGGTCGTCCGCAGCGATGTCCGAAGGCTGGACCGAGGGCGGCAAGGGGCTGAACGATCCCTGCCCGGTGGGATACCGGGTGCCGACGGCGGCCGAATGGCAGTCGCTGCTTGCCTACGTGGACGGCAACGCCGCCAAGAACCAGGACTCGGGCGACACGTACAGCCGCTGGTATGCGCTCAATTCGGGCGGAACCCTCATCGGCCCGTCGACGATGTTCCGCAAGGGCGATAACGGCCGCATCCACTATCCGGGGCGTTCGGCAGCCTATTGT
>ERZ1106964.1982-NODE-1982-length-11959-cov-2.982359_pt1 | contig 11959 bp, 11 predicted proteins | sample MGYA00403682_ERZ1106964 | MGnify/ENA primary metagenome ERZ1106964 (study PRJEB35170, sample SAMEA104062451) | human gut metagenome | biome: human gut; feature: human-associated habitat; material: faeces | place: Denmark | collected 2013-04-10 ...
TCGGCACAACATTTAAACGATAATACAGATCCGCTCTGAATTCTTTTGTTTGAATCATTTCCTCCAGATTTCTATTGGTAGCGGCTATGATCCGCACATCTACATCGATCGGTGCTTCTCCGCCAACACGGTCGATCTGATGTTCACTCAGAACCCTGAGGAGCTTTGCCTGAAGGTATAGCGGCATTTCTCCAATCTCATCCAGGAATAAAGTTCCATGATTTGCCAACAAAAATTTTCCGATCTTTCCGCCTTTTTTTGCTCCGGTAAATGCGCCGTCTTCATAGCCAAACAATTCACTTTCCAGAAGTGTATCCGGGATTGCCGCACAGTTGACCGAAATAAACGGATGCTTTCTCCGTACTCCATGCGCATGGATCATTCTTGCGATCAATTCTTTTCCTGTACCGCTCTCTCCGGTGATCAGTACACTCACAGAATTATCTGCAACGATTTCTGCCTGATCGATCGTTTTTCGCATTTTACAGCTGGAAAAAATGATCTGCCTCTCGATCGCCACATCCGGTGTGTTCTGAGTAAGATCATTTTGTATCTTTGAAAACGGACTGAAAATAAACAGAATATTATCCAGAGACTGATTGATCGGATATATCTGCACCTGAAGAGAGAACTGAACTTCACCGATCATTTTATGGATCTCTGTGATCTGTGACCGGTCTTTCTCTGAAAAGTGATCTGACAAAGCTAACAGCTCCTGCAAAAGTACCGGCTGAACTTCGTCATCACCATAATGAAGGTATGTCTTCGCACAGCTGTTGATGTGAAGGATCCCCTGCTCCTTTGAATAGAGAATGATCCCCTCCTGCATCGTATCGATCACAGCATTTAGTCTGTTTTTTGTCAACATCGTGCGCTCCAGAAGATCTTTTTCTTTATACTTGCTGGCAATCAGATCCGTAAGGTTTTCAATATAGCGAAGCAATTGCTCTTTCTTCTCGATCAGGATTCTTTGCTGGTTTTTCTGTGAACGAAGCAAGCACGATCACAGCCTCCATGTTCCCGTCAATATAGACCGGTGCAGCGATCAGCGAATAATATTGACTGCCTTCATAACTGCGCAGGCGTACGTTCGAAGCAACATATTCGCTCGTGTCGATCGCGATCACCGTCTTTCCGGATTGTATCACCTGGTTTGTATAGCTTCTTTTCCATTTTTCATCGATCGCTTCATTTTTCTTGTAACTTTCCGGCTGAAAAAAGTCTCCGGTCCAGGCAATCCGCTCAAATGGATCGATATTTAAAATCGTCATTTCCAGATCGATCACGACCGAGAAATTCTCCAGAAGTTTTGACAGATACTCTTTCATTTCTATCAGACTCATATTTTATTCCCACCTCATAAACTCCGGAAGTCCTGTATCCCGTTTTTCTTAACATCGTATGATTTTTCTAAAACCTGTTAAGGATAATTATATCATATCCAGAAACAAAGAAAGACCGGAAAATTCCGGTCTTCCATGATTTTTCACTTATACATGATACATTTCCGGCTTCCTGTCTTTAAAGGAAGGAAGTTTCTTCCGCACTTCCGCGATCCGATCCGTGTCGATATGAACCGGGATCAGATCTTCCCTCTCATTTCCGCAGGAGATCGGAACACCCATCGGGTCAACCGCAACGCTCTCTCCGAGATAAGTTGGACCACACTGGTCACATGCAAGCATGAACACAGTATTTTCGATCGCACGCGCTGTGATCAGCGTTCTGAAATGATGGCTCTTTAAATCACCTTTCACCCACGCCGTCGGCATGATCAGAATATCAGCACCTTTTGACACCTGATCTCTGGCCACCTCAGGGAAACGAACTTCGTAGCAGACAAACAGACCAATCTTTCCAAATGGAGTCTCCACCGGTTCAAAAAAGCTTGTTCCCGGCTTGATATTCGTTGATTCCTTGTATCCAAATGCATCGTAAAGATGGGTTTTGCGATAGGACTGAACGATCTCACCCTGGCTGTTCAACATGACCGTCGTATTGTAATTTCTGTCATCCGCATCATCCTCAACCTTTTCACGCATTCCGAAAACCATCCAGATCTGGTTTTCCTTCGCAAGCTTCTGCATTCCTTTTACAAATGGTCCATCTAACGGCTCTCCAACACCCAGGATCACAGAGCGGTCAGTTCCCGCCGGATAATGGCTCATAAATACTTCCGGAAATACCATAAAATCCGGATGATACAGCTTCACGGCTTTTTCTACCGCTGCTGCGGCTTTTTTCAGATTATCTTCTGGAAGCGGAAGTGCTTCCAGCTGCGCTAAAACAAATGTACTTTGCATGGGCTTACTCCTTTCGACCGGACTTTCGATCCGGAGATGAAACAATAATGACTGACAGAAGGATAGCAGCAATTCCGACTGCTGTCCGCCCCGTCATAACTTCATGATATACGAGAATTCCGATCAGAACACTCGTCAGCGGTTCAAATGTGGAGAGCATCGATGCGCTCTGAGCACCAATATATTTTGTTCCAAGCTGGAAAGCAGTCGATGCGACTGCCCCGGCCAGCAATGCAAAGATCACTGTGAGGAACCATCCAACTGGTGCGATATCCAGCGTAAAATTGCGGGTGAGAACCGATATGATCAAAAGCTCGACTGCTCCTATCGCAGAAAGCCAAAAGCTCAGCTTATATGGATGGATATTCACCAGACCGCAGTGATCCAGAAGTAAAATATATGACGTATAGGTAACTCCGGATGCGAATGCGATCAGGAATCCTGTCATGCTGATGGAACCGTCCATGTGGCAGAGACAGATGATCCCTGCCACACAGAATATGCAGCTGACCGCTTTTTTTCCGGTAAGACCTTCATGGTAAAATATAATACTCCCGAGAAGCACAAGAACAGGATACACAAAATGGATCGTTGTTGCAAGTCCGGAAGGCAGATAATTGTATGAACTCCACAGAAGATACGGAGTCAGGCAATATCCCTGAGCACAGAAAAACAATTTTCTGAATTCCCTGCCGTCAACCCTGAAATCCTCATGGAGCCAGATCACATTAAGGATCCAGAAGGCCAGCGCCGTTATCAGCATTCTGAAAAAAGATAACGTGACAGAATTTCCGCCAAGCGCGTAAATCTGTTTTGACAGCAATGGATTGAATCCAAATAAGACCGCTGATAAAATTGTTAATAATATTCCTTTTGTTTTCATGATACAGTCCTACTCCGCATGTAGATCAGGCAGCTATCATTCTCCTCTGGCCCTCATTCTCTTTCCGAAGAAAATACCAAGTCCAAGAAGCAGGATCAGAAGTCCCCAGCTCCAAATATAGACAAATAATGGTTTTGTCATGACTAATGCCATGAATACCAGGGTGTACTGCAGCTGATAAGTATATCCAAGTGTACTTGATGATGTAATATTCGTCGCCGCATTCGTCTTGAAATCCGGATCAACAACCTTTAAGAGAAGAAGTCCTGTCGCAAGAACGCCGCAGCACTGTCCAAACAGACCAAGTTCTGTCTCAAAACGACCGTTTTTCGGAAGAATGTACTGACCAACAATAAATGCAAATACATAGGTACCGATTGCAACACCAACGCTGACAACAACGAGTGCTGCGCCGTAGGAAGCAAACACTTCAAGGCTTGTAGTTGCCAGTGCAGCTACGATCATGTATTCAAGAGCTGTACCAGAGATACGTACAACCAGCTGTCTGTCGATCAGATTGTTGATCTTTTCATTTTTCTGTGTACAGATCGCAAAGATCGCGCTGAAGATCAGGCAGCATGCAAACAGCGGAAGATTTTTAAAGAACGGATTGATCTTCATGAGTACTGTTCTGAGAATATATCCACAGAATACCATAAGTCCGACCATCATAAGCTGAGACGCAAGCGGATCGAGTGTTGCGGAAGCAGTGACTGCATTTCCGACGCTGGAACGCTCTGACGGCGGATAGTAACCGGTAAGCATGCTCTTCGGAAGCTCTTCACGTTTCATCTTGATCGTTGTCTTTCCGCTCTCTGCGGCTTTGTTGATGATGATCATTCCCCAAATGATACCGCAGAGCATACCGATCGTTCCGAATGTCGCGCCGACATCAGAAGCTCCTGCCATGTAACCGGCATCTTCCAGAACAACGCCTCCGGCGATCGCCATGCTGTGTCCGCCGTAAAAACCAAGCACCGGGAGCAGGCCAAAGCCAAATTTCAGATCACCGCCGACAACAAGCATCACGAGAAATGTAAGAGACAATCCGATGATAACCTGTGCCTGGTGGATCGATCCGGCCAGAAAATATGTCTGAAGTGCACTTCCTGTAACTTTCTCAAGTTTGAGACCAAGGAAAGAACATGAGAATACGATTGCTGATAAAACACCTGCCCATTGTTTGATCGCCGGTGAATAATTCAGATAGATCGGTGATACCTTTCCGAGAACCTGCGGTCCCAGTACCATGCCAAGAAGTCCTGCGATCAATGCTGCCGGGATATAATATCGCTGCAAAAATGGAATTTTACGGCGAAGCCAGGCGGCAATCATTAAAAGTACACTGACCATTGCAAAATCAACCAATACATCTGTTAATGTCCATTCCATATATTGTACCCCCTAATAGTATAGTAATGAAACGGGATCTCTGCGCACCTGCCCCATAGATGCGCAGAGATGTTCACAGTTCACAGTCGATATGCTCGTTACCGGAAATACCGGTTGAGCCTCTTATTCTTTTTCCAGATAGTTCTTAATAAAGTCTTCCATTGCATCCAATGCTGTATCCACTGCGATTTTTCCTTTTTCCGCAGTTGCAACTGTTCCGTCTCCCAGAAGCCCTGAATCTGTCTGCTCACTGTAAAGGATCGATTTTGTGATTCCCGGCCATCTGTCCGGTTTGATCGGCGTATTTACTGCTTTTTCCATATGAACAAGCTCCGGATAAAGATGAAGAAGAACCGACGTCTGAGCTTCTGATGCGTGTGCATGCGGTTTTTCAGTCTCCCAGATTCCAAGCTTGTCTGTTACGACCGGAAGATACTGCCATACACCAACCTGTCCATATTTGATCCCATGTGCGATTCTGGCATCTTCCAGCACCTCAGTCAACGGCTGTGTGTTGTGCAGGTGATTGTTCACAATGAAGAAACGGGTAAATCCAAGGCGGACAAATTCATCAATAATTTCTGAGTAAACTGCTTTCAGAGTGTTCGCGCTGATCGCGATCGTTCCCGGGAATGTTGTAAGTGATTTTGACTGTCCCACTTCCAAACACGGAGCAACGATTCCATTGACTCTCTCCGCCAGCATCTCTGACAGTTTCTTTGCTACAAGAATATCAGCGCCAAGCGGATTCTGCGGTCCGTAAACCTCACATGCTCCTGATGGAATAATGATCGTTTTTGCTGTCTTTCTCAGTTCCTCAAAATCCGTCCATGACATGTTTCTTAACTTTCTTTCCATAGTTTTTCTCCTTTCGTTTCTCAACGTTTTCTTGATGACCTTATATAAAGCAACGATCGTGCCAAAAGAGAAATTCCTTGATTTTACTTGTTTTTTCAACATTTCATATCATGGATCTTCTTGAATTTTGTCATATTTGAGAATTCCATCAGCGGTTTTTATCAGATTTGAGAACGCATCTGTAAACATTCCTCCTGTCATTTTAACTTTGTCGCACAGTGACTCGTATTGTAATTCCATCCAGTCTTTTCAAGCGCCTCGATATCTTTCACGACGGCTTCCACAAGACAGTCATTCATAAGCTTGCCTTTCGCTGCTGTTGCCACGGTCGCATCACCCGTCTGAGCAGTATCCGTGATCTCTGCAAAATCCCACTTGATATCCACATGCTCCGGCAGATGATCCGGCACAACACATGTCGCCTGATCCGGCTCACACCACTGTAGGAACAGGTGATATGCGATCGAAGTTTCTCCCTCTCCCGCATGTCCCAGACCATTCCATACCGCGAAGGTTCCCTCCGGTACAAGCTTTCCGGCGATCACCCACCATTCCGGCAGCGATGCAATTCTTGCATCCGGATATTTCTCCTTGATCTTTCTCGCAGCAATCTCGATCGGTGCAATGTTTCCATCATGTCCGTTCATGAGAAAAATCTTGTTGATCCCATTTCTCAACACAGATTCCACGATATCATAGATCACATGGATCATCGTCTCATAATCAAAGGTCAGCGTAAATGGAAACGTGTCATAATGTCCGCTGTATCCGACTGTGATCGGCGGCAGTACCAGCATTCCCGGAACACGGTCTGCGACCTGTTTACTGAGCTCATAGGAAACGATCGTATCACATCCCTCTGCCAGATGCTGGCCATGAGCTTCACAGGAACCGATTGCGAGGATCGCCTTATCGAATTTTCCTTCTTTTACTTGATGTGCTGTCATTTTTAATAATTCGTTCATAATATGATTCTCCTTTCCAGGATATTATGAAGAAAAGGTGCCTCTGCACGGTCAGAAGCACCTTTTCTTACAAGAGGTATCAAATGTGAGTAGTGTAATTATATTTTTCTGCGGCTGAGGAGGGAATACCGCAGTCATCCTGTCTTACGTATCTCAGTGGAAGCAAATGTCTTCCCTGAATTTTCTATATGGTGTAAAGTTCCGGTCTGCGGTCTTTATATGCCGGAAGTTTTGCACGAACTTTCTCAACTCGGTCCGTATCGATCTCAGCACAGATCAGTGTCTCAACTTCTCCGGCACTTGCCACAACAACCCCCATCGGATCTACGACAACACTCTCGCCCATGGCATTTGCACCAACCTGGTCACAAGCTACCATGTATACAGTGTTTTCGATCGCTCTTGCAGAGATCAGGGTACGGAACTGCGGGCTCTTTAACGGTCCCGGTACCCATGCTGTCGGCATGATGATAATATCAGCTCCCTTGGAACGCTGATAACGCGCAACTTCCGGGAAACGGACTTCGTAGCAGACGAAGAGACCAATTTTTCCGAACGGAGTATCGATCGGCTCAAAGAAGTGATCTCCCGGTTTATTATCATCGGACTCTTTGTAGCCAAACGCGTCATAAAGATGTGTCTTATGGTAAGTGGACATGATCTCACCATCGCTGTTGATCACAACTGTACAGTTATAATTGCGGTCATCTGACGGATCTTCCACTTTCTCATTCATACCGAAGATGATCCAGATCCCATTATCTTTCGCAAGAGCCTTCATGCCAGTCACAAACGGACCATCCAGTGTCTGTGCGGTTCCAAGGCAGGTTGCACGGTCAGTTCCCATCGGGAAATGACTCATAAAGCATTCCGGAAATACCATAAGATCCGGCTTATAGAGTTCCATTGCCTCTGCAACTGCTTTCTTTGCGTTTTCAAGGTTTTCCTCCGGAAGACCTTTCTGCTCTAACTGGGCTAATACGAATTTACTTTTCATAACATTACCTCACAAATCTTAAATCTGTCCGAGAATCTGTGGAAGAAACAGCGTAATCTGCGGAATATATGTAACCAGTAACAGGGTAATACAGCTTGCAACGATGTACGGAACAACCGGTTTGATGATCTCTTTGACCTGAATTCCCGATACGCCGCAGGCAACGTATAAGTTACAGCCAACCGGCGGTGTAACCATACCGATCGCAACGTTCATAACGAGGACAACACCGAGAACGATCGGACTGTATCCTAACTGAAGAGCAACCGGAAGGAAGATCGGAACAAAAATGTACATGATAGAGTTTCCATCGATGAAGCATCCTGCGATCAGGATTACGATATTAACAACGATCAGGAAGATCACGGTATGTCCGCCGGAGATCGCAACAACAAAGTTGGATAACGCACCGGAGATACCAGATACAGAAAGAACCCAGCTCATAAGGGCTGCATTGCCGACTGTCCACATAACAGCACCTGTCTGCTTGCCGGAGTCAACAACGATCGCGAGAAGTTCTCTCCATTTTAATGTTCTGTAGATAAAGATTCCTACAAATAATCCATAGATTGCTGCAACTGCTGCTGCCTCAGTTGGAGTAAAGATTCCGCCGTAAATACCGCCAAGAATGATGACCGGCATCATAAGACCCCAGAATGCATCCTTAAATGCATCAATTCTTTCTCCTGCTGTTGCCTTCGGCACTCTGTCAAGTTTCGCTTTTCTTGTTACCCACATGGAAGCCGCAAAAAGTGAGAATCCCATTAAAAGTCCCGGAATGATCCCTGCCATAAACAGGGTTCCTACAGATACATTTGCGATCGAGCTGTATACAACGAAGGAGATGGACGGAGGAATGATGATTCCGATTCCACCTGCAGTTGCCATAAGAGCGGATGCGTCTCCTTTACTGTATCCTACGGAGGTCATGGCCGGAATGATGATTCCGCCAAGAGCCGCAACTGTCGCAGGACCGGATCCGGAAATTGCTGCGAAGAAGCATGCAACAAGTACGCATACTAAAGCAAGTCCGCCATTGATATGTCCTACAAACGACTGGGCAAATTTGATCAGCTTTGTAGAAATACCAGCTTTTTCCATAATATTTCCTGCTAAGATAAAGAACGGGATTGCCAATAACAGGAACTTACTGATCGATGCATAGTAGTTGAATGGAACCATGGAAAGGCCCATATTGGAGGTGATCAGCGCAGATACGCTGGAAAGACACATCGCTGTTCCGATCGGTGCTCCGATCAGTACGCAGATGGAAAATACGCCAAGCATTACGATTGCTGTCATTTATCTCCCTCCTCTGCTTTTGTATGAATTGTTTTGATGATAAACTGAATACTTCTAAAGAGAATGAAAACAAGTCCGATCGGTACGAAAGAACCATAAACCCAGTTCGGGATCTTTAACGCTATAGAAAGGCTTCCGATCTTCATCTGACTCTGGACCATCCCGATTCCTGTCCATAACAGGATTCCGGCTGCCAGACATGTAAGCGCTGTATCGATCAGAAGGAAGACTTTTTTCATCTTAGGTTTCATCATTCCGGTGATCAGATCCAGTGTGTAATGGCTGTTTTCCTTGCTGGAGAGCGCGCCTCCCATCGTGGACAGGAGGACGAACATCGCGCAAACCAGCTCTTCGGTAAAGGAAAAGGAAAAGTGAAGCACATATCTGGATATAACACCTACGAATACCAATACCAGCATCGTGAGCATAACAAACGCTACGATCACCGATTCCACATTTACATTATGTTTCTTCATAGAGTATTCTCCATTCTTTCCTGGGTGACTTTAAACACTGAGAATTTCTTTATTCAATTCCCCATGCCTTGCATGCCTCTTCACCAACGATACCTTTGTATTCATCGATTGTCGGAGCTGCACCGTCCTTAAATGCCTGTAACTCTTCTTCTGTCGGAACGTAAATTTTTACGCCGTAATCGATCATTTCCTGCTTTACATCTGCTTCTGTCTCGGACATGTAGTTACGACCCCATTCAGCAGCTTCTGTTGCACATTCCTGAAGAAGTTCCTGTGTATCCGGACTTAATTTCTCCCAGGATGCTTTATTTGCAAGGAAATCATAAAGTGCAAGTGTAACGTTTACTTCTGTGATGTACGGCTGAACCTCATGAAGAGAACCAGAGTATAATGTCTGATATCCGTTCATGTTTCCGTCAACTGCTCCTGTCTGAAGTGCGGAATAAAGCTCGGACCAGGAAAGCTGTGTCGGATCTGCACCGAGGGAACGCATCAGGGACATCTGGAGATCTCCGTATGTACGCATCTTTAAGTTCTTCATATCAGCCGGTGTATGAAGCTCTCTTTTGTTATTTGCAAACTGCATGATTCCATTCGGGAATGTACTCAGATAAACAACGCCATATTTATCAAATAAGTTTTTAGCAAACTCTCCGCCTGTGGAATCTGCTTTCTCCCAGGCCTCATCGTAGTTCTTAAATGCGAACGGGATCGATGTTACCTGGAAAGTCTGATCCACATCAGAGAAGGAGTTTTCAGAAATAATAGCAAGTTCGAATGCTCCGCCGGAGATCATCATCTCTACATGACGAACCATATCGCCGCCGCTAAGCTGACAGTTCGGGAAACGGTTGATCTGAACCTTTCCGCCGCTCTTTTCTTCTACAAGACGTTCAAATTCGATTGCTGTAAGGCCATCCATACCGGTATCTCCGGTAGCATAGCTGAGTTTTAATGTTACATTATCATAGTTTTTTCCATCAGCCGCCGCTGCACTTCCAGATTCCGCAGAACCGGAATTTGCTGCCGCTGCTGTAGTTGCTGTTGTGGAAGAACCACCGCCACATGCACAAAGACTTGTTACCATTGCTGCCGCCACTGCTAAAGAAAGTAATTTTTTCATACATGCTCTCCTTTTCCTTCTGTGAAGTACCGGGATCCTGTACCTTTTCCCCTGTACAGGACCCCGAAACGATTGATCAAACTCCTGACTTCTTATTTTTCAAGATAATTCTTAACACAATCTTCCATCTCATCGAGCATCAGCTCAACTGCCTTTTTACCTTTTTCAACAGTTGCAACCTGTGCATTGCCGAGAGTACCTGTATCTGTCATATCTGCGTACGGAACGCTCTTCATGATTGCCGGCCATTTGTCCGGATACTTGTTCGGAGAATTCGGTGCTTTGGACATATCTACCAGCTCCGGATATAAGTACATAAGAACTGAGGTCTGAGCTTCACTTGCATGTGCATGCGGAGCCGGTGTATCCCACATGCCTGTCTTATCGGAAACTGCCGGAAGATACTGCCATACACCAACCTGAGCATACTTGATACCGAATTTGATTCTTGCATCCTCGAGAACCTCATTTAACGGCTGAGTGTTATGAAGGTGGTTGTTTACGATGAAGAAACTCTTGAATCCCAGACGAACGAATTCAGCGATGATCTCGCTGTATACAGCCTTTAAAGTCTCAGCGGAGATTGCGATGGTTCCCGGGAAAGATGTCAAGCTCTTGGACTGTCCAACTTCCAGACACGGACCAACAATACCATTTACACGTTCAGCGAGCATCTCGGACATCTTCTTTGCTACAAGAATATCTGCTCCTAATGGATTGTGCGGGCCGTAAACTTCACATGCACCAGACGGAAGGATGATCGTCTTTGCTGTTTTGCTTCTCTCTGCGAACTCACTCCATGACATATCTCTTAACTTGTACTCCATAATACGTTCTCCTTTCAGGAATTTATTTTTTTGTTGTTGACCTATTAATGAGCAACGCCCGTGCCAAACTCCCGAAAAGGTTTATATTTTTGTATATTATGTCTGTTTTTTTGTATCGTTTTTGTGCGCATTTACCATATTATATTTCAATTTCTGCGTATCGAACGCTAAAAGTCGTTTTGTTTTCTCTTTCCTTCCTTCTTTTTAGTCTCAAAAATTAGACCTGTCCCAAAATCAGTCCAATTTTTGAGACTATTTGTCAATTTCTAAGACTCACTGCTGATTTTTCGGTAATATGAGGCCACACTGATGTCCAGAATCCTGCATATTTCCTTTACCTGCTCCTTTGTCGGATGTCCTCCGTACCTTGCAGCCATCTCTTTTAGGATTTCCCGCTCTTTTTCCTGAAGTCTTGCTTTCAACGGCATATCTTCATAGGGATCTGTTTCCTTCACGGCAGCTAAATTAGTCTCAGATTTAAGACTTAAGATCTTTTGGGGAACCACTTCCAGTGAAAGTACCTGTGTCTTCTCAAATGTCATCATATACTCGATACAGTTTTCAAGTTCTCTTACATTCCCTGGCCAGCGATATTCCATCATCAGTTCCATCACAGCAGCTGATGCTGACCGAATCTCTTTTCCGAGGATCTTATCGTATTTTTTGATGAAATGCTGGATCAGAAACGGAATATCATCTGGTCTTTCTCTAAGTGGCGGAAGACGAAGCGGTACAACATTCAATCGGTAATACAGATCTTCTCTGAATGTACCATTATCAACCATCGCCTTAAGATTTTTGTTTGTTGCGGCAATAATACGCACATCCGTATA
>ERZ1106964.1986-NODE-1986-length-11928-cov-5.691990_pt1 | contig 11928 bp, 15 predicted proteins | sample MGYA00403682_ERZ1106964 | MGnify/ENA primary metagenome ERZ1106964 (study PRJEB35170, sample SAMEA104062451) | human gut metagenome | biome: human gut; feature: human-associated habitat; material: faeces | place: Denmark | collected 2013-04-10 ...
GGGGTCCTCCTAAGACTCTATTGTAGGTTCGATTCCTATAGGAGACGCTCATTTTAAGCAGTAATGATTGAAAAAGTCATTGCTGCTTTTTTTGTATCTTGGGTGGAAATTTCCACCCGGAATTGAAAAAACAGAAGGATTTCATCCACCCAAAATAAGATTTTACCACCCATTCGAAAATTATTATTTTCCACCCGGATGTGTGGCATATGGCGTAGGGAAGAAAAAGGGTTGTCAATGGATGTAAATTTGGTTTTCTTGTCTGTACGATTCAGACCTGAGAAAGATAGATGCTCAGATTAGATATAACAAGTCTAGTCTGGGCATTTTTTGTCCAGGAGAAAAGGAGGATTACATGGAAGTACGAAAAGAAGATAAAAGAGATCCCGATGAGAAAGTCGTTGAGATAGAGATTGAACGGCTCAGGGACTTTAAAAATCATCCATTCAAGGTACAGGCAGACAGTCAGATGAAAGAGTTACAGGAGTCCATCAAGAAATATGGGATTCTTAATCCTCTGATTGTGAGACCGAGGCCGGAAGGATTTTATGAAATCATTTCTGGTCATAGAAGAAAGTATGCAGCACAGCAACTGAAATATACGAAGGTTCCGGTCATTATCAGATACATGCTTGAAGAGGATGCCATTATTTCAATGGTAGATGCCAATTTACAGAGGGAGCGGATCTCACCGAGTGAAAAAGCATTTGCTTATAAGATGAAATATGATGTGCTCAAAAGAAAGGCCGGCAGGAGAAAATGTAGCCAGGTTGACTATTTGACCGGTAAAAAGAGTGTGGAGGTCATAAGCGAAGAATGTGGGGACAGTCCCAAACAGGTGCAGCGATATTTGAAACTTACCAAGCTGATCCCAGAGTTGCTTGAACGCAGATAAGCATTCCCCCGCTTCAAGTGCGCGGAGCACTAAGCGGTGGGTGAGTGGGATGCTTATGTCAGTGGGAGTTGAAAGCTCCCACTGACAGATCGCGAAGCGACTGCGTTCATGAGCAAGTAGCGAAGCGGATTGCGAATGTCCGCTTTACAAAGTGGATGATGAGACGATGGGATTTACGATAGCTGTGGAACTGGCATCATTAACTGAAAAAAATCAGAAGACTGTGCTGGATGCAATGGAGAGTACATTGGCAACACCAAATCTGTCTCAGGCAATCAGAATTAAAAAATTGCAGGAAGATGGGGATTTTAGTCAGGAGAAAATAGAGGAGCTTTTAAGTGAAATCAAGCAGAAAGATATTGATCGGGTGGTTTTCAAGAATGAGCAGTTATATAGGTATTTCCCATCATATTACACAGCTGAACAGATGAAAAGAGAAATACTGACACTATTAAAAATCAATATGACATTTGAATAATGGGAGGAAAACGTATGTGTAGAGTAATTGCAGTATCAAATCAAAAAGGTGGAGTTGGTAAAACGGTATCATGTGTGAATCTGGGAATAGGGCTGGCGCAGGAAGGTAAAAAGGTGTTGCTGATCGATGCTGATCCGCAGGGAAGCCTTACTATCAGCTTAGGATATGAAGAACCGGATGAGATGGAGTATTCGTTGGCTACATTGATGCTGAATGTTGTGAATGATGAAAAACTGAATATGGAAAAGACAATTCTGCATCATGGAGAAGGCGTGGATCTGATTCCGGCCAACATTGAATTATCAGCTATCGAGGTATCTTTGGTAAATGCTATGAGCAGAGAACTGATTCTCAGATCACTGGTTGATAAGCTGCGAGAGTTTTATGATTTCATCCTTATAGACTGTATGCCGTCTCTGGGAATGATGACGATCAACGCACTGGCATGTGCAGATTCAGTGCTGATTCCGGTACAGGCGGCTTATCTTCCAGTCAAAGGGTTACAACAGCTGATCAAGACTATTGGTAGGGTGAAGAAACAGCTGAATCCAAAGCTCAAGATAGAGGGAATTCTGCTGACAATGGTAGATTACAGGACAAATTATGCAAGGGATATTTCATTGATGGTGTACGATACATATTCTGCATCTATCAAGGTATTTGGTTCGGAAATTCCGATGTCAGTCAGAGCTGCGGAAGTCAGCGTAGAAGGAAAAAGTATCTATTCCTATGATCCAAAGGGAAAAGTAGCATGTGCATATAAGGGATTAACCGAAGAAGTTTTGAAGGAGGCATAGATGATGACAAACAGAGTTGCTGGAAAAATTAAATTACAGTCAGTAGATCAATTATTGGGAGTACCGGAAATCTCCGGTACTCAGGAAATAGATATTGTGAGAATCCATGCGTTTCCGAATCATCCATTTAAGGTTCTGGATGATGAAAGAATGGATTTGCTGGTAGACAGCATCCGGGAAAATGGCATTCTGAATCCAGTGATTGTAAGACCTGATCAGAATGGTGATTATGAAATGATTTCCGGTCACCGCAGATTACATGCGGCTGGAATTGCTGGACTTCAAAAGATACCTGCTATTGTAAAGGAAATGTCCGACGATGAAGCCATTATAAAAATGGTGGATGCCAATATTCAGAGGGAGGAGATACTTCCGAGCGAGAGAGCCTTTAGTTTAAAGATGACGATGGATGCCATGAGGAGACAGGGAGCAAGAATTGATATAGATGGAACTTGTGGCAATCATTGCCACAAGTCAGGAACAAAGACAGCAGATATTGTCGGTGATACGGTTGGTTTAAAAGGAAGGCAAGTCAGAAATTATGTGAGATTAACTTATTTGATCCCTCAAATTTTGGAATTGGTTGATCAGGGTAAAATTCAGTTTGTTCCAGCAGTAGATTTATCTTATTTAGAAGAACAGATACAAAAGTGGGTTTTTGAATATATCAAAGATAATGGATTTATCAAACCAGTTCAGATAACTGCTTTAAAAAATTATCCAAATATATCTAATGCAAACCAGATGAGTGTAATTTCAATAATGAACGATGCACTTCCAAAGAAGAACACAGAAGTTAAGGTATCATTTTCAGAAAAGAAGCTGGATAAGTATTTTCCATCTCATTATTCGGCAAAGGATAGGGAAACCGTGATCATACAATTATTGGAACAATGGAGTGAAGCACAGAAAGCAATACAATAAAGAGAACAGAATTCCAGAAGTGTAAAAAAGGCACTTCTGGAATAAGAAGGAGAGACGAATGGAAGACAGAATAAAGCTGTCCTATTTCTATGGACGGGAAGCGGATCAGTATTCATTTTACAAAATACCGAAGCTTCTGTTTACGGAGGAGTATTTTAAGAAGGTATCAGTGGAGGCAAAAGTACTCTATGGTCTTATGTTAGATCGTATGTCATTATCCATGAAAAATCAGTGGTTTGACACAGAAGGACGTGCCTACATATATTATTCGCTGGAGGATATCATGGATGCTTTAGGATGCAGTAATAAAAAAGCCATTTCCATAATGAAAGAACTAGATATAGAATCTGGAATTGGACTCATTGAAAAGAAACGCCAGGGGCAGGGGAAACCAACCATGATCTATCTGAAACAGTTTATGATCCAGGAAACTCAGAAGTGTAATAATTACATTTCTGGAGAAAAACCAGCGATTTCAGAAGTGAAGAATTTACATGTCTTGAAGTGTAAAAACGTCATGTCCAGAAGTGAAGAATTTACACATCCAGAAGTGAAAAAATTACACACTAATAAGAATAATATAAATAATACTGAGTTAAGTAATACTGAATCTAATCATATCATATCGGAAAATGATGGGATGGGATTTGATGTGGAAGCATACTTGAAAATAATCAAAGAGAATATTGAATTGGACATTCTCTTAGAGCGGTATCCTTATGACAGGGAACTGCTGACAGGTATCTTTGATCTGATTCTGGAAACTGTTCTTTGCAAGAATAAGTCCATCGTTGTTGCATCCAGTGAGTATCCGGCGGAATTGGTCAGAAGCAAATTTTTGAAACTGAATATGTTCCATGTGGAATATGCGATGGACTGCATGAGAAAGAATACCTCAAAAATACATAATATCAAAAAATATCTGCTGGCGGCATTGTTTAATGCACCGAGTACCATCAGCGGCTATTATCAGGCAGAAGTAAACCATGATCTGCTGCAGTATGCCGCAAATGATAAATAATAATTGGCTGTTCGATCAGCATCTGGGAAATAAGTCAGAAAAGAAGAGTATGCATAAAATGTTAAAAATATTTGTAAAATTGATTGCATTGCCAGTGATGGTTATTTTGATTGTTTTATCTTTTTCAGTCAGTGTCTTAGCGAAAATACATTATCTCGTAGCGGTTCTGGTTAATACAATTTTCATGATGTGTGCAGTGACTGCTTTGCTATTGCAACAGTGGCAAAATTTTGGTATAGCGGTGTTGATCCTTGCTATAAGTTGTATTTTGCTGAAAATATGGAACGTAACTGAGTATGGTATTGGGGGTGTGTGCGAATGTCTTTTTAGATTGATGTCAGTGCAGTTGGATTTTTGTTTCAAAATATAACTGTGGGTGTGTAAATAGCAACGTAAACGCTCCATAGCAAGTACCTGTTCCTCCACTCCTTTTTCTGCCATAATAGTCTCACACTATACAGAGTCAAAAAAGTTAAGTACTCAACTTTTTTGACCGCCTATGGAGGCCTAGCTATGAGCAGTCAAACAAGTTTAGTTGCTGAACAGGTTCGGTTGCAGCAATGGGCGGCACAGATCCAGGATTGTAAAAACCGCCCTGCAGATATGAAAGTAGAAACCTGGTGCAGTGAGCATGGCATCACAAAAGCGAATTATTATTATCGTCTGAAAAGAGTCCGCAAAGCATGTTTGGAGGTCTGCAATCCAGAACCGGCGTTTGTGGAACTTCCTCAGCCGACAGAGAAAGCTCTGCCCCAGGAAGACAGCAGCTTAAAACCGACAGCTATTCTGCGAAATTCCAGAGGATTGGCACTTGAAATTTATAATCCTGTCTCTAAAGATATGCTTCAGTGTATCCTGGAGGTGCTGTCTAATGCTGAATGACGCCACAGGTCTGAAAAAGATCTATCTTGCAGCTGGTTATACCGATCTGCGGAGAGGAATGGATGGTCTCGCAACGATCATCCGGTTCCGGTTTCAGCTCGATCCGTATGATAAAAATACGCTCTTTCTTTTCTGCGGGAAGAAGACGGACCGGATCAAGGGACTCTTATGGGAAGGGGATGGGTTCCTGCTTCTTTACAAGAGACTGAGCAACGGTGCCTTCAACTGGCCACGTTCCGTAGATGAGGCGTTGGAAATATCCCCGGAACAGTATACGATGCTGATGCAAGGGCTTGAAATTCTCCCCAAACATCCAATCAGGCCAAATGATCCGCCTAAAAGATTGATGTAACATTTGTGCATTATGGAGAAAAAAATTTCCATATTTCACAAAAGAAAAGAGAATCTCTTCCGTTTCATAAAGCTTATCCACAGAATTCAGTCCGCAGGAATCAAATCACACGGTTTCGGGCAGAAAAATCGTTCTGAATCTGTGGATAGCAGTACAGAACATCTGGAATCCTGAAAAGCTATCCCAGGTGCTCTGTACTGTTATCCACCGTCATTATGCCGAAAGGAAAACAGGCGTCAAGTGGCAGAAAACGTACAGATCTGGTACAATGGACTCATTAAGAAAAGGAGTTCCTGCCATGGCGATGAAGTTCACAGAAGAACAGTTAAACAGCTTTGATAAATCTATGCTGATCCAGTTATTTTTGAATCAACAGGAACAGTTAGAAAAGGTCAGTGCCGACCTGCATTCCCTGGATACGAAGATGCAGGCAATGATGGAACAGCTGATCCTGGCTAATAAGAACCGGTTTGGACGTTCCTCTGAAAAAATGGAGGATACCCAGCAGCTCCGTTTTGCTGAAGTGGATGGAACCATTGTGTTTTTTAATGAAGCCGAAGCTGTCTGTGATCTGGAGGCACCGGAACCAGAGACTCTGGAGCCGGCACCGGAACGCAGAAAAAAAGCAACCGGTAAGAAAGCACAGGATATGTCCGGGCTTCCTACAAATCGGATCGACCACTACATGACCGAAGAAGAATTAACAGCAGAATTCGGTGAAAACGGCTGGAAACAGCTTCCAGATGCTATTACACGCAGATATCGTTTCATTCCGGCAAAAGTCGAGGTGGATGAGCACCATGTTGGTGTATATGCCAGCAAAACAGACGGGCACATGATAAAAGCAAAGCATCCCAAAAGCCTGCTTCATGGAAGCCCCGTATCCGCTTCGCTCGCTGCTGCGGTCATGAATGGAAAATACGTAAACGCGGTCCCTCTTTATCGCCTTGAAAAGGAATTCCTTCGATATGGCCTTGCCATAACCAGGCAGAACATGGCGAACTGGATGATCCGGCTGGGAGAAGAATATCTCGCCGTTTTGTATGATCACCTTCATTCGCTGCTTTACAGTTATCATGTCATCCAGGCTGATGAGACACCGGTATTGGTAAACCGGGATGGCCGCAGTGCCGGTTCCAAGAGTTATATGTGGGTGTACCGTTCTGGCCACATGTATCCGGAAAAACAGATCATCCTTTATGAGTATCAGCGGACAAGAAATGCCTCTCATCCCCGGGAATTCCTAAAGAATTATTCCGGCATTTGCGTGACGGATGGCTATCAGGTCTACCATACGCTGGAAAAAGAGCGTGAAGACCTGACGATAGCCGGGTGCTGGGTCCATGCCCGCAGGCGCTTTGATGAAGCGCTTGCAGTAGTACCGAAAGAACGCCAAAAAGAATCCGCATCCTATCTGATCTTAAAGCAGATCCAGACGATCTACAGAAAAGAAGGAAAGCTAAAGGATCTTTCATCGGAAGAACGGCTTTCCCAGCGTCAGGTGGCTATAAAGCCACTGGTAGACGCTTTGTTTGCGTACCTAAAGCAGCATGAAAGCGAGGTCGGAACAGAAAAGCTGAAGGATGCCTTCAGTTACGCTCTGAATCAGGAAAAATATCTCCGGGTTTTCCTGACAGATGGGGATGTCCCTATGGATAATAACGCCTCTGAGCGCGCGATCCGCGGATTCTGTGTTGGAAAGAAGAACTGGCAGATGATCGATACGATCAATGGTGCGAAATCATCCGCGATTATTTACAGCATCGCAGAGACGGCAAAGGCGAATAACCTAAAACCATACGAATACTTTGAACACCTTCTGACAGAGATCCCCAAGCACATGGATGACAGCGATCGGTCATTCTTAGATGACCTGCTTCCATGGTCAGAAAAGTTGCCGGACGTTGTCAGAAAACCGAAAAAGCAATGAAGCAGGGCCGCGGAAGCGGCTTTTAGCTTATAGGGTACTTGGTATGAAGCGTTTACATAGCAACAGGTACTATTGAAGCTAATATAAAAAAATCAGAAAGACAGTCACAGGAAAAATAGGTCCTGTGACTGCCTTTCTGAGTGAGTATTATGTATCCAGAGAAGTTCCAACAAATAGGATTTATATTTTCCGCTTCATTTCTACTACGAGAACTTTTTACTGCAATAAAAGTTGTTGTCTTCTTATAGTGAAATCGATTTACCTGATTTTTATAAGATATACTCATTTAAAGGAATGTAGGGTAAAATAAAGTTCTTATTTAGGTTTTTCAGCAATATTCAAAAACTCATTAAACGTGATAACTTTTGTAGGTACTTTTAAATAGTAATAAATAGCTGAAATTCGTTTCCGCAATCTTTCATCACTACTTACAAAATAATCACAGTAGGTTCCGTAAATAGAGTGAGTGGTGTCATATATTCCAGAGATTACAGTTGCATCTTTTTTATCTCGATTGTATCCACATTTATTAAGTGTGGAATGCAAAAACTCAAAAATAACTTCCATACATGAATATTGATTGGAAATTTCTTTAAAATATCCTTCTTTTAATTCAAAAGGAGCAATTTTTTTTGAAGGAGCAATCTTTAAAGCGATATTTGTACCGTATACATGTTGTAGTGCTGGAAACACAGAAGCATTGTGATTCTTTACATAGTCTGGAAAATTTTTCAATTCACGTTTTACTTCATCCTTGTTCCAAATTTCTTTAGGGGATAAATTTGAATTGTTTTGCACATCTGGATTCGTTAAAAGTAAATTTTTAAAAAAGGTAGATTGTTCTTCATGAATCTTTCTTCCATTTTGAACCATTATATCGGTGGTATCATGTTGTTTCACTCGTGTTAAACAATCGTCAAACTTTTCAGGTTTATTTATAATCCTTGTTTTACTGGGATTCAATATCCCTTTAAGTTTTAATGATGACATCAATAGTTTTCGGTCATCATTGTATTGACGGTACTTATTTTCGAAATCATTTTTTACTGCTATAAAGTATTCCTCAACATGAGCAGTACTGATATAATAGGCTATATTTGTAAAACTATTTAATTCATCTATATCAATATCTATTACCTTTTTAACGATATCCTCAAAAATATTTGTATCAAAATAAACTCTATTCATTTTTTCCTCTCATATTCCGATTTTTTACCAGTCATCCTATTTTAATACTTGCTGTAAGACTAAGGAATGGAGTTCATACTAACCCAAAACTGACCATCCATAACCAAAAACTAACTAAGCACTAACCATAAAAATCTTTTTTTCTGTTTTACGGTGTGATAATATTATCATAGACGAATGAGACATAAAACACAACAACAATCTCTCATTTGTTTTTCTTTTGCAAAAGAATATGGATTCAAAATGTAGCGTCATCTCATTGCCGTGCCGGTGATGGGTATGACGCTTTTTTGATGCAAAAAATCAGATGACAATCTGAAATGCAAAGAACAGGAGGAAAGGATATGAGCTATGCCTATGAGCATGATTGTCCATTTGAGGCATTCATCACGAACCTTGTGCGCTGGTCGGTGAATGGGTAAAGTTCCCGACAACAGCAGAAGAACTGCAAAAAGTATTTGAACGGATCGGGATCGGTTCCAAAGATGATTTCGGCCATCCATATGAAGAATGGTTCATCACCGACTATGACTGTTATGTTGATGGCCTGTATGAAATGATGGGAGAATATGAAAACCTGGATGAACTCAATTATCTGGCATCTAAGCTGGAGGAACTGGATGACCATGACTATGAACACTTTCAGGCGGCAATGCAGGTCAGCGATTATACAGGCAGTGTGAAAGATTTGATCAATCTTATTGATAACCTCGATAAGCATGAAATCTATCCGGACGTTGAAGATTATTCGGATCTGGGACATTACTATATTGATGAGGTCGGAGTGATGGAGATTCCGGAGCATCTTGCAAATTACATTGATTATGAGGCTTACGGAAGAGACGTTGCCATTGATGAAATGGGACAATTCACAAATTATGGATATGTGAGAGATACACAGGAGTCCTTTACAGAATACTATGACGGTGACCGAGAGAGTATCCCGGATGAGTACAGGGTGTTTGGAACGGCTGAGAAGTCAGAAGAAAAAACTTCTGTATTAAAAGATCTGAAAGAGAAGCAGAAAGAAGCATCTGTTAAAGCTCAGGTTAAGGACACTGTAGAAAAAACAGCAAAGTCCAAAGGCGGAGAAGCACTGTAAAGAAAATAATGTCGAATAATGTCAGCTCATGTCATAAGGCATGGTGCTGGCATTTTTTGATGGAAAGGAGAAGCAGGTATTATGTCAGCAGCACATAACAGAGAGAATACAACCGGAGTAAATGGAACCCGTTATGGAATCGGAAACAGACCACCGATCAGTCATCCACAGAATTGCAGTCAGGAGTGTCCGTATGGTCATGACAGATCTTTTTGTTTTCCATGTTATAAAAAACTTGTGGAAGGAACGGAAAAAAGGAATGTAAAAGATGGGGTTTGATTATTTTTATGGGCAGCAGTCACAGCAGTTCGCATTTTACCGGATTCCGAGAGTGCTTTTTACGGATAACAGATTCCGAAAGATTTCTACAGATGGAAAAGTTCTTTATGGTCTGTTGCTGGACCGTGTATTTTTATCTCAGGAAAATGGATGGGTTGATGAAGAGGGAAGGGTGTATATCATTTTTACTCTGGATGCGATCCGAAAAGCAATGGATTGTTCAGAAAAATCAGCGATCAAGTATCTGACAGAACTGGAAGAGTTTGGACTGATCGAACGGATCAGGCAGGGTTTGGGAAAGCCATCACTGATCTATGTGAAGAATTTTATAGATCAGGAAAATTTACGGGTCATGAACTGTAAAAATTACAGTTCACCAACAGTAAAAGTTACAGGTACAGACCAGTACAATTTACAGCCTAATAATACTAATTACAATAATACTGATCTAAATAATACGAATCTTATCTTATCAGAGGATGAGGATCGGATAAGATATGGAGATTATCTTTCTCAGCAGCTGGATATAGAGGTATTGAAACTGGATTATCCGTATGAGGTAGAGATGATTGACGGTATTGTTGATCTGATCCTGGACGTTCTTTGTACCAGACGGAACAGCATCAGAATCGCAGGTGATGAAAAACCGGCAGGTGTAGTAAAAAGCAGATTTATGAAACTGAATATGGATCACATCCGGTATGTGATGGACTGTATGCAGGAGAACACAACAAAGATCAGGAGCATTAAACAGTATCTGCTTGCAGCATTGTATAATGCCCCGGCAACAATAAGCAGCTATTATCGGGCGGAGGTAAACCACGATATGGCAGAAGGAAAAATATAACAGGGAGAACAGAAAAATGGATATGAACAAAATTTTAGCATATGTGCAGAACATGGAGGAGAGCCTGGAAGGACTCCGGCAGGTGATAGAGGAAAGAAGTCTGGAGGAAGGGGCAGTTTACGTTGATCAGGAGCAGAACGTGATTTTTGTCAGCACGCAGGATGCAGTGAAGATCCTTGATTCTTTTGGAAACAACAGTGAATCTGTGAGAATTGGGAAAACAGAGTATATTCTTCTCTATGATGCAGGAAGTAAATTGAATTTTGATGGAGAAAGCTATATTCCTTCGGGATATCTGGTCATGAAATCCTGTAACGGATTGCAGCCGGTGGATGAAGAAGATGTAGAGAGAATTGTTGTTGAGTTAAGGAACAGAACCATGACACTTGCACTTGGAAGATACCGAATCCAGGCATATCAGGTCGGATAGGAGGAGCGTATGAACAATAAACCATGGGCTTATGTGACAGCTGCATGGAGTACCGACAGAAGCAGGGCAAAACGGTCGGCAAAGAGATATTGTAGAAAGCTATATGAAGCAGGTTATACGCCTATCTGTCCGTTGCTGTCACTGCCGGAGATCATCAATGTCAGTAACGCGGATGAATTTAAGGATTATATAGATATGTCAGAGGATATGCTGAGGCGTTCCAGGATACTGGTGGTCTGTGGTACAGCGGTAGATGAAACGGTATTGACTGATATTGCGATAGCCAACAGGTTTCATGTGGCGTCCTCGACAATGAGAGGTGTTCTTACTGTGGATAAGAGTAAAAAATTTGAGTAGTTATGTGGATACGCAGCCTTTTGGCTGTTTTTTTGCGCGAGTAGTGATGAAAATGCATTGCTTGCAAGTGCATTTGAGGAGCACCGCGTCAGACTGAAACTTGTTTCAGTCGTAGGGAAGGAAGTGATAGAACTGATCCATGAAGAGATAGACAAGGAGATTTCCGGTAAATCAGTAAATATTGCAGTGAGAATGCTGAAACCAGAGCTTGACCAGTTTATGAAAGGACTGAATAAGGCAGTGCAGGCACCTGCAAAGACGGCCGGAAAAGCTGTGGTGAATAAGATCCATCCTACATCCGGCAGACAGTCAATAAAAACTCTGATCAAGCAGGGCCAGGGTGTTTCTTCTATCCCACTGGCAGATGAAGGTTTGAGAGATTTTCAGAAAATCGCAAAGAAATATGGAGTGGATTTTGCAGTTGTCAGAGACAGAGAGAAAAGTCC
>ERZ1106964.1987-NODE-1987-length-11928-cov-3.179567_pt1 | contig 11928 bp, 8 predicted proteins | sample MGYA00403682_ERZ1106964 | MGnify/ENA primary metagenome ERZ1106964 (study PRJEB35170, sample SAMEA104062451) | human gut metagenome | biome: human gut; feature: human-associated habitat; material: faeces | place: Denmark | collected 2013-04-10 ...
GCCTTCCGCGCGGGCCTGTCTGTAGACGGCGTGTTTAATTTGACCAACATTGACCGCTGGTTCCTGGTACAGATTGAAGAGCTGGTGCGTCTGGAAGAGAAAGTCGCAGAAGTGGGCATCACTGGCCTGCACGCTGAATTCCTGCGCCAGTTGAAACGCAAAGGCTTTGCCGATGCGCGTCTGGCTAAACTGGCGGGCGTGCGCGAAGCGGAAATCCGCAAGTTGCGCGACCAGTATGATCTGCACCCGGTTTACAAGCGCGTGGATACTTGTGCGGCAGAGTTCGCAGCCTCCACCCCCTACTATTATTCCTGCTTTGACGGAGAAAATGAGGCGGCTAAGACCAGCGGCCGCAAAAAGGTGCTGGTGCTGGGCTCCGGCCCCATTGTCATCGGCCAGGCCGCTGAGTTTGACTATGCCGGCGCCCAGGCCTGCCGCATTCTGAAGGAGGCGGGGGTGGACGTGGTGCTGTGCAACTCCAACCCTGCCACCATCATGACCGACCAGGCCATGGCGGACGAGATCTACCTGGAGCCCCTCACCACCGAAACCATCAAGCGCATCATCAAAAAGGAGCGCCCCGACAGCATCCTGGCGGGTCTGGGCGGGCAGACCGGCCTGACCCTGGCCATGCAACTGGACAAGGAGGGCTTCCTCCAGGAGCAGGGGGTCCGTCTGCTGGGCACCGATGCCAAGGCCATTTCCCGGGCCGAGGACCGGGAGTTGTTCAAGGAGGCCATGGCGGAGATCGGTCAGCCGGTCATCGCCTCCGATATTGCCGAAACGGTAGAGGCTGCCTTAGAGGTGGCCGAGCGGATCGGTTATCCCGTCATCGTCCGTCCCGCCTTTACTTTGGGCGGTGCCGGCGGCGGCGCCGCTGCCAACGAAGCGGAACTGCGGATCATCGCCCAAACCGGTCTGGATGCCTCTCCTATTACCCAGATTCTGGTGGAGCGGGCCATCTTCGGCTGGAAGGAGATCGAGTTTGAGACCATGCGGGACGGCGTGGGCAATGTGATCGCCGTCTGCTCCATGGAGAATTTTGACCCCGTAGGCGTCCACACCGGCGACTCCATCGTGGTGGCCCCCACCCAGACTCTGGCGGACAAGGAATTCCAGATGCTCCGCAAGGCGTCTCTGGACATCATCACCCATCTGGGGATCGTGGGCGGCTGCAACGTGCAGCTGGCTCTGAACCCGGACAGCTTTGAGTATGCGGTCATCGAGGTGAACCCCCGTGTCAGCCGCTCTTCCGCCCTGGCCTCCAAGGCCACCGGCTATCCCATTGCCAAGATCACCACCAAGATCGCCCTGGGCTACACCCTGGACGAGATCAAAAACGACATCACCGGCAAGACCTGTGCCTGCTTTGAGCCCACGCTGGACTACATTGTGGTGAAGATGCCCAAGTGGCCCTTCGATAAGTTTGCCGACGCCAGCCGCAAGCTGGGTACCCAGATGAAGGCCACCGGCGAGGTCATGGCCATTGCCCCCAGCTTTGAGATGGCGCTGATGAAGGCCGTCCGGGGCGCAGAGGTGGGTCTGGACAGCCTGAACCGCAAAAACGATCCTGAGGACCGCGCTCCCATCTGGGAGCGGCTCCGCCGGGTGGATGACCACCGTCTGTTTACCATTTTTGAGGCCCTGAAGGGCGGTACGTCCATCGACGAGATCTTCAGCATCACCCGGATCGACCGCTGGTTCCTTGCAAAGCTGAAGAAAATGGCGGAATTTGAAAAGGCTCTGGAAAAGGACGGTCTCACTGTTGAGCATTATGAGACCGGTAAGAAGATGGGCTATCCCGACGATACCCTCAAGCGACTCTCCGGCGCTGCCGCGCTGCCTTGTGAAAAGAAAGACGCCGTCTACAAGATGGTGGACACCTGCGGCGCGGAGTTCGATGCCGAGACTCCCTATTTCTATTCCACTTTTGATAAGTTCTGCGAATCCCGGACCTTCCCTCGCAGCGGCAAGCCGGTCATTATGGTACTCGGCTCCGGCCCCATCCGTATCGGTCAGGGCATCGAGTTCGACTATTCCTCCGTCCACTGCGTCTGGACGCTGAAGGAGCTGGGCTACGAAGTAGTCATCGTCAACAATAACCCCGAGACCGTCTCCACGGACTATGATACCGCCGATCGCCTGTACTTTGAGCCTCTGTTCCCCGAGGATGTCATGCACATCATCGAGGTGGAGAAGCCCGTGGGCGTGGTGGTGGCCTTCGGCGGCCAGACGGCCATCAAGCTCACCAAGTTCCTGGACAGCCACGGCATCCCTATCCTGGGTACCAGCGCCGAGTCCATCGACATGGCAGAGGACCGGGAACGGTTCGATGCCCTGCTGGAGCGGTTCTCTATCAAACGGCCTCAGGGCCGGGCCATCACCGGTATGCAGGAGGCGCTGGACGCCGCTCATGAGCTGGGCTATCCCGTGCTGCTGCGCCCCTCCTACGTCATCGGCGGCCAGAACATGGTCATCGCCCACAATGACGAGGACGTGCGGACCTATATGGAGGTCATTCTCTCCGGCAAGATCGAAAACCCGGTGCTGGTGGACCAGTACCTCATGGGCAAGGAGCTGGAAGTGGACGTCATTTCCGACGGCAAGGACGTCCTGATCCCCGGCATCATGCAGCACATCGAGCGCACCGGTGTCCACTCCGGCGACTCCATCGCTGTCTATCCGCCCTTCTCCATCGGAGATAAGATGCTGAAGGTCATTGTGGACTGCTCGGAAAAGCTGGCCCTGTCTCTGGGAACCCATGGCCTCATCAATATTCAGTATCTGATCTACCAGAACGAGCTGTACGTCATTGAGGTGAACCCCCGTGCCAGCCGCACGGTGCCCTACATTTCCAAGGTCACCGGCGTACCCATGGTGGATCTGGCTACCCGCGTCATGGTGGGTCAGCCTCTGGCCTCTCTGGGCTATGGCACCGGTCTGTACCGCCAGCCCCCCTATGTGGCCGTGAAGGTGCCTGTGTTCTCCTTTGAGAAAATCACCGATGCCAACGCTGCCCTCTCCCCGGAGATGAAATCCACCGGCGAGGTGCTGGGCCTTGGCAAAAATATGCAGGAGGCCATGTTCAAGGGCCTTGTCTCTGCCGGATACAAGGTGGAGAAGGAGACCCGCGGCGGCGTGTTGATCTCCGTGAACCACCGGGATCAGCCGGAGATCGTCAACATCGCCCGGAAGCTGGATGAAATGGGCTATAAGCTCTACGCCACCGACGGCACCGCCAGAGAAATCTCCCGTCTGGGTACCGATGTGGAGATCGTGGGCAAGCTGGGGAAGGACAACCGGGTGTTCCAGCTCCTTGAAAACGGCCGGATCGACTATGTGATCCTCACCGGCTCCACGGAGCCCATCTATATCCGGGACTTCATCCATCTGAACCACCGCTGCGTCCAGCTGGGGATTCCGTGCTTGACCTCTTTGGATACCGCCAATGCGCTGACGGATATTCTGGCCAGCCGCTACAACCAGCGGAACACGGAGCTCATCGACATCTGCCACCTCCGCAGCGAGCGTCAGAAGCTGAAGTTCTCCAAGCTGCAGACCTGCGGAAACGATTACATCTTCTTGGAAAACTTCCACGGCGAGATCACCTGCCCGGAGTCCCTGTGCGTCACCTTCTGTGACCGGCACTACGGCATCGGCGCCGACGGGATCGTCCTGATGGAGCATTCCGACATTGCCGATGCGAAGATTCGGCTGTTCAACGCCGACGGCAGCGAGAGCGCCACGGCGGGCAACGCCCTGCGCTGCATGGGCAAGTACCTGTATGACAACGGTCTGGTGAAAAAGGAAGATATGCGGATCGAGACCGGTGCCGGCGTCCGGGAGGTACACCTCTACACCGCCAACGGTCTTGTGACCTCCGCCTGTGTGGATATGGGCTGCGCCTCTCTGGATGCGGCGGCCTTCCGGTTTGCCATCGCGGAAAAGACGGTGGTGGATTACCCGGTGTATATCGGCGGACAGTCCTTCAACATCACCTGCGTAGACGTGGGAGAGCCCCATTGCGTGGCCTTCTGCCCCCGGATCGACGATGTGGATGTGGAGTTCCTCGGTCCCCGGTTTGAGCAGGCTCCCTATTTCCCGGAGCGGATCAACGCAGAGTTTATTCGCGTGGTGAATCCCAGCACCATCAAAATGCGGGTCTGGGAGCGGGGCAGCGGCGAGATCATGGCCAGCGGCACCGGTGCCTGCGCCGCTGTGGTGGCGGCCGTGGCCAACGGTATGTGCGAAAAGGGACGGGATGTGACCGTCCGGGCTGCCGGCGGTGATCTGGTGGTGAACTACACCGACGAGAAGATCACCCTCACCGGTGACGCCAAGCTGGTCTATACTGGTGAAGCGTTGTATTAACGGAAAAACCGTTTTCTGAAAACTGGATCCAATCTGCTTTGACTGCACGAAAAAGCGGCCTATGCGTTTTACGCATGGGCCGCTTTTTTTGCTGCAAATTTCAAGTGCGCTATTATGGGCCCGAAGGCGGAGCCGTAGGCGCGTTAAGGGGATGTATTCCGTCGATTTTGACCGTGATACGGCAGGTGAGAGTTAACCGGCAGAGATTTACATAAAAAATATGACAGTCGCACCCGGCTTCGACAGAAACCTGTCCGGCGAATATGCTACCATCACCGTAAGATAAGCCGTTCCCCAACAGATCTGATCGGAGCAGAGTACCTTCTGAGCTGATTTGACAAATGGGGATAAAATTCGACAAAAGAGGGAATAGTATGGATATACGAGTGCGGGACACAGACCGGGAGCTGTTGCTGGAATTCAGCGGAGAAATGGACCATCACGGGGCCAGAAATGCCTTAAAGGAAGTGGAGATCGCTATTGATGCGGCCCTTCCCCGAAGTCTGATCTTAGACTTTGCGGGCGTGACCTTTATGGACAGCTCCGGGATCGCCCTGATCCTTCGGTCTCAGCAGCGGATGCAGCTGATGGAGGGCAGCGTTGTGCTCCGGAACGTGCCGGAGCAGGCCCGCCGTGTTCTGGACGCTGCCGGCATCGGGCGGCTGGTTTCCATTCAATAACGGGAGGTTTACATAATGAAAATAAAGACGGAAAATGAAGTCACCTTGCAGTTCCCAAGCCAGAGCAGCAACGAGGGGTTTATCCGCTCTGCAGTGGCCTGCTTCGCGGCACAGATGGACCCCACTCTCAACGAGCTGGAGGACATCAAGACCGCCGTTTCTGAGGCGGCCACTAACGCCATCGTCCATGCGTACCCGGACCGAATCGGGAAGGTGACGGTGAAGGTCCGGATCTGTACCGGACAGGTGCTGGAGATCACGGTGCGGGACTACGGCCGGGGCATCCCGGATGTGGAAAAGGCCCGGCAGCCCATGTTCACCACCGGAGGAGAGGAACGCAGCGGCATGGGCTTCACCATCATGGAGAGCTTTATGGATAGTTTAAAGGTGCGGTCCGTGGCTGGCCGGGGTACCACCGTGGTGATGAAAAAGAAAATCGCCCCCCGGATCAAGCGATGAATGGCGCCATGGAGCTGCTGCGGGCGGCTCAGGAGGGGAACCGGGACGCCTGTGAGCAGGCGGTGCTGGAAAACAACGGCCTGATCTGGAGTGTGGTCCGCCGGTATTACGGCCGGGGAGTGGAGCCGGACGATCTGTACCAGCTGGGATGTCTTGGGTTTCTGAAGGCGATCCGGGGGTTTGATTTTTCCTACGGCACCTGCTTTTCCACCTATGCCGTTCCCAAGATCGCCGGGGAGATCCGGCGGTTTCTCCGGGATGACGGCACCATCAAGGTGGGACGGAGCATCCGGGAGCAGGCACTGACTCTGTATGCCCTGCGGGAGCGGCTGCGGCAGGAGTTGGGGCGGGAGCCGTCCCTCTCCGAGTTGTCGGATCAGACCGGATGGACACCGGAGGAGATCGCCCAAGTGGATCTGGCCACGGAAGCGCCGGATTCCTTGCAGCGGGAGACGGCAGATGGCCTTGCACTGGAAGGGCTGCTGGGCACAGAGGCTCCGGAGGAGGGGCTTGTGGAGCGCATCGCTCTGCGGGAGGCGGTGGACCAGTTGCCGGAGAAGGAGCGCATGACGATCTTGCTCCGCTATTTCAAGGGGCTGACGCAGGAGCGGGCCGCCCGGGTGCTGGGGGTGTCCCAAGTGCAGGTTTCCCGGCTGGAACGCCGGGGACTGGAACGGCTGCGGCAGAGCTTTGCGGAGTGAAATAGGGATCATCCTGAAATTCCGTCATGGTGGACCAATAACGCTTTGGCATGTGGGTCATTCGCAGTTTCGGATTTTCCCGCTCCCGAATAGCCACGGTATCGTAAAACCGCTTCCAAAGCAGCCGGTAGGCGGCCTCCGTCTCGTCCGGCGGCGCCATCTGAAAGTCCGCCAAGGGGCGGATGACGGCCTTGCCGGCGGCGTAAAACAGCGCCTCGTGGTGGACACGGTCATAAATGAAAAATTTCTCGTTTTGATAGCGGGCGCAGAAGTGGCTCCGCAGAATGGGGAGGACCCGGTTTTTCGGTTCAATCTCACTGCCGAGGATGCCGCCCAGCTCGGAGAAGCGGAGAAAGCCTTTTAAAAGGTGGGCTTCGCCGTTGAGGTGCCGGACGGCTGCCGCTACCGGATGAAGCGTCTCGTCGGAAAAGTTCCGCAGAAAGCCGGGACCCTCCTGCAGCTGCTTCACCACCAGCCGGTACAGGCGAATCTCACGGTCCTCCATGCAGGTGAGAAACCCCCGGCGCACCAGTTCCTCCCCGTAGGGGGAGAGCTTGTGCAGCTTTCGCAGGACGCGCCCGGCATGACCGCTGTCGGTTTGTATCGCCCGGACGGGAAACAGAATAGGCGCAGAGTCCTCATCGTCGGTAATGGCGGTGAGGACTTCTTTGTTGGCGTAGCTGTCAAAAATGCAGCAGAGAAAGCCCTCGAAGCTGCCGTCATAGGTGTAGATCATTTCGTTCATAGGGCACCTCCGGACTTAAACGGCATCGTCGAACAGAGAAAGCTGTCGCATCTCCGGCTGGGGCAGCAGGGACTGCTCCACGGCGATGAGGTTTCGCAGAAGGCTGTCCTGCGTGAAGCGCAGACCGTCGGCCATGCGGCCATTGGCGGTGAGGAAATACTGCGCCCGCTTCATGACCACACCTAATTTCGGCAGATTTTCCAGCCGCAGGGGGCCAGCCCGCCGGGCAGTCAGGATGCGGCGGGCGGATACTACCCCCAGACCGGGGACGCGCAGCAGTGCTTCGTAGTCCGCCCGGTTCACCTCTACGGGGAAAAAATCCGGATGCCGCAAGGCCCAGCAGCATTTGGGGTCCAGACGGGGGTCAAAGGAAGGGGCCTGCTCGTCCAGCAGCTCCTCCGCACGGAACCCGTAAAACCGCAGCAGCCAGTCCGCCTGATAGAGCCGATGTTCCCGCAGCAGGGGCGGTTTGGTTTCCTTGGAGGGGAGAAGGGCACTCTCTACTACCGGCACATAGGCGGAGAAAAATACCCGCTTCAGCTGATACCGGTCATAAAGCCCCTGCGTCAGCCGCAGAATGTGGAGGTCGCTGTCCGGCGTGGCACCCACGATCATCTGGGTGCTCTGGCCCGCCGGGGCGAACTTGGGTGTGTGGCGGTACTTGACCAGTTCTTCTTTATTTTGAATACTTCTGACTTGGATCTGCCGCATAGGAGCCAGTACAGCGGCCTTCGTCTTTTCCGGGGCCAGAGTCCGCAGTCCTGTCTCTGAGGGCAGCTCGATGTTGCAGCTCAGTCGGTCGGCCAAAAGGCCCAGCTGCTCCACCAGCTCCGGGGCGGCGCCGGGGATGGCCTTGGCGTGGATGTAGCCGTTGAAGCGGTATTCTTCCCGAAGGATGCGGATGGCCCGGATCATCTGCTCCATGGTGTAGTCCGGATTCCGCAGTACCCCGGAGGAGAGGAACAGACCCTCAATATAATTCCGCCGGTAGAAGTTGATGGTCAGGTCCGCCAGCTCCTGCGGCGTAAACGCCGCCCGCCGGGTATCGTTGCTCCGGCGGTTGACGCAATAGGCACAGTCATAGACGCAGCAGTTGCTCATCAGCACCTTCAGCAGCGTGACGCACCGCCCATCAGCGGAGAAGGTATGGCAGCAGCCGGCAATGGACGAGGTGGTGTTACCGATATAGCCCTGCCGGAACCCGCGGCGGACGCCGCTGGAAGTACAGGCGGCGTCATACTTGGCTGCGTCCGTCAGAATCTCCAGCTTGGCAAGAACATCCATCTTCACCGCGCCGCAGCGTGGCGGTGGGTATGACGGGTGGGCTGTTCAATATAGTCCACTACCCGGAATACCTGGGAAGCCAAAGTGGATACGCCTACCAGCATAAAGAAAAAGCTCCAACCGATCATAACACGTTCCTCCTATCGAACAAATGTTCTTTACCTGCTTCTATCATACATCGAACAACTGTTCGTGTCAAGAAAAACTTGTCGAAAAAAGAAGAACCCCTGCTCTTTTTTCTAAAGAGCAGGGGATTTATGAGCTGTTTTGCCGGAAATCGCGATTACTGGCACTGAGCCAGAGCGTTCAGCAGATCGTCAATAGCGCTTTCGGGAGTGGCCCAGCTTGTGACGAAGCGGTACATAATGTGCTCCTCGTCGATGACCCGCTCCACCTGGAACTCAAAGCCCATGGCGGCCAGCTTTTCGGCGGTCTGGATCTTCATGACCGGGAACTGCTGGTTGGAGGGGGAGGGGACCGGGAACTCATAGCCCAGCGCCTTGAAGCCGTCCCGCAGACGGAAAGCCATGTCATTGGCGTGACGGCCGATGTCGAAGTAGAGATCGTCCTTCAGCAGCGCCTGGAACTGTACGCCCAGCAGCCGACCCTTGGCCAGCATACCGCCCCGCTGCTTGATGTGCCAGCGGAAGTGGGGGCAGGGGACCGTCAGTACCACGGCCTCGCCAAACAGCGCGCCGTTCTTGGTGCCGCCGATGGTGAACACATCCGTCAGCGCCGCCAGATCCGCCAGCGTCAGATCGCTTTCCGGGGAGGTGAGGGCGGAGCCAAGACGGGCGCCGTCCAGGAACAGCAGCAGGCCGTGCTCGTCGCAGCAGTGCCGCAGAGCGGTCAGCTCCGCCTTGGTGTAGACGGTGCCGATCTCAGTGGTATCGGAAATGTAGACCATCTTGGGGGAGACCATGTGCTCCGAGCCGTCATGACGGGCCAGAACGGCCTCCACCATAGCGGGAGTCACCTTGCCGTCCGGGGAGGTCTCCACGCAGACCTTGTGGCCGGTGGCTTCGATGGCGCCGGTTTCGTGGCAGTTGACGTGGCCGGTGTGGGCGGCGATCACAGCCTCATAGGAGGCCAGCAGCGCCGTGATGACCGTCAGGTTGGTCTGGGTGCCGCCGACCAGGAAGTGAACGTCTGCCTCGGGAGCGGCGCAGACCGTCCGGATCAGGTCACGGGCCTCCTCACAGATGGGGTCCACGCCGTAGCCGCAGGTCTGGACCAGATTGGTGTCCGTCAGAGCCTGAAGAACCTGGGGATGTGCGCCTTCGCTGTAATCGTTGCGGAAGCTGTACATGAAAAAACCTCTTTTCTGTAATCGGATTGTTACCGCTTGTTTCTTGACTATTATAACGCAAATCGTGTATATTAGCAAGCAGAGAACACAATAGAAAGAAAATGAACGCTCTTGAGGGACGTTCATAAGGAGGCACTATGAAGAAATTGTTTGCGCTGGCGGCTGTGGCCCTGACTCTGTGCGGCCTGCTGACCGCCTGCGGCAGCAAAACAGAAACTGCCAATGACGTGGATCTGACCGGATTTTATAATGCTCTGGCGGAGCAATACGGCTGGGGCGACGATATGATGGATCTGGACGGCGAAATGCTGGAGATGTACTATCTCGGTTTGGGCGATATTGCGGCCAAGCAGTTTCTGGCCAAGGCCCCGGTGATGTCCTACGCCGTAAGCGAGTATGTGTTCCTGCAAGCCGACAGTGAGCAGAATGCTGCGCAGGCGGCGAAGATCCTCCAGACCCGGATCGACAGTCAGGCGGACGGAGATGCCTTCTATCCTGAGACCATTGACCAGTGGAAGGCTGCCAAGGTGCTGCAAAACGGCGCCTATGTGGCAATGATCGCCTCCGGCGAGCACCAGACGGAGATCGAGGACGCCTGGAACGCACAGTTTGGCGCGTAACAGTCTGACGCGGAACAACCAGCCGTGACACCACGGCTGGTTTACTATGTAGAAACGAAAAAACGCTGCATTTCAACGTCATTCAAGTAGAAATACTTTGCAGAAAAAGGAGGTGAACAGCCCATGCGTTTCAGCAGCTTACCCTTTTTATTCGGCTTTTTGCCTATCACGCTGGCGATCTACTTCGCCGTTCCCCTTCGGTGGCGGAATCTGGCGCTGCTGCTGGCCAGTCTGGTGTTCTACGGCTGGGGGGAGCCGGTCTATATCAGCATTATGGTGCTGTCCATCCTCATCGACTATACCCACGGCCTTCTGGTGGAGAAGTACCGCAGCCGGGACAAGCTGGCCCGGTGGTTCGTGGCAGAGAGCGTGCTGCTGAATTTGGGTCTGCTGGGCTTTTTTAAATATTGGGATTTCTTCGCCGCCAACCTCTCCCTGATCCCCGGCGTTTCCATTCCCACTCTGGGACTGCCTCTGCCCATCGGCATTTCCTTTTTTACCTTTCAGACCATGAGCTATACCATTGATGTCTATCGTGGTGAAGCGAAAGCGCAGAAAAATATCATCAATTTTGGCGCTTATGTGACCCTGTTCCCCCAGCTCATCGCGGGTCCCATCGTCCGCTATCAGACGGTAGCGGACGAGCTGGAGCACCGGGACTGCACCGCTGACCTCTTTGCCGATGGGGCGAAACGCTTCGCCTGTGGTATTGGGAAAAAGGTACTGCTGGCCAACAATATCGGCCTGCTGTGGGAGGCTGCGTCCGCGCAGGCTGCTCCCACGGTGCTGACGGCATGGCTGGGTGTCATCGCCTACGGTTTCCAGATCTATTTCGACTTTTCCGGCTATTCCGACATGGCCATCGGCCTTGGACGGATGCTGGGGTTCCGATTTTTGGAAAACTTCAACTATCCGTTTCTGGCCGACAGTATTACCGATTTCTGGCGGCGCTGGCATATCTCCATGGGGACATGGTTCCGGGATTATGTCTATATCCCGCTGGGAGGCAACAAGGGCGGCCTTGCAAAGCAGCTCCGCAATATTGCTATCGTCTGGCTGCTGACGGGCTTCTGGCACGGGGCAAGCTGGAACTTTGTCCTATGGGGCGTGTATTTTGGAATACTGCTGGTGCTGGAAAAGCTGTTTCTATTGCGCTGGCTTAAAAAGCTGCCCAACCCGCTTCGGCATATCTATGCGCTGGTGCTGGTAACTATGAGTTGGACATTCTTTGCGTTTACGGATATACATTATTTTTTCTCCTCCAATATCTGAAAATGTGAAACAGATATTGGAGGAGGACCCCGGCAGCAGGCGGGGTATAAAAGACGTCTGCTCCCGCCCGTGGGCGGAAGATCTATAATTTGCTCTGCGTGAAGACAGTGATGTATGCGCGGAGACCGTGCTTGTGTGCGCGTCCCCCATGCCGGAGGGGAAACACCGGCATGGGAAATAGAGAAATGATGTGAAAATGAAGTGGTATGCCCAGCTGTACGAAATCGCCAGATGTCATTCACGCAAAGGAGAGTGGGACAGTTCTCCAAGTGCATATTTCTCCGCACATGAAGGAGAGTAATTGGATAGATTGGGAAATTGAATTGATTTAGTCCGTGCCTGCATGGAAAATTTTGTGTCAAAACAAGACATTAATTAAGACTTGTGTTAAGATACGAATAGGTTGTGTAGAGAGGGGGGATATCGTGCGCCCAGAGGAAGATAAATTTATAGAAAGACTATATCTGGATACTTTCCAGCTTTTATG
>ERZ1106964.1990-NODE-1990-length-11917-cov-4.214719_pt1 | contig 11917 bp, 10 predicted proteins | sample MGYA00403682_ERZ1106964 | MGnify/ENA primary metagenome ERZ1106964 (study PRJEB35170, sample SAMEA104062451) | human gut metagenome | biome: human gut; feature: human-associated habitat; material: faeces | place: Denmark | collected 2013-04-10 ...
CGATTTTTTTTACAGCTCAAAGACAAAGTCCCGCCGGGGCAGCTTGTCCCAGGCAAAATAGGGCAGCAGCTGTGCCGGGGTGATGGGGGCGTATTCCGGGATGAGTCCGGCGGCCAGGGCCAGACGGCCCACCAGCTGCGGGGCGGTGAAGCGCTCCTTCAGCTGGGACAGCTCCTGATCCCGGTCCCGCTTGGCCAGGCGGCGGCCGTCGGGGGCCAGCAGCAGGGGCACGTGGTAAAACTCCGGCGGCGTCAGGCCCAGCAGCCCATAGAGATAGAGCTGCCGGGGGGTGGAGTCCAGCAGATCCCGCCCCCGGACGGCGATGCGGCCGCTGTCCGGTGTTTCCAAAAAGTTCAGGCACCGCAGCAGCGTGGTCTTTCCGCTGCCGGAGGAGCCGATGATGGACAGAGCCTGTCCCTCCTCCAGCGAAAAGCTGATGTCCCGCAGGACCTTGGTACCGCCGAAGCTTTTCTCCAGCTGCGCCACCTCCAGGATCGCCATAGTACCCCCTCCTTACCGAAAATAGCTGAGCCTGCGCTCGATGTGCCGGAACAGCAGTGTCAGCAGCCCCACAAAGGCCAGATAGAATACCCCCGTGTAAAACAGGGGCCATGTGATGCCCTGCGCCTTGATGTAGCTCTCGCCCACCTTGGTCAGCTCCATGATGGAGATGATGCGGGCCAGCGAGGTGTCCTTCACCAGCGTGATGATCTCATTGGACATAGGCGGCACAATGCGCTTCACCATCTGCAGCAGGGTGATCTTAAAGAAGATCTGCCTGCGGGTGAGGCCCAGTACCTCTCCCGCCTCCCGCTGCCCGGCAGGCACGCCCTCAATGCCGCCCCGGTAGATGACGGAGAAGTAGCAGGCGTAGTTCAGCACGAAGGCCACGGTACACGCCAGCATCCGCTGGCTGCCCCAGATGTTGTGGCCCAGCCAGATGCCGGGGCCGTAGAAAATCAGGATCAGCTGCAGCATCAGGGGTGTTCCCCGGACGATCCACACCAGAACGTTAAAAAACCAGCTGACCGGACGGCACTTGCTCATGGAGCCGAAGGTCACCGCCAGCCCCAGCGGCAGAGAGAATACCAGCGTCAGGGCGAATAGCTTCACCACCTCACGCAGCCCCTCCAGCAGGGACAGTGTCACAGACCAGAACATGGGAAGAACTCCTTACACTCAGATTTCACAGGCCGCCCTTTTCACGGGCCGCCATAAAAAATGCCGCTGCGGCGGACAGCCCCCGCAGCGGCATTCTGGCCGTTATTTACTGACCACGCACCACCACGACCTGTGCGTTCTTGCAGTAGGCGTTGGTGCAGGCCATGGCGCTCATAACGCCGTCGGTGAGGGTCATGCCGTTCCACACCACGTCGATGGCCTTGCTGTCCAGCTCATTGATCTTCTGGCCCCAGTCGATGACCACGAACTGAATTTCCACACCCAGACGCTCCGCCACCAGCTTGGCAAGGTCTGCGTCAAAGCCGATCCACTGGCCATTTTCATCCTTATAGTCCATGGGGGCGAACTCCGTGATGCCCACCACCAGTGTACCCTTCTGCTGGATATAGCTGACGTCACTGTCCTCTCCGGTGGTGAAGGTGTTCTCCTGTTGTGGGACCAGCAGCTCCTCGGTGATGCCGTACTGCTGGGCCAGCTTCTGCATGGTTCCGCTCTGATAGGCATCGCCCAGCACGCAGTTGATGTACTGCGCCAGATCGGAGCCCTTGCGGCAGCCGATGCCGTACTCCTCCTCGGTGAGCTTGTCGGTGTAGGTGAGATCGGGGTAGCTGGTACCTTCACCGATCATGGCCCCGGCCATCAACAGATCGATGATGGCGGCGTCGGAGGTGCCGGAGGCCACCTCCATCAGGGCGGCGGCCTGATCCTCCAGCGTAGTGACCTTCCAGCCCTTCTCCAGAGCGATCTCCTCGCCGGCGGAGCCACCCTCCACGGCGTAGGTCAGGACCTTTTCGTCGGAATCCTTGCTTCCGCCGTTGTCCTTTTGGCCGCAGGCGGCCAGCAGGGAGGCGCTGATGGTCAGTGCCAGCGCCAGACACAGAAGCTGCTTGAACTTTTTCATGGGAATATCCTCCTTGCTATGGTACACGGATGTGTTGTAACAGATGTATTGTGTTAGATGATGCGCTGTGTGGGGCCACGCTGTATTGTGTGAGGTGGCTCATGCTGCGCCGCATTTACCGGCGCTGTGCGGGGGATGTTCTGCGATGCAAAATGCCGGTTCAGCCTGCTCTCGGTTACTCCGTCTTGATGTCTGATCAGCCGCACCGGAGTAAGGGATGCGCTGCTCGAATGAGGGAGTACCCTGCGCCGTGCCGCATGATATCGGTTCAGCCCACACTCCATCAGGCTGTCTCGGCGGAACGTTGTACGGAACGGTGTTGTGACGGACAGCCCAAATCCTGTGCTGGGCATCATGAGTCTTGCACTATTATCGCTTACTTTTCCGGAACTTGCAAGTCCCGCTGCCGATTTCCACCGCCGTTTTCTGCGACTTTCCGCCTGTCCTTACCACAACCCTACTGGCCCTTCTGCCGATGGCTTATGCCGAGGATTTCCGTGGGCGGTTTTCGACAGCCCTCATCGCAGCGCCGTTTCTGTTGCTGGCTTCCGTTGTTGTTTCCGTCGGCAGATTCCAGCCGCCTTCGCCGTCGCCCGATTGGGATTTTCGCAGGTTTCCTCTCTGCGGGCCTTTATCAAGAACCGCCGCCGAGATTTTCACCGGTTCCCTTGGGGCATCGAGGGTGCTATGGAAGTTGCCCCGCCGGAGGCTGCCCCACTTTTGGGGCGCCTGTGCTTTCTATCTGTTATCGATGGTGTCGCTCCATACCAAAACCTCATTTCTGACGAAACCGCATGGATCAAAGCTGTCTCTCTCGTCTTTCTACGGTCTATCGCATGGCACCGGGCAGCCGCTCCCGTAGTTTGCGGTTCCGATTGACCATATGCTCCCGGTCGCTTATTCACAGCGACTGGTTGTCCCGCTGACGATGGATATATTTTAACACTTTAGCGAGGTAGTGTAAAGATGCGCATACGTAAAAATAGATTGATAGATGCAGATGGATTTTATGCAGAATATACATATCCTGCCCATGTGTCCTAAGAAGAGATGTCTGTTCCCAAAGGGAGATGGTACCCCGGAAGCAACCGGGGCGTCCAGAGGAGAAAAGCGGACGGAAAGCGGCTCCCTTGCAGGTCCATACGATGTCCACAAACTGTCAGGAAAATGGGGGAGGTGTCCAATTTTTGCGTATTTTCTCTAAAAATTCAGAGATTGTTCATTGATAATCCGGGATCGGAATTGTATAATCGGAATTGTATAATAGAAAAAAATTCTGGAGAAGCGAGGAGGTCACAATGGCTTTTGTGGAATTTGAAAAGGTCAGCAAGATCTACCACACCGGAGCGGTGGAGATCCCGGCGCTGCGGGACGCCACCTTTCAGGTGGAGAAGGGGGAGATCTGCGTCATCGTAGGGGCCTCCGGTGCCGGAAAGACCACGCTGCTGAATATTTTGGGGGGGATGGATACCCTCACCGGCGGCACGGTGAAGCTGGATGGCCGGGATATCTCCCGCTACGACCGGCGGCAGCTGACGGAGTACCGACGCCGCGACGTGGGCTTTGTGTTCCAGTTTTATAACCTCATTCAGAACCTCACGGCGCTGGAGAACGTGGAGATCGCCGCCCAGCTCTGCCCCCATCCGCTGGATGCGGCAGAGGTGCTGCGGGAGGTGGGACTGGGGGAGCGGATGAAGAACTTCCCGGCCCAGCTCTCCGGCGGCGAGCAGCAGCGGGTGGCCATTGCACGGGCGCTGGCCAAGAACCCCAAGCTGCTGCTGTGCGACGAGCCAACCGGTGCGCTGGACTATGTTACCGGCAAGAACATTCTGAAGCTGCTGCAGGATACCTGCCGCCGGACGGGAATGACGGTGGTCATCATCACCCACAACTCCGCTCTGACGGCCATGGCGGATCGGGTCATCTCCATCAAGAGCGGCACCATCCAGTCCGTGCGGAAGAATGAACACGTCACCCCTGTGGAAGAGATCGAGTGGTGAGGATATGCTGCTGAAAACTGCTTTTCGGGAGATCAAAACCAGCTTGGGCCGGTATCTGGCCATTCTGGCCATTATTGCGCTGGGTGTGGGCTTTTTTGCCGGACTGCGGGTGACCCGCACCGCTATGATCTCCACCGCCAATCACTATTTGAAGGATCTGGCCATGTTCGATGACCGGCTCCTCTCCACTCTGGGCTGGACGGAGGAGGATGTGGATGCCTTCCGGAAGCTGGATGGCGTATCCGCCGCCGAGGGCGCCCGTTCCGCCGACGTGCTGTGCGTGGGGGAGGATGGCTCCGACATGGTGCTGAAGGCCCACTCCCTGACGCAGCAGGTGAACCGCCTGAGCTTACAGGCGGGACGGCTGCCGGAGAAGGCTGACGAGTGCGTGGTGGACGCATGGCGCTACGATGAGAGCGCACTGGGCAGCGTCATCCGGCTGTCGGACAACAACTCCGCCGATACGATGGATACCTTCGCCAGCCGGGAATATACGGTGGTGGGCGTGGCTGCCAGTCCTATGTACATCAACTATGAGCGGGGCGGCACGGCGCTGGGAAACGGCACCGTGGCGGCGTTTGTCTATCTGCTGCCGGAGGGCTTTGCGATGGACTACTACACGGAGATCGACGTGACCCTCACCGGGGCAGATGGCCGCATCTATACGGCGGCCTATGACGATGCCGTGGAGGCCATGGAGCAGCCTCTGAAGGATCTGGCAGCCCAGCGGGCGCAGCTGCGGTACGACTCTCTCCGCAGTGAGGCGCAGGAAAAGCTGGCGGATGCCCAGCAGCAGCTGGACGATGCCCGGAAGCAGCTGGAAACGGGCTGGGCGGAATACTACGACGGCCTTGCCCAGTACCAGGACGGACAGGCATCCTATGTGGAGGGCGCCGGTCAGTACCGGGATGGACTGGCAGAATATGACAGTGGCCGGGCGGCCTATGAGACGGCCCGGAAGGACTATGAAAACGGCGTGAGCCAATACAATCAGGGGAAGGCCGGCTATGAGGAGGGCCAGCGGCAGTATCAGGCGGCACAGCAGCAGTATCAGGCGGCGCTGGCGCAGTATCAGCTGCTGGAGCAGCAGGCGGCGGCCCTGCCGGAAGATAGCCCGGAGCTGCCGGTCCTGCAGGCCAAGCTGGCGGCCATGAAGGAGCAGCTGGACGCCACAGCGGCGCAGCTTTCTCAGAATCAGGCGCAGCTGGAGGCAACGGCGGCGCAGCTGGCCCAGAGCAAGGCCCAGCTGGATGCGGCGGGTGCGGCGCTGGATGACACGGAGCGGCAGCTGACACAGGCGCGGGAGAAGCTGGAGGAGTCGGCCCGGCAGCTGGCGGCGGCCAAGGCCCAGCTGGAGGAGACAGGTCCCAAGCTGGAGAGCGCCCGGCAGGAGCTGGAGGACGGCGAAAGGGAATTGTCCGACCATGAGGGGGAACTGGACGATGCCCGGCAGAAGCTGGAGGATCTGAAAGAGCCGGACACCTATGTGCTGGGCCGGGACACCAACGTGGGCTATGTATGCTTCGAGAGCGACACCAACATTGTGGCGGGAGTTTCCCGTGTGTTCCCGCTGTTCTTCTTCCTGCTGGCGGCGCTGGTGTGCATCACCACCATGACCCGCATGGTGGAGGAACAGCGCACCCAACTGGGCGTACTGATGGCCATGGGCTATGGCCGGGGGGCCATCCTGTTCAAGTACTTCTTTTACTCCGGCAGCGCTTCGCTGCTGGGGTGCGCCATCGGCTTTGTGGGAGGCTCCTACATCTTTCCCAAGATCCTCTGGCACGCCTATAACATCATGTACGGCTTCGGGATCCCCATTGAATTTGTGCTGGATGGGAAGCTGGCGGCCATCTCCGTAGCCACCTATCTGGTGTGCGCTCTGGGGGCCACCTATCTGGTGTGCCGTGGCTTCTTGCGAGAGGTGCCGGCGGAACTGATCCGGCCCAAGGCCCCCAAGGAGGGCAAGCGGGTGCTGCTGGAGCGCATCACCTTCCTGTGGAAGCGGCTGGGCTTTTTGACCAAGGTATCCCTGCGGAACGTGCTGCGGTACAAGCAGCGGTTCTTCATGATGGTGCTGGGCATCGGCGGCTGCACGGCGCTGCTGCTGACGGGCTTCGGCATCAAGGACTCCATCGCCAATGTGGTGGACTATCAGTTCGAGGAAATTACCCTGTACGATGCGGCGGTGTCCTTCACAGAGGAGATGGATGCGCAGACGCAGCAGGCGTTTTCCCGGCAGGCCGCCGATGTGTCGGCGGTGGTGTTCCTCCACGACGGCTCCGTGACGGTGGAGGCAGGCGGCGGGACCAAGACGGTGAATCTGCTGGTGCCTCAGAGCAGTCTGGAGGGCATGATGGACCTCCACCGGGGCGGCGAGAAGCTGTCCATGCCCGGAACGGGGGAGACGCTGCTCAACGACGCTCTGGCGGAGGCGCTGGGAGTGTCCGTGGGGGACACCGTGACCCTGCGGGACAGCGACATGAACACCCTGACGGTGACGGTCAGCGGCATCTTTGACAACTATGTATCCAACTACGCCATCGTGTCAGCGGACACCTGCCGGGATCAGTGGGGCAGCGTGCCGCCGGTGAAAACCGCCTTCATCCGGGTGGCGGATAACTCCGACGCAGGTGTCCACGCCGCCTCGGCCCGGATTCTGGATCTGGAGAACGTCTCGGCGGTATCGGTGAATCTGGATACCCGCCAGCGGGTGGGAACCATGATGTCGGTGCTGGATTACATCGTGTGGATGGTGACGGTGTGCGCCGGGGCGCTGGCCTTTATCGTGCTGTATAACCTCACCAACATCAATATCAACGAGCGCATCCGGGAGATCGCCACCATCAAGGTGCTTGGCTTCTATCCCGGAGAGACATCGGCCTATGTGTTCCGGGAGAACAACACCCTGACGTTTTTGGGGATGCTGGTGGGTCTGCCACTGGGCAAGTGGCTCCACGCCTATGTGATGAGCCAGATCCACATTGACACCATCGCCTTCGACGTGCGGATCGCATGGCAGAGCGTGGTGTTCTCCATACTGCTGACGGCGGTGTTTGCCGCCATCGTGAACGTGGTGATGTACTTCAAGCTGCGGCGCATCAGCATGGCGGAGTCTCTGAAATCCATCGAATAAGGGAAAAACGTGAAAAAAGCACCCTTGCTTCCTGTGAAGCAGGGGTGCTTTATGTATTCTGTTATCAGGGGAGCAGCAGCTGGGCGATCTGCACGGCGTTGGTGGCGGCGCCCTTGCGGACCTGATCGCCGCAGCACCAGATGTTCAGGCCGTTGTCACAGGTCAGATCCTCCCGGATGCGGCCCACGAATACGGTGTCCTGATCGCTGGTGTCCAGCGGCATGGGGTACTGTCGGTTGGCCAGATCGTCCACCAGACGGCAGCCGGGGGCGGCGGCGATGAGCTCTCTGGCCCGCTGGACGGAGATCTTCTCACGGGTGCGGACCACCAGCGAGACGCTGTGGCTCCGCACCACAGGTACCCGGACGCAGGTGCAGCTGACTTGCAGGTTCGGCAGGTGCATGATCTTGCGGCCCTCGTTCTGCATCTTCATCTCCTCGGAGGTGTAGCCCTCATAGGCCTCACCGCCGATCTGGGGGATGACGTTGTAGGCGATCTGGTACTGGAACACCTGCGGGTGGACGGGCTTGCCCTCCCGCAGAAGCTCCACCTCCTCCATAAGCTCACGGGGGCCACCGGCCCCGGCACCGGACACCGCCTGATAGGAGGAGGCGATGATGCTCTGGATGGGGCTGTCTTGGTTCAGGGCATTGATGGCCACCAACGAGACGATGGTGGTGCAGTTGGGATTGGCGATGATGCCCTTGTGGCGGCGGACGTCCTCCGGGTTGATCTCCGGGATCACCAGCGGCACGTTGGAATCCATGCGGAAGGCACTGGAGTTGTCCACGAACACGGCGCCCGCCTTGACGATGGCCGGGGCGAAGCGCTTGGCGATGTCGTTCTCCGCAGCGCCCAGCACGATGTCCATGCCCTCGAAGGCACTGTCCTCAGCGGGCTGCACCGTCAGCTCCCGGCCCTGCCAGAGCAGCTTTTGCCCGGCGGAGCGGGGGGAGGCCAGCAGCCGCAGCTCCTCCACGGGAAAGCTGCGCTCGGTCAGTATTTTCATCATTTCACGGCCCACCGCACCGGTGGCCCCCAGAATGGCAACGTTCATAGTTTGGTTCCTCCTTATTTTACAAAGCTGTCGTACAGGACACGGATGGCACGCTCAAAGTCGCTGCCGTCCACGCCAACGATGATATTCAGTTCCTCCGGCCCTTGGGTGATCATGCGGATGTTGATGCCGTTTTCACCCAGCTTGGCGAAGATGCGGCCGGAGGTGCCGGGCTTATAGGCCATTTTCCGGCCTACGGCGGCCACGATGGCCATATTGTCTGTCACATGGATGCTGTCGGGCTTCAGCTCCTTTTGCAGGTCGCCCAGCATGGGATACAGGCACGGAGCCACCTTCTGGGCCGACACCACCAGCGATACCGTGTCGATGCCGGAGGGCAGATAGTCCACGTTGATGCCGTAGCGCTCCAGCACCTCCAGGATCTGCCGCAGGACACCGGCCTGTGAGGACATTCCGTTTTTGGTGATGGTGATGACGGAGAAATCCTTGCGGCCGGCGATGCCGGTGATAAGGTTCTCGTCTGCCAGCTCCGGCTCGTCGAAGCGCTCCCGGATCATGGTGCCGGGGTGGTCGGGCTGGTTGGTGTTGCGGATGTTCAGGGGGATGTTCTTCTCCCGCACCGGGGAGACGGTCCCCTCGTGGAGCACCTGCGCCCCGATATAGCTGAGCTCCCGCAGCTCGGCGTAGGTGATGCGCTCGATGGGGCGGGGGTCCTGCACGATCTTGGGGTCGGCCATGAGGAAGCCGGAGACGTCGGTCCAGTTTTCGTAGACGTCGGCGTCCAGCGCCGCCGCCGCCAGAGCGCCGGTGATGTCGCTGCCGCCGCGGGTGAAGGTCTTGACGCTGCCGTCGGGCATGGCCCCGTAGAAGCCGGGGATCACCACCCGGCGGCCGGAGGCGGTGCGGCGCAGGGCCTCGTAGCTGGCGGGCTGATCCACGGTACCGTCCAGCCGGAAGCGAAGCCAGCAGGTGCTGTCCAGAAAATCGTAGCCCAGATAGTCCGCCATGAGGCGGGCGGCGAAGTACTCGCCCCGGCTCACCAGCTCGTCCTGACTGATGCCACGGTCCATCTTCTCCCGCAGGGCGGCGAACTCCGCCTCCAGCGGTGTGGACAGGTGCAGCTCGTCCCGGATGGAGAGATAGCGGCTGCGGATCATGTCGAATACGGCGTCGCAGCTGACGCCGTATTGCAGGTGGGCGTAGCACAGATACAGCAGGTCCGTCAGTTTGTGGTCGTCCCGACTGCGCTTTCCGGCGGCGCTGACCACCACCACACGGCGGCTGGGGTCAGAGTCCACAATGGCCTTCACCTTGGCAAACTGATGGGCGTCGGCCATAGAGGAGCCGCCGAATTTCAATACCTTTAACATAGGAGAATCGCCTTTCTTTCATGGATGCAGTGCCGTTTGTTCCGCAGTGGACAGAGAATTTATGTCCCCGGAATAAAAACACTTGCTTTTTTGCTGGAGACAGTGTATCATACTGTTTCAGAAAAAGCAAGTGGCAAAAGGAGCGTTTTTATGATCTACCACAGCACGAGGGATGAAAAGCTGACGGCGGCCCCGACCAGAGCCGTTTTAGAGGGCATCGCACCGGACGGAGGACTGTATGTCTGCGATCCGGGGAAGCTGGATTTTGACTGGCAGGGGACCTTGCAGAAGGATACCATGTCCATGGCGGCGGACATTCTGGGTGCACTGCTGCCGGACTTTCAGGATATGAACGGACTGGTGCGGGCCAGCTATGCCGGAAAATTCGCCAGCGATGACCTGACGCCGCTGGTGCCGGTGGGGGAGCGGTATGTGCTGGAGCTGTACCACGGGCCCACCAGCGCCTTCAAGGACGTGGCTCTGTCGGTGCTGCCCCGGCTGGTGAGCGCCGCCGCCAAGCAGGAGGGGGCCGGAGATGTGGTGATCCTTACCGCCACCTCCGGCGATACCGGTAAGGCGGCGCTGGAGGGTTTCCACGATGTGTCCGGCACCCGGATCATGGTGTTCTATCCCGCCGGGGGCGTGTCGCCGGTGCAGGAGGCACAGATGGTGACGCAGGAGGGCGGCAACGTCCGGGTATGCGCCATCCGGGGGAACTTCGACGATGCCCAGACCGGCGTGAAGAATGTCTTTGCAGCCTGTAAAGGGAAAGACCTTCACGGTGCGGTGCTATCCTCTGCCAACTCCATCAACATCGGGCGGCTGGCCCCGCAGGTGGTATACTACTTCCGGGCCTATGCCGATCTGGTGCAGGCGGGGCGCATCCGGGTGGGGGAGAAGGTCCACTTCGTGGTGCCTACCGGCAACTTCGGAGATATTCTGGCAGGGTATTTCGCCAAGCGCATGGGTCTGCCGGTGGGGCGGCTGGTGTGCGCCAGCAACGCCAACGATGTGCTGACGGAGTTCATCTCCACCGGTGTATACGACCGGCGGCGGCCCTTCTATAAGACCACGTCGCCCTCCATGGATATTCTGGTGTCCAGCAATCTGGAGCGGCTGCTGTACCTGCTGTCGGAGGGGGACTGCGGCTATGTGGCGGGGCTGATGGAGCAGCTGAACCGGGAGGGACACTATCAGGTGTCGCCCCAGCTGCTGGAGCGCTTGCAGGCGGAGTTCGACTGTGCCTGCTGCGACGATGCCGGGGCGGCGGAGGTCATCCGTCGGCTGTGGCAGGAGCAGCACTATCTCTGCGACCCCCACACGGCGGTGGCGTGGTCGGCGGCAGAGCAGGTGCGGCTGGAGGACGGGGCTCCGGTGGTGGTGCTCTCCACGGCATCACCCTACAAGTTCCCGGCGGCGGTGCTGGGGGCGCTGGAGGGCGGCTGCGACGGCGACGAGTTCGCCATGATGGAGCGGCTGCACCGGCTCACCGGCACAGAGGTGCCGAGGAATCTCGCCGGTTTGCAGGGCCGGCCGGTGCGCCATCGGGACGTCATCGACAAGGAGCAGATGCTGGACTATGTGCTGGCAGAGGTCATGAGGAGCTGAAAGGAGCGGACTATGAACATCGTTTGTTTGGATATGGAGGGGGTGCTGGTGCCGGAGATCTGGATCGCCTTCGCAGAGGAGAGCGGTATCCCGGAGCTGCGGCGTACTACCCGTGACGAGCCGGACTATGACAAGCTGATGCGCTGGCGCATCGACACTCTGCGCCAGCATGGACTGGGGCTGCCGGACATTCAGAACACCATCCGCCGCATTGACCCGCTGCCGGGAGCCAGAGAGTTTCTGGACCGGTTGCGGACTAAGGCGCAGGTGGTGATCCTCAGCGACACCTTCGAGCAGTTCGGCCTGCCGCTGATGGAGAAGCTCAACTGGCCCACCCTGCTGTGCAACACGCTGGAGGTGGGGGAGGACGGTATGATCTCCGGCTTCCGGATGCGGTGCAGTCACTCCAAACTCACCACCGTCCGGGCCTTCCAGTCCATGGGCTACGATACCATCGCCTCCGGCGACAGCTACAACGATCTGGAGATGATCCGGGCCAGCAAGGCGGGCTTCCTGTTCCGCACCACGGAGCAGATCAGGGCGGACTATCCCCAGTATCCGGCCTTCGAGGAGTACGATGACCTGCTGGCAGCCATTGAACAGGCACTGTAAAGGGGAAACGCATGACAGAGAGAGCCTCCGCAGGAGGGCGGTTCCGCTGTCAGAATAAGAAAAGGATAGGGCAGGGCCGACATTTTGTCG
>ERZ1106964.2004-NODE-2004-length-11831-cov-38.922469_pt1 | contig 11831 bp, 8 predicted proteins | sample MGYA00403682_ERZ1106964 | MGnify/ENA primary metagenome ERZ1106964 (study PRJEB35170, sample SAMEA104062451) | human gut metagenome | biome: human gut; feature: human-associated habitat; material: faeces | place: Denmark | collected 2013-04-10 ...
CAGCTGCCGGAGCGGTGCTTAAGCCGCTAGGCGGGAATTGTGCGGTGTTGCCCTATCCTCACTCCCCTTTTGGTGAGCGGCTAGCCTGCAATTCGACGTATTATTGAGGTTACCATTTCTATCCACACTCTCCTTGCGGTGAGCGATACGTTGGGGGGCAACCAAGGCCGATGCGGCATTTCTATCCACACCCTCTCACAGGGAATGACTGGCATTTATTCATGGCTCTGGTAATGTTACACAAACTTTTACCGATGTTTGTGAACAGAAAAACAATTGTACTGGGCACTGGCATGGCATTTTTGCTGGCTCAAACACTCGTGCATTTATTTCATGTTCTGCTTCTGCTATTTTGTGCAGGCAATGCTTATTTCATCAGTTTCTGCAGCGTTTTCAGCAGCTCATCCACAACTTCGTCATTCCCGGCACGGATATCATCCGCCACACAGGTGCGGATATGGTTTGCCAGCAGCTCACGATTGAACGCGTTCATCGCCGCCGTTACCGCCGCCGACTGCACCAGAATATCCGGACAATACACTTCGTTTTCCACCATCCCACGGATGCCCCGAATCTGCCCTTCGATCCGATTCAGTCTGTGGACCAGGCTTTTATACTCTTCTTCACTGCGATGCTTTGTTTTGTGTGCACAGCAGCAACACGGTTCCTTCTTTTCGTTTTCCTGCATTATGTTACCCTCCCATCACATGCAAGGTACCCCGGCGGGGTATATTCACTATATATCCCGCCGGGGTACCTTGTCAAGTAGATAATATAATATTTTTATATTATTTTATGCGAGAGTTTTTACTATAGCAATTTTTAAAATTAAAGCGGATATCCGCATGAACAAAACCACCCTGAACAGTCAGAAAGAGAACCATTCCATGCTCTCCTTGCGGAGAGCGACATGAATGGAACCAGTGTGACGGTAACGGTGAACTGGTATTTCTATCCACGCTCTCCTTGCGGAGAGCGACGCAAGCCCTGACTTATAGTTTCATTACTATTTAACATTTCTATCCACGCTCTCCTTGCGGAGAGCGACTCCTTAACAACATACTTGGAAACCTCCTCAATAATTTCTATCCACGCTCTCCTTGCGGAGAGCGACTTGCATTTCCTTCCTTCGTGTTTTATGTACTCGGTATTTCTATCCACGCTCTCCTTGCGGAGAGCGACCCGCAGGGGTGTTTCTGGTTATCTTGATAATATAATTTCTATCCACGCTCTCCTTGCGGAGAGCGACTGCATTATGACAATTACAACCTGCACTGCGTCGAAATTTCTATCCACGCTCTCCTTGCGGAGAGCGACTGGCCGGGCCTTCTGGCCCGGCCTTTCTTTTTAATTTCTATCCACGCTCTCCTTGCGGAGAGCGACGCGTAGGTCTGTCAAGTTGTTTCGCCAGAATTATATTTCTATCCACGCTCTCCTTGCGGAGAGCGACTTGCCTGTATCGGTTTTCATTGATCACGCTGCTTATTTCTATCCACGCTCTCCTTGCGGAGAGCGACAATCACGCTTTGCTCAGCCAGCGCTTTGGTAGCATCATTTCTATCCACGCTCTCCTTGCGGAGAGCGACCTTTCTGTGTACACGCTTATTGTATAGTTGTGTACACATTTCTATCCACGCTCTCCTTGCGGAGAGCGACGCCCACTGTGTGTAAAACTGCCATTATTATGGCTATTTCTATCCACGCTCTCCTTGCGGAGAGCGACTTGTCACGCAAATATTATATTAAATGCGTGACAATTTCTATCCACGCTCTCCTTGCGGAGAGCGACCTATGGCAGAGGGATCCTGTGCCGCAGAGTGCTATATTTCTATCCACGCTCTCCTTGCGGAGAGCGACAGCAAAAGTGCACAAAACAGTGGGGCACTTTTGCGCATATGAAACAAATTTTATGGGGATTGCATCTTCATGCTGACAGGCAAGGCTGTATTTTACCCTTTCTGCCCCTGTTTTTTCCATATTTTCTGGTGCGAAGGAACCGGGAATTTTATGATTGCCTTCCCCTCGCACTAAGCAAACAAGATTCCATCCTGATCAAAATCCGGGTGCAGACCCACATGCTCGACTTTGCTTTTGTAATGGTTTCCCAGTTGATAAAAGCGCAGGCTGTCCGATTCCGAATCGATCAGTTCGGTCAATTTTGCTTTGAACATCGTGTATTGCGCGGCATCCAGCAGGCACTCAAATACGGAGTTTTGCACCCGCTGGCCGTAGTCTACACAGACTTTTGCTACTTTGCGCAGCCTGCGACGACCGGCGGCTGTTTCGGTGTTGACATCATAGGTTACAAGCACCAACATAACGGCACCTCACTTCCAGAAAAACGGTGGGTACACTTCCAGGTCGCCGCGCAGAGCACGGGCCAGCAAAAGCGCCTGAACATAGGGCACCAGCCCCCAGGGCAGTTTTTCTTTCAAAAACGGATGGGTGATCTCTTCCTTCTTTTTGTTCTGCCATGCGGTCAGGAAAGCTTTGCGGCCATCATCCGTCAGCAGTACGGCACCATTTTCCTGTTTTTGCAGGTGTTTTGCCGTGATGATCTTTTGATTGATGCAGCTGATGACCAGCCGGTCTGCATAAACCACCCGCAGTTCTTCCATCAGGTCAAGTGCCAGACTTTTGCGGCCGGGGCGCGGGCGGTGCATAAAGCCAACATAAGGGTCCAGGCCCACAGCGGTCAAGGCGGATGCACACTCCCGCGCCAGCATGCTGTAGGCAAACGAAAGCAGCGCATTCACATTGTCCAGCGGTGGACGGCGGCTGCGGCCCTCAAACACAAAATCCTGCTTTTGCTGCAGAATCAGGTCATTCAGGCAGTCAAAGTAGCGCTGGGCTGCCTCGCCTTCCAGGCCGCGTAGCTGTTCCGGATCATCGCTGGTCTGTATCAGCGGCAGCGCGGCGGCCAGCTGGGTGGAGGTGCGTTTCAGTTTTTCGACCGGGACACGCTGGGGATGATCGCGGGTTGCGCGTTCCAGCACCCAGCGTGCGTTATACACTTTACCAAGGATAAAGCTCCGGGCATAGCGACAGCTCTGGGCCGGGTCATCCGACACGCGGTACTGCGTCTGACGCAGCAGCACATTGCCGCGTTCTTCCCCCACGGTGCGGGCCTGAAATCTGCCATACGGGTCAAAAAAGCAAAGGTCAATGCCCCGCCGGGCACAAGCTCCCATCAAAGCGGGGCTGGCACCCGCGTAAGTAAAGCAGACGATGCCTTCCAGCGTATGCAGGGCATAGCGGTGGGTTTCCTGCTTATTGCGGGTAACAACAAGGTTTTCGCCATCCAATGTCAGGTAAGCGTCCTCATTGATGACAAACAGGGTGTTGAGCAGCTTTCTCATGGCGCACCCTCCTCAATATGCTCCCGCAGATACGCCGCCGGGTCTGCCTGCTGATACAGCGCCGGCAGGCAAAGCTCTTTCAGTGAGCAGGCATTGCAATGCTTGCCGGGTTTGCTTTTTGGGGTATAGCCGCGCGCAAACAGGCGGTTCATCTCATCCGCCATGGTCTGCGCGGTGCTGCGCAGTTCCGGTGTCAGGGAAACATGTTCCCGCTGCCGGGTTTCTTCATAAAAGATTTCCCCTTCCGGCACCTCGCACACCAGCATTTCTTCCAGCGCCATGGCCTGTGCGCAGAGCTGCAAACGGTCGGCATCGTTTACCTTGCTGCGGCCATGCTTATATTCCACGGGCATGGGCTGCCACAGGCCGCGGCGGCCCTGCAATGACACGCCGTTTGGATCCTTGTGAAACTCTACCACATCGCAGTCGCCGGTCAGTTTTAAGCGGTGGCTGACGACCCTCATACCGCGGGCGATCAGCAAATCGCCGCGCTTTTCCGTCAGGGTAACATCATGGCAGCGGGTATGCTGCAGGCGGCCTTCGGCGGTGCGTTGGTTTTCGGACCATTGTTGTTCCAGGTGTATGAGCGCCCACTGACGGCGGCAAAAGCTGAAATGCTGGATACCGGACATCAGCAGGTAATCATCTGGGGAAGCCATTACGACAGCCTCTCGCACGTTACCCCTGCGGGAAGATTTTCATCCACCGTTACCACATAGTCATGGTAACTGCGCGGGAAGGCTACCCCTTCGGCACGCGTGACATGCACTGCATCAAACAGTTTATAGGACGGCGCATTGCCCAGCTCCGAATCATGCTTGAACACGATCAGTTCCCGAACTGCCATTTTGCCGCGGGCTGCACTGTGGTCATTTTCAAACATATTCAGGATTGCCTGCCACAGCAGCTGCAGGTCATCCTCTGAGAATCCTGTAGTTTTGCGGGCAAGGTTGGCAGAAATGTAACCCTCTGCACGGTACAAGCCATACGGGATCACATACTTGCGGCCCATCTCAGTGCCTTTTCGCTCTGCATCCGCTTCGGTCGTAATGGCAATACGGGTAATGGTCACTTCCTGTGGGAGAACAGGGTCTACCGAGCGTGCAAAGCTCAGCTGAACCGGGCCACGCACCTGCCCACAGTTCAGTGCGCCTTTTACAAAGGTTGTCATAACGGCGCCAAATGTGCGGATATCATAAAAGTTCTGGCACATAAAGTCCCGGATTTTACGGTCCAACTCCGGGTCACCTTTCTTGGCGACTTTCAGGGCATCCTTGGCATCAGCATCAATGCCCAAGTATTCGAGTGCTTTTTTATCGCTGCGGTTCAGGGGGACCTGATCTTTAATGTAAATCTGGTATCCCGCTTCATCTTCTTTGGCCACTTCGACATAGTTGCGAATCTTACGCTTTAAACAGACATCTGTAACAATGCCATATCCCGTTTCCGGGTCAACGCGCGGCATGTTGCCTGCATCCGGATCGCCGTTCGGATTTCCATTTTCAACGTCAAACAGAATTACAAAATCATACCGGTTTTTGATTGCCTGTGCCATTGTTATTCCTCCACTTTCTTTGTATAGCGTTCCTGTGTTTGATGATAATAGCCGAGAATAAAAGAGCCCTGTTCCGGCAAGGTCAGCCGTGCGGGAAAGCTTCCTTCCAGTTTTCCGCCCGCCAGCGCAGCGATCTGCTTATCGTAATAAATCTTTTGTGGCTTGCTCATTTTTTGCATATGCTTTTGCGCCAGCATCAGAATTGTTGGGAACACAGTGGCCGGCGTGGAAGCCGCTGCATTAAAATACCTGTCCTTGATGGTTGTATTGATATCCGGGTTTACCGCCATCTGGATTGCTTCCAGCACAGCAAAAAGCTGACCCATAACATACGGTTGATAATTTGTTTCCTTGTTATTTTCCACAGTTAATACCTCCTTTGGGCAACGGGGATCTTCATTACGCAGGTAGTATGCTTTTATAATAGCGGCACGGCCGCGTGTTACTTTTTGCTCTGCGCGGATACGCATCATAACGCCATCCAGCAGGGTTGCCGGGTACCTTGTATTATTCAGGATTGCACGCAGAACATCGCCCGCCAGCTGCGGTGCTGCCGATGGGTTGCGGGAATTGGTGTTGACAGTTTCCTGCAGCAGCCAGTACAGCCCCAGCCGCGGGAATTTATCATAAGCGGGGCGCACAATCTCTAAGCGGTCATAATGCTTCTGCACATTATCAAGCAGCGTTTGAAATGTATCCTGCCAGAAAAAGCGAACCGAGAGGCGCGCCGCATTAGGGGCCAAGCCAAGCACATAAAAGTGCCTTTGTGGGTCAAGTGTCACGTTCTGCCACTCTACACTCTGTCCATGGACCAGCTTGTCCACTGCATTTCGCACATCGCTTTCGCTGACAGGCGCATCCATGGCAAACAATGCATCCATTGCTACCTGCTGGTAGGCGGTCTCACCACCTGCTGCCCAGCAGACAATGGTGGTATCGCCCACGCGCTGAACATGTTCCCTGTCTGCCAGCAGATAGTTTAATGCCTGTGCATAGGCAAAGGCCGCATAACTGCCAACCGGCGCATTGCCCCCCTGTTCATGTCCGTATGAGCAAAAAGCGTCCGCATTAAAAGAAACAATCGATGCGCCGGAAGGCTGTGCCCCGGTCACGCCTTTAATCGCCGGGTGCAGGCGGGCAAGCGGTGCCTTTTGCCCTGTAACCAGGCATCGGATTTCCGGTGCATCCGTGTTCTTATCACACTGCCGCTGCCAGGCTTCCTGTATTTCCGGATCGTCCTGAACATAGTTTTCCCGAATCAGAAATACCAGATTGCCACCCTTGTAAAGTTCCTTGAGACTTTGTTCCAGCGCTGGATTCTGCTCCGCCGCCTTGGGGTCCCAGTTTATAAAAAAGTTCCGCACTGCCTGTGCCGCCTGACCGGGAACATTTTGTAAAATGGCAAGATGCAGCTCCTTTGCAGCGGCAAAGCACTGCATTGCACGCTCCGGTTTGCCTTTTCCGTCAATGCCGAGCATGTAAGCACTGTTATCACACAAAAAATTGGCTGCCACACCACTAGAGCGTTTAACCTGTTCCGGAACTTGCAGCTGACATGGAGCAAGCACTGTTTTTTTACCGCGCTTTTCCTCTTGCTGCAAGGGGTGCAATGCCATCAGTTGGCCGTTTTCATCCAGTTCCAAAGCCCAACTGACTTTTGCGCTTGTCCAACCGGGGCGCGTGATTTTGCCATTGGCCAGCAAATCTTCATAGTATTGTACCAAAGCCTGTAAAATCATCGGTACACCTCGCAGTCTGCCACATTCAACACACCATGTTCCAATTTTGCATGGAAATACATCGGGGTTATGTTCTGCGGGTCAGTGTAGTTAAAGTCATATAGCATGAATCCCAAATCCCGTGTTTCCTCAATGGTCGGGATTGGCCCGCCGGGCCATGCGCGGAATGCGGCAGAAAATTCACGGCACCCAAAATAAGGGGTATGAAAACACTGGCCCCTGGACATGCGCCGGGTAACAATATCCTGGAACTTTCCCGGATTGTCGCTCGGTGCCGCACGGTCAGTCATCTCAAATTCTGCCTCAATCACATAATGAACGTCCTGCAACACCATGGCTGCACGCTGAACGATCTGCTGGGGCGTGGCAAGGTAAAGCTCTTTCCCTGTTCCCTGCATCGCGCTGCGTACATCGGAACAAAGAATTTTGCTTTTTACTTCGTTCCGACGGATGTTGGTAAAGCGGATTGGGTTCATAACATAGATTTTCCGGATTTTCCACCGTAAGCCGGGGTGGTAATAGATTGCTTCTACTATGCCGCGTGCCGCGGAAGGGGTGAGGACTTCATATGAAACCCTTTCGACTTTTAGCTCAGGCCTCGAGAGCAAAGCATAATTCCCCCATACTTCCAGCTGGATCATCTGCATCAACTCCTTTGCATTTCTATTTTCAGTTGTTTTTAATTTATGTTTTTGCTATAGTTTCAATATACGCTACTTGGCACCAAATGTCAATCCTTTTATCATGTATACTTTTTGTTTGCTTTTCATTCGGTTTTCTTTTATAATAAATTGTGTCGGCAGCTTATGCCGTGGATAGAAATAGTTGATTTTACTTTATCGCACAAGAACGGCAGGGCAGGCTCCCTGCCGTTTTTGCTTTATGCAAACCAGGCTTCTCCCGTTTCAGCTTCCATAGCAAGGCCCGTGTTGTTATCATAAAGGCTTCCGTCCGTTAATTCCCATATGCCTTCACTGATTTGGCAAACCGCCCCGGCATTCTCCAGCGTTTTCAGATGTTCCGGGTAAACCGGAACACCATATTGCCCCAGTTGACGGAACAAAGTTTTGCTCACCTCTCCTGCACGCAATCGTGCAAGCAAATGTTCCCCTTTCCCTTGGGGAATGTATACGGTCACGGCAGGTGTTTCAATTAAGCGGAACCTCTCTGCCGCTGTTGCAAAGGGGAAAATGCGCCCTTCCATATCCTGCTCGAACCCTTGCAGAATTTGCTGTTCATCCAGTCTTTTATCCCCTTTTAAGGTACGGTAAAACAGAAAGTATGTTTCGATTGCTTCCAGAGATGCCAGATCTGCATATTTTTTCAGGACGCTTTGCGTTGCGGATACATTCTGTTCCAGCATGCGCGGTACATGCTGCCCTTCCAATGTGAAAATCTGTACCAAGCTCTGCTCCGCCGGGCGTCTTCCCTCTCGATTGCAGCGCCCCGCCGCCTGCAAAATGGAATCCAAACCTGCTTCCTCGCGGTACACAGCCGGGAAATCCACATCAACACCCGCTTCGATCAAAGAAGTTGATATCACACGGCAGGGCAGCCCATCTTTTAAGCGTTCCCGGATTTCCTGCAATAACTGTTTGCGATGGGCTGGGTATAGCAATGTTGTCAGGCAGTAGCTGCCCTCTTTGGGCAGGTTATTGTATAATTCCTGTGCTGTTTTTCTCCGGTTTACAATACACAGCACTTGTTCCTGCTCTGCCAGTTCTGCGCCAAGCTGGCTTTGTTCCAACTCTCCGCGCATTTTTAGCGTTGTACGCCGGAATGCCTGATATTGCTCTTTGGGATGTGGGCAAAGTTCCGTCATCTGCAGCCCAGGCGCCAGTTCATCAAACAAGGGCTGCAAAGCTGGTTGTGTGGCCGTGCAAAGCACCGCTGCTGCGCGGTAATGCTGTACCAGCTGCGCGATTGCCGCAACGCAGGGGCGCAAATAAGGAACCGGCAGGTTTTGTGCTTCGTCAAAAATGACCACGCTATTTGCAATGTTATGTAATTTACGGCATTGTGACGCATGGTTGCCGTAAAGTGATTCAAAGAATTGCACGGATGTGGTAACCACCACCGGAGCATCCCAGTTTTCCGCCGCCAATGCTTTGCGGTAGGCTGCCGGCTCATCATCTTCCTTGGCAGAGTAGTCCACCCCTGAATGGTATTCCAAAACATTTTCTGCTCCTAATATTTCCGAAAACACATCCGCGGTCTGGTCAATAATGGATGTATAAGGGATCACATAAATAACCCGGTCCATATGGTTCTTTACAGCTAGCGAAAGCGCAAATGCCAATGACGCTACCGTTTTTCCCCCGCCTGTAGGAACGGTCAGGGAATAAAGGCCGCGCCGCCCTGTTTGCCCTGCCGTTGTACAGGCACTCAAAATTGAACTGCGGCGCTGATTCAAGGTTCCCTGGGGATGGCTCCATTTTGCGGTATATTGGTTCAACCTTTTCAGCAGTTCATCCATTGTCTGGCCTTGTCCGCGCGGTTTAGGGCTGCTCATAAAGTTTTCCGTATCCAGATAGTCCGCATCGACCAGGCAGGAATACAACATCCGGGTATAAAATGCCTGTGTAAAACGATTTTCCTTCATCATTTCCGGCTGGGGCGGTATGGACGGCAGTTTAATCTCATTCGTCCATTGGGTATAGGGTTCAACGCTCTTTTTCAATCGCCCAAACATTGTCGCATCCTGCGCGGTATCGCTTCGGCCTCCTCCATCCGGCAGGCCGCTATGGTGTCCCGCAATAGCAAAAGCCAGTGGGATTTGACCATATCGGGCAGCCACCTGTGCACCAGCCGTTGAGTGATCCACTTTTTCTCCACCTTGCAGGCGCCTTTGAAACTTTGTACTATATTTACCAATATCATGCAGTAATCCAAGCCAAGTTCCCTGTTGCTGGGCATCAAAGGCTGCTGCAAATTGCCCACATAGGACTGCCGTTCCCTGCAAATGGTCCGCTACCGTTTGGACACGGGTTCCGTCTTCACTGATATGAGCCAGCATCTTTTTCTCCTGGTGCATAATCAAACTCCCTTCTGTTTTGCTTTTTTCTATTATAGCAGATCACTCATCCCATAATTCGGACTTTCACTCCAGTTCTGCAATCTTTGTCATACTATCCAAATTTATCCATGTAGAATTGTTAGCTATTCCCATTAGCAGATATTTTTGATAAAATAAGATATTATAGGGTTTATGAATTCACTTTCTTATATTACTTCTTCATCTTACCGAAAAATCATTTACGCAAGGAGTGAAAAGCCATGAAAAGGAAGTTATTCTCATTTTCCGCCAGTGTTATCACCGCAATAATGCTTACTGCTTGTGCTGCAGCGCCAGAAAATAAACCTGCTTCCTCCGCTGCTCTTTCCCCGACCAGTGAAGCTGTTGCCACAGCTATACCATCCACTAGCAATGCCAACTGGAAGTTACCGCCGCAATATGATTTTGACGAGATGATTCCTCTCTTCTCCCGCGAAACCCACACTGCCGGTTACGCCGCTGCCCGAAATCTGTACGCTGTGCGCAAGGGCGAACGCTGGAGCCTGTTTAATGCTGCCAACTGTAATGCTTTTCTGGAAGATTTGTCAGAAAGCATCCCGTACCTGTACGGTGAGCAGGAGCTCTCCATTGGGGTAGATGATACATACGATTACCAGAAGCTGAACGCCCTGGAAGAACAGATTAACCAGGAGCTGGTTGCCCAACAAATGCCTTTTACAACCATGCTGGACGGGCACGGTGGGTATGGCATCCAGTGGATTTTAGGTGACAGCCAGATTTACCGTTCTGCTATTGGTGTCTATACATTTAGTGGCACACCCATCGAACAGGTGTATGCTCCTGATTTGGTTGGCATCCAGCAAGGCATTTGGGATGATGAATATGCCGGTTATCTTGTTGACAATTCTGCACCTTTTGCCGTTGCGGATAAAAACGGTACACTTTTAACCGATTTCGACTACCAGGATGCCTGCATGGCCGGTGAATCTTTAATCGCGGTAAAGGATGCAGCCGGTAACTGGGGATATTGCGACCAAAGCGGTGCTTTAGTAATCCCCTGCATTTATCAGCCGCAGATGAGTTTGTCCATCATGAACGAAACTGTTGAATATCCTTACGCAGACTTATCTGGCATGGTAGTTGTGAAAAATCAATCCGGACAAAAGCTGGTTCTGGATGTTTACGGCAATGAGATAATTTCCGCTGGGCAATATGAAGATTTAGCCCCCGCGCGCAATGGCTGCGTATGGGCAAAACAGAATGGCCTTTGGGGCTTGCTGCAAGTACAGGATTATACCGAAAACAATGCCGACATTATTCTGCCGGATGGATGCGTTGCACCAGATGTAACGCTTAGCCGAATTGATAGCCTTTGTACCTACACCACTGCTGATCATGGGCTGGTTATGCGTAAAGGTCCCGGTACAAATTATGAAAAAATGGATAATATCCCCTACGGTATCATCGTATGGGAATGCGGCTATAGCAGCAATGTGCCTGACTGGGTTGTTGTATATTACAGTGGGATTTATGGTTGGGTCAGTGATGAATACTTGGCTGCCACTATTTATTCCAGCAGTAAATAATAAATAAAAAAGCAGGTGTTCATGTAGAAACGATATCGTCCTCCACGTGAATACCTGCTTTTTATAGCTTCTTTTATTATATCTGTTCTGTGCCGCTATTTGTCTCTGCATGAAATAAATAGCCGCTATATGCATTTGAATGAAGTGTTCTGTTTGTTTACTTTTTTACCTAAAAGAATCGCGTAGGAGGCTCTCTTAACTAAAGATCCGACCTCTCACACCACCGTGCGTACCGACCGGTACACGGCGGTTCAACCGCATAAGTCCAAGGACTCGTAGTAGCGCCTGAGGATACTAAAATATCCTGCTTCTGCGAGTCTTTCGTTTGCAATGGAACCTTTTAATACAGGACTACCGGCGAAACGCCAATAACCCAGTCTGGAATTGCCCCACTGGTACTATTCCAAAATTCTTCGTTTGAGTTTCATTACTCATCGATATAATCTTTATCGAACCACTCGCCTAGCGAGTGGTTTTAGACATACAAAAAAGCACCTTAGCTTACGCTATGGTGCTCTTCCTGGTGACCCGTGCGGGAATCGAACCCACGTTAACGGCGTGAGAGGCCGCTGTCTT
>ERZ1106964.2005-NODE-2005-length-11830-cov-3.035244_pt1 | contig 11830 bp, 9 predicted proteins | sample MGYA00403682_ERZ1106964 | MGnify/ENA primary metagenome ERZ1106964 (study PRJEB35170, sample SAMEA104062451) | human gut metagenome | biome: human gut; feature: human-associated habitat; material: faeces | place: Denmark | collected 2013-04-10 ...
GCCATACCGGATATACCATATTTAATTTCTAACTTTACGGGTTGAAATATATTGCGGAAATCTCGCCTTTGTCATACGGTAGATTAAGGATGACAAGGTATCCGTAGTATCAGGCAAGCAAAAAAGAAAAAAACAATATATAATGATTAACAAATGGAACTTTCAAACCCCAACAGAAGAAGAGTTACATAAGAGAGACCAATTGGTGGCTGAATTAGGATTCAGCCCGGTGATCTGTCTCTTGCTCGTTCAACGAGGTATCACTTCGATCGAAGAGGCGAAGAAATTCTTTAAACCCAGCTTGAACGATTTGCACGACCCGTTCCTTATGCCGGATATGGATAAGGCGGTGAGGCGCTTGAACAAAGCCTTGGGGAATAAAGAAAAGATTTTGATCTACGGCGATTACGACGTGGATGGAACGACAGCGGTATCGCTCGTCTTCAAGTATTTAAGACCTTACTCGTCTACCTTGGATTTCTATATCCCAGATCGATACGACGAGGGGTACGGTATCTCTTACAAGGGTATCGATTATGCCGCCGAGAACGGCGTGTCGCTGGTTATCTCGCTGGATTGCGGTATCAAAGCGATCGAGAAGATCGAGTACGCCAAGGAGAAAGGTATCGACTTTATTATTTGCGACCACCATATGCCGGACGCCACTTTGCCGGACGCTGTCGCCGTATTGGATGCCAAGCGCTCGGATTCTATCTATCCGTATGAGCATTTATCGGGTTGCGGAGTGGGATTCAAGTTCATGCAGGCGTTCGCCAAGAGTAATAATTTCCCGTTCTCGGATCTGGAGAAGTTGTTGGAACTGACGGCGGTCAGTATCGCCTCGGATATCGTCCCGATTACGGGAGAGAACCGCATCCTCGCCTATTACGGGCTGAAGCAATTGAACAGCAACCCCAGCCTCGGGCTGAAAGGGATCATCGATATCTGCGGATTGACCGGAAAGGAGATCACGATCAGTGATATCGTATTCAAGATTGGTCCCCGTATCAACGCTTCCGGCCGTATGATGAACGGGAAGGAGGCGGTGGAACTGCTACTGTCCAAGGATAGCGCCAGTGCCCGGGAGAAGAGCGAGAGCATCAACCAATATAATGAGGAACGCCGGGAATTGGACAAGAAGATCACCGACGAGGCGAACGCTGTCATCGACGAAGTAGAGAACATGGATGACCGGAAGGCGATCGTGGTGTATAACCCGGGATGGCACAAAGGCGTGATCGGTATCGTAGCGTCCCGTTTGACCGAGAAGTATTACCGTCCGGCGGTCGTTCTTACCAAATCGTCCGAGTTGATCACCGGATCGGCACGTTCCGTAACGGGTTTCGATATTTACAAGGCGATAGAGAGTTGCCGGGATTTATTGGAGAATTTCGGGGGACATACCTACGCCGCCGGGCTTTCCCTTCGGGAGGAGAACCTAGAGGCATTCACCGAGCGTTTCTTGAAGATCGCATCCGAAGAGATCATACCGGAACAGATGATCCCACAGATCGATATCGACGCTATCTTGGATTTGAAAGAGATCAGCCAGAAGTTCGTGAACGACCTAAAGAAGATGAGCCCGTTCGGGCCGGACAACCAGAAGCCTGTATTCTGCTCGCTTGGCGTAAAGGACTACGGCACCAGTAAGCTCGTGGGTAAGGAACTGGAGCATCTCAAGCTGGAATTGATCGACGGAAACTCAAGCATCCCCATGCACGCCATCGCTTTCGGCATGCACAGGCACAACGACCATATCAAGGGTATGAAGCCTTTCAACATCTGCTACACGGTGGAGGAGAACACCTACAACGGCAACACCTCTATCCAGCTGATGATCAAAGACATCAAACCCGACGATATATGAGGAGGACAGGTGGACGTCTACCATAAGATATTAGAGAAGTATTGGGGATACCCTGCTTTTCGCCCCTTGCAGGAGGATATTATCCATTCCGTCTGTGCCGGAAAAGATACGCTTGGGCTGATGCCTACAGGTGGTGGTAAATCCATCACCTTTCAGGTGCCGGCCTTGGCGATGGAAGGAATTTGCATCGTCGTCACTCCCTTGATCGCCTTGATGAAAGACCAAGTGGAGAACTTACGCCGGGTCGGCATCAAGGCTACGGCTATTTATTCGGGCATGAGCCGGCAAGAGATTATCACGCAACTGGAGAATTGCATCTTCGGGGGGTATAAGTTTTTGTATGTCTCCCCGGAGCGGCTTAGTACGGATATTTTCCGGATCAAGATGGAGGCCATGCAAGTTTGTTTGCTAGTGATCGACGAGAGTCACTGTATCTCGCAATGGGGATATGATTTCCGTCCTTCTTACCTCAATATCGCTGAGATCCGGGACTTATTGCCGGGTGTTCCGGTATTGGCCTTGACCGCCACGGCTACCCCGGAAGTGGTGAATGACATACAAGAGCGTCTGCGGTTCAAGGAGAAGAACGTATTTCAAAAGAGCTTCGCCCGCAAAAATCTGGCTTATATTGTCCGGAAGACGGAAGATAAGTTAAATACACTCGTTTATATATTGGGAAAAGTTCCGGGTACGGCCATCGTATATGTCCGCAACCGGAAACGCACCAAGGAGATCGCCGTCATGCTGCAACAGGCGGGTATCTCCGCCGATTTCTTCCATGCCGGATTAAACCGTGACGAGAAAGAACTGCGTCAGGCCCGTTGGAAAAGCAACGAGTGCCGGGTAATCGTATCGACCAACGCTTTTGGTATGGGTATCGATAAGCCGGACGTGCGATTGGTCGTGCATATGGATATGCCGGGATCGTTGGAGGAATATTATCAAGAGGCCGGACGCGGGGGGCGTGATGAGAAGAAAGCCTTCGCCGTGGCTCTTTGTTCCTCCACGGATAGCGCCAAGCTAAAGAAACGGCTGGCGGATGAGTTTCCGGACAAGGAGTTTATCTACCGGGTCTATGAGGCGTTGGGTAATTATTACCAGATCGCCGTAGGGTACGGGCTAGATACGGTACACGATTTCTCGTTAACGGATTTTTGTTCCGCTTATAAGTTCTCTTTATTGCAAGCGCATCATGCCTTGAAGATCCTTGGGTTATCGGGCTATATCGAGTATACGGAGGAGGTGGACAACGCTTCCCGCCTGATGTTCACGGCTACCCGTGACGAGCTTTACAGGTATTTAAGTGAGAACAAGCGAACGGATGAGGTGATTCAGACGATCTTGCGTTCTTACACCGGGTTATTTGCGGATTATGTTTATATAGATGAGAGCGTAATCGCTACCCGTGCGAGAGTAACGCCTCACGAGGTGTATGAGACCTTGGTAGGTTTATCCAGATACCGGATCGTAAACTACATCCCGCATAAGAAAACCCCGTTGATTATCTATACCCAGACCCGGGAGGAACAGCGGTATCTTTCCATACCCCGCTCGGCGTATGAGGAACGCAAGGAGCGTTTCGGGAAACGGATCGAGAAGGTGCTGGAATATATCAACGAGGAGCGGGTATGCCGTAGCCGCATGCTCCTATCCTATTTCGGCGAGGAAGATTCCGCCCCTTGTGGCTGTTGCGACGTATGCCTATCGAAGCATGAATCACAGCTTATGAATTGGGAATTCAGCGCTATCCGGGAAAGTCTCGTAAAGGTATTGGCCGGGGAATCCCCTATCCCCGTGAAAGAACTTATTGAGAAATTACCTTTCCCTCAAGAGAAAAGCCTCACGGCCATCCGCTTTCTGGCGGATCAAGATCCCCGATTCACATTAAGCGACGGCTATCTATCGCACGAGGATTCAGCAAAATAGCACGATGCCCATCGTAAGCTCCTTAGAATGCCCATTGTTAGCTTGCTAGAATGCCCATCATAAGGAGCTTACAATGGGCATTCTAATAAACCAAGTATCACCGCTTATAATTACTCCGATTAGATACTTGTTTTTCCGTCGGGAAATCAGCGGGAACCTTTTGGGTTACTTTGCCGGTAGCGGCCCATTCCGCACCTCTTAACAAGGTGATCTGGAAGCCGGCGCATTGCATAGCCGGACAATTCTCTACCGTTTCCCCCGGCGTGCCCTAGCATCGTATGGAATATACGGGCATTCCCATAATCAACCGTAAAGATCAACGGCTCCTCACGGCCGGAGCCTCCGGTCTCCTTGTCCGAATAAGCGGTATACAAGCAATCCTTTATATTTCCCGGGCCACGCATACGATCATATAACTCATCCTGCGCATGTTTCCATTTATTCGGCAGCCCCTTCATGATCGGATGCTCATGGTTCCGGGCATTCAGCACATACTCATGTTGCTTGCCATGAGAGCCACCCACGCCCGCCGAGCTATCCTTTATCAACTTACCATCGCTCCAATATACATAGGGTCCCGCTTTCTCATCCCGGTTCTCCCAACCGCCCAAGGCACAAATCTTATTGTATTCCGGCCAGTTCACGAAGGCGTTATCAGCGGCATGATAGATCACGACACCACCACCTCCTCGCACATATTCCAAGAAACGACGGTTTGTCTCTTCCGGCCAAGCATCCCCATTATAATCCAGCACCACCAGCTCGTAAGGACTAAAATCCAAGACAAAGCCGGACATATCCTTCCCCGCCTCCGGAGAGACCGCGAAATCCACGGAGAAGCGTCCCGAGTTCTCCAATATCTGTTTAAGCACCACGTGGCTCACCTGCCAATTATGGTTATTCTGCCCCGTTATTAATAACGTCTTGATCGGCTTACGGGCCGACATGCCACATACAACCAGTAAAGCGGCCAAAAGGAAAACGATCTTCCTACAAAATACATGTCTCATGGTATGAATCAGATTTAAGTAAACAATTGATTATCCGTCTTTATTTATTCATAACAAAGGGAAGCGGCACCGAATAGCCCCGGATTCTCCAGCTTAGAGAAACGTATCTTCAAGTTCTTGATAGAGTTCGGATAAGCGAAATCCTTCAAGTCCTCATACATGCTCTCCTCAAACAACTCATGGGCGGAGGTCACCGAGCCTCCGAAGACGATCATCTCCGGATCTACCGTCAATACCACGATCTTGATAGCGGCGGCCACATGTACGCCCAACTGCCGATAAGCCTCCAGCGCCTGCTCGTCCTTCCGCATCGCACGGGTGTACATCTCCTTCCCATCCACGCCCCATACGTTCATGAAATAGGAACCGCTACAGAAATATTCCAAGATCTGTCCTTGGTAGGGAATCATGCCAAACTCTCCCGAGCCACAATTAGCGTCGGCCAGCAGCTTGCCTTTCTGGATAATTCCCCCCCCCAAGCCTGTACCCAAGGTGAGGCCCACGAAGTTATCAACCGTCTTTCCGTCGCCAAAGATACGCTCACCCAAAGCGAAGCAATTCGCGTCGTTATCCACATAAACCGGCACGGAGAAGCGAGCCTCCAAGATCTCCTTCAAATGTACCTCTTCCCAATGCGGGATATTCACTACGTTATATACGATCCCCTTCTCACGATCCACCACGCTCGGCACACCGATACCGATAGCTACCACGCCCTCGTCCCACACGGAACGGATCACCTCTATCAAAGCCTCCAATGTCTCCCCGCAATCCGCGGCGTCCTGGGGAGTCGGGGCGTTCCCCTGAGCCACTAATCGATCCCCTGCGATACGGCCGGCACGCATATTCGTCCCCCCTAAATCCACTCCGATATAAGCGTTTTTCTTGACTACACTCATTCTTTTCACGATATTAATTAGATTATACTCCCACAAAGCTAACAAAAAAGGCAATGCTACGAATAACATTGCCTTTTAAACTGGTAAATTTAATACATCTATGCTTTTTATTTTCCCCGGCGTCAACTCCATCCAGCACGTATACCGACATCGCCTCACGCCTACGTTCGCATAGGCCTACGTCGATATACGTGTGAGGCAATGCCGGTATACGTGTAAGACGACACCATTATAACTACCGCATCAAGCGAAGAACAAGATCAATAATTGCGCCGTAAGCACCCGCAAAAACATGGTCAATGGGTATACCGTTGCGTAACCTACGGAAGGAGCGTCGTTTCCAGCCGTAGCGTTCGAGTAAGCCAAAGCGGGCGGATCCGTCGTACTACCGGCGATCAAGCCCATTAAGGTGAAATAATTGATCTTATAGAAATAGCGGCCTACACAACCGATGATCAGTAAAGGAACCGTCGTGATAATGAAACCGTAACCGATCCAAGCGAATCCGCCGTTGTTCACGATCGTATCCACAAAACCATCGCCGGCGCTGATACCCACGCAAGCGAGGAAGAGGGTGATACCGATCTCACGCAACATCAAGTTAGCGCTCTGGGTCGTATAGGTAACCAGCTTATAACGGTAACCAAAACGGCTAATCAAGATCGCCACGATCAGCGGACCTCCCGCCAAACCTAACTTAACCGGTTGCGGAATGCCCGGGAACGTAATAGGAATACTACCCAAAACAATACCGAGGGCAATGCCGATAAAGATCGTGATCAAATTCGGCTCGTTCAAGCGCTTCATGGAGTTACCCAATACCTTCTCCACATTCGAGACAGCGGTTTCGGTACCCACCACATTCACACGGTCACCCACTTGCAACGTCAGGCCCGGCGTAGCGACCAAGTCCACGCCCGCACGGTTGATACGGGTGATATTGATGCCATATAATTTACGCAGTTTCAACTGCCCCAGCTTCTTGCCGTTCAACTCTGGTTTCGTGATCAAGATACGGCGGTTGATAAACTGGCTCTCCATACGAATCCATTGCTTGCGCTCCATATCGATCTCCTCGCCGATGAATGTCTTTACGGACTCGGCATCTTGATCAGTCGTGATCACGAAAATCTTATCATCCTCATTCAAGATCGTACCGGCGGAAGCGATCTCGATCTGCTTGTTATCATTACGCCATACACGGGAAATCACGAAATCCAGATGATCCATCAAACCGGATAACTCCCCTACCGTCTTACCGAAAACCGCAGGGTTCTTTACGACCAGCGAGATCGGTTTCGCCTCATTCGTATGCGAGGCATCCTCCTTATTCAAATCGTCATTCTCCTTATCGAAATTCACACGGAATACGTAACGTACGAAAATGATCGAAAGAATAATACCGATCACGCCCAGCGGATAAGCCACGGCGTAACCCAAGGCGATCGTATTATCAGAAACCCCGTACATATCGGAATAAGCCTGCTGAGCCGCACCTAATCCGGGGGTATTCGTCACCGCCCCCGATAAAATACCCACCATCGTAGGCATCGGAATACCTGTCACGAAATGCAATACCAAAGCCGTAGCCACGCCAAGGAAGACAATTCCACAGGCTAGCATATTCAACGTGATTCCCCCCTGCCTAAAAGACGAGAAGAAACCCGGCCCGACTTGCATACCTACCGAATAAACAAATAAGATCAATCCAAATTCCTTAAAGAAATGAATCACATTGTGGTTAACCGTAAACCCAAAATGCCCTAAAATAATACCTACAAACAACACCAAGGTAATCCCAAGCGAAATCCCAAACACCTTTATCTTTCCCAACTGAATGCCGGCGGCAATCACGAAAGATAGTAAAAGGATAGAATGCCCGATACCTTCTCCCCATAATAAATCGTTTATCCAATCCATGCTAAAATCTTTAAAAATCTTATTACCTATTAATAAAGACGCGAAGTTAGGCATTTACTTTGTGTTTTACAACATAACACCTATATTTACCTTTTAAATTAAAATCTCATGAAAAAGATATATTACATTTTATCAGCATTGTTCCTTTGCGTGGTAGCCACCTCGGCGCAAGAAGCTGGAAAAACGGTAGTTATTAAAACCAATGTAGGTACTATGAAGGCCATCCTGTACGATGATGTGCCTAATCACACACGTACTTTTATCGAACGGGCGAAACGGGGGGATTTCAACGGGACCTTATTCACCCGTGTCCTGCCGGAGTTTATGATCCAAGGAGGAGCCCCGGATTCCAAGAACGCTCCCGCCGGTGCCAAATGCGGCTTTGGCGATCCTTCCGCCGAGATCCTGCCCGAGATCAACGAGAAATATTTCCATAAGAAAGGAGCCTTGGCCGCTCCCCGCCAACCGGACGATGTCAACCCGCAAAAGAAATCGGACATGTCGCAATTCTTTATCGTGCAGGGGAAGATCTATAGGGAAACCGAACTGGATACGTTAGAGCGTACCGCCAACTATCCGGCCCGGCAAAAGGCCCTGAAGGAGTTTTACGCACCGGTCCGTGCCGAGTTGAATATGATAAAGATGAGTAACAAACGGGAATACCAGAAGCGATTGAGAATGATCAACGCCCAGATAGACTCCGTTATTCAAGCAACTCCCGGGCATTTGCTATTTACGGACGAGCAACGGAAGGCTTATACCACCGTAGGCGGTTGCCATCATCTGGACGGCACTTATACGATCTTCGGGGAGCTGACGGAGGGGTTCGACGTTCTGGATCAGATCGCCACCCAGCCGAAAGACCAGAATGACCGTCCGAAGAAAGACATCCGCATCCAAAGTATAACGATCGAATAATTCACCACTCCTATGTTAAAGAGAGATTTCATCATGGTACAGATCGAGGAACTGGGCAAAGTGATCGCCCAGATCATCTTCAATCGTAATTCCAACGATGGGGCACGCAAGAACCCCGAGTTAATCCAATCCGTCTACACATCCTTAAAACTGGATAACGATTTCTTGCTGAACACGCCTATCGACGGCATCCGCACTTATCTGGACGGTGATGACTCGTGTGGCCTCCAACGCATGGAACTGGCGACCAAGACCTTGCTGGAAGAAAGTTTCCTTTTGCCGGAGGCGCAAGGTAAAAAACTCCGGGCAAGAGCGAAAGAGCTATTGGAATATATCCAACGCAACGACACTACGTTCTCATTGGAACGAGTGGCGTTGCTGGAAGAGATAAATAACTATTGAATAGATTGCGGATCGGTGGTAGGGCCTTCCACGACTAGAAGGCCATTCTCATCGATTCGCATTTTATCGATGAATACGACCCGCTCATCCCCTGTCTTCTGGGTACGCCCGTGATAAACGCAATACATTTGTTTTCCGTCCTTCGACCAAGTAACGCTATTATGTCCGGTACCCGTGACGATACCGCCTTTTTCCACGTTCTTCTCCAGCACCGGATTATTAGATGCCTTCTCAAACGGTCCTAACGGATGTTCGGACACGGCATATCCCACCGCATAATTTGCCCCGCCAAAATAATTAGCGGAATACATCATATAATACAAGCCGTTGTGACGTAGCATGAAAGAGCCTTCCGTCCAACGACGTCCGACCTCCCCTTTGGTAACCGAGCGACTTTCCCATTCACTTTGCGCATCATCCAATTTTACGGGTGGACGCAGCAGAAGTACGGGGTCCCCAATTACGTGCGTAAGATCCGGAGCGACCTCCACCCCGTAAATCCAGCTTTCCTCAACGGAGTCGAACATGCCTTTCTTCTTTGCCTCATCGGCGATCTCGCTTTTTACCGGATGCTTATAGCAACAACGGGAATAATAGAGATAGGTACGGCCATCCTCATCCTCGATCAAGTTTCCGTCGATTACAGGATATCCCGGATCGAACAAAGGAGCATCGGCCAATTCCTTAAATGGTCCGGTCGGCTTATCCGACACAGCTACGCCGATACGGAAATTTTCCTCCTCGTTGGTCGGATTCTTCCGCCAATCCGCGCTGAAGAACATATAGAACTTCCCGTCACGCTCGTACACTTCCGGCGCCCAGAAATTAGCGATTGCCCAAGAATCGGGCGTATTGCCCCGATAAACCTGCCCTTCCGACTTCCAATGGATCAAATCATCGGAAGAATAGGCGCAAAAACCGTCTACAGCCCCGGCACCGGTACCATACATATAATAACGTCCGTCCGAGGCCAACAATACGTATGGATCGCCAAACTGGACCGACAAAGGATTACTGTACGTTAATTCCGGCTCTTCCGCAGCAGACTTCTTTCCCGTACAACCCGCATTCAAACACATAAGAACTCCCAGACAAAGGGATATTCCTATTTTCATACCACTTTTCATTTTTCTTATTTATTGGATTCTAAATTATACACTCCTTCCGCACAACGTTCCCCGTCGATGGCGGCGGATACGATTCCTCCCGCATACCCCGCTCCCTCACCGCAAGGGAAAAGACCTTTTACCGTGACGTGTTGATAGGTATCCCGATCACGGAGGATACGAACCGGAGCGGATGTACGGGTCTCTACGCCGATCATGGTTGCCTCGTTGGTCAAGAAGCCTCTAGAGACCTTACCGAAATAACGGAAACCTTCCCGCAGGCGACTGGTCACGAATTCCGGCATCCAAAAATGCAACGGAGAGGCCAGCAGACCCGGCGTATACGAGGAAACCGGTAAATCGAAAGAGTTCTTCTTCCGCATGAAATCATCCATGCGCTGGGCAGGAGCCGTTTGCTTCATGCCTCCGTTTAGCCAGCAGACCTCTTCCAGACGTTCCTGAAAGGCCATCAACGCTAATGGGGAATCCGCATCCACCTTCTCGCCATTCCGAAGATAAAGCTCCTCCTGCCCTACCAGTTCGGAATAATCTTCCGGACGGATCTCTACCACCATCCCTGAGTTAGACCAGCGGGAACCCCGGTTGGAAGGCGACATTCCATTTACCACGACCTGCTTAGGTCCGCTCGCCGCAGGAACCACGAAACCTCCCGGACACATACAGAAGGAATAGACGCCCCGGTTATTCGCTTGCGTCACAAAACTATACTCTGCCGCAGGAAGATATTTCCCACGACCTTCTTTCCGATGATACTGGATTTGGTCGATCAATTCCTGAGGATGTTCCAGACGAACACCGACCGCGATCCCTTTCGCCTCGATCTGGATCTGGCGTTCGTATAAATAGTTATAGACATCACGGGCGGAATGGCCGGTAGCTAAGATAACAGGCCCGTAAAAGCTCTTTCCCGTATTCGTCTCGATGCCGATCACCTCGTTCTCTTTCATGATAAAAGCATCCATACGGGTCTCGAAATGTACCTCACCTCCGCATCGCTTGATTTGCTCCCGGATATTCTCGATCACACGGGGGAGCTTATCCGTTCCGATATGCGGATGGGCATCCGCCAAGATAGAGGGACTGGCCCCAAACTGGCAAAAGATATTCAGTATCTTATCTACCGAGCCTCTTTTCTTGCTACGGGTATACAGCTTTCCATCAGAATAAGCGCCGGCACCGCCCTCACCGAAACTATAATTTGATTCTCCGTTCACCTTATGCTCACGACTGATCAAGGCGATATCTTTCTTGCGTTCCCGCACGTCCTTACCTCGCTCGACGATGATGGGGCGCAAACCTAACTCTATCAAGCGCAAGGCAGCGAACAGACCTCCCGGACCGGCTCCTACGACGATCACAGGTTTCCCTGCCGAGACATCTTTATACTCTATCGATTGATATTCCGGCTCGCTGGGCATCTCGTTCATGAAAACACGCAGTTTCACGTTGACAAATATCGTTCGCTGGCGTGCGTCTATCGAACGTTTCAATACACGTACGGCCCGGATATTTTTCGGAGCCTCACCCGTCTCACGGGCTACAACTTGCCTTAGCGATTGCTCATTAACAGCCTCTTCCGGCAATATCCGGAGTTGTAATTCTTTTATCATTGTTTATTATATATTAACCGAATAGTTGCCGAAAGGCTTCCTCCACTTTCTTTACCTGTACGATTTGAATCTTGCTCTTCGCCGTATCGAAACCTTTTAGATTATTATTCATATTATACTTTTTGATAAAATGACCGCAAACATACGAAAA
>ERZ1106964.2019-NODE-2019-length-11665-cov-3.504910_pt1 | contig 11665 bp, 7 predicted proteins | sample MGYA00403682_ERZ1106964 | MGnify/ENA primary metagenome ERZ1106964 (study PRJEB35170, sample SAMEA104062451) | human gut metagenome | biome: human gut; feature: human-associated habitat; material: faeces | place: Denmark | collected 2013-04-10 ...
TGGCGACTGTCGCGATAACAAGGGGAAACTCGCGAAGCGTGTTTTCACTTGTTGAGGTCAAAAGATATTTACGTTCCGCCTGATACAGGCAAATTCCATTCCCTGCCTATTACCTTGCAGAAGAGGTAAGAGACTTCCGTGGTCTTGTTAAAATACAGACTTCCTGACCGGAGTGAGGAGATTTCCCGGAACGTTCACAGTTTTGCCGAACTTATGCCATAGTTTTCCATTGACTTCCATCTGGACAGAAAGAGAGAAAAATGGTATAGTTATTAACTGATAAGCTATAAATGCAGACGAATGAACGGAAAAATCGTTACAGTTTATGGATGATCGTTTTATGAACAAAGACTGGAACGTGACAGCCTGCTGATCGGATAAAAGATTTCCGGGATGCAGAATGCTCCGACAGAAAATGAGGAATTAGAATGAGAAAATGGTTTTTGATCATGGCCGCGGCGCTTGTACTCTGCTCCGCGTGCGGAAAGAAAGACACTTCGGTGAACGGTGTGACCCAGGAAGCGCAGGCAAGTTCAACAGAAGCGGAGAGCCTTTATAAGGAAGGAGCCGGGTATGTTGGAGAAGAAGATTATGAGAGTGCGATCGAATCACTGTTAAAATGTATTGAACTCGATCCGAATTACAGCAAAGCTTATATCCAGCTTTCCAAGGCATATATCGGAAATGAGGAATATGACGAGGCGGAGACAATCTTAAAACAGGGATATGAAAAGACGAAAGATCCGTCCCTGGAGAAAGAGCAGGAGAACTGCATCCGCTCGATCTGCCAGGTCCTGACAGACAATGAAGACTATGAGACTGCGATCCCGTGGCTCTTAAAGCTTCAGGAGATCGACGGGGTTACCGTGGAGAACTCCTTACAGCTCTCAGAAGCGTACTCCATGATGGATGACTACGAAAACGCAGTGGCAGTCCTCCAGAAAGCGGATCAGAACGATGAGAGTATTAAAAGTGCTCTGCTGGAGGCGAGAATTTCCTACGGGCAGTATTGTTATGACGAAGGGAAAAATGACCAGGCGATTGAGACTTTAAAGGCCGTGATCGATGAGGCTCCGGACCGGATCGATGCGTATTCCATGCTGATCACCGTGTATGTTGATACCGGAAAGGCAAAAGAGGCGGAGAGCATCGTCCAGAGCGGACTGGAGCGCTTTGTCAACCAGAATTCCACGGTGACGGATGAGCAGCTGGATGAATTTTTAAATTCAGCATCCTCCTATTATATGGAACTTGAGGATATGGATGCATGTCTGAAATTCTGGGAGAAGGCAGCTTCCATGAGACCTGGAAATAAGAGCTATAAAGAGGAACTGGACAGTTATCGTTCTTCCGCAGCGGATGAGGCATATGCGAAAGCAGATGAACTCCTGGAGGCCGGAGATGTGGAAGGCGCTTCCAAATATTACAAACGTGCGTTCGCACTGGCTCCGTCCAACTATGACGCGGGCGTGATCAGCGGTGGAGATTATACATATTGCCTTAACAAGGACGGTTCCTGGAGACTTGGATGGTATACGGATGAGACCGGCGGCTCTTATTACTTCAGCTCGGCGGCCGGACGCCTCTATGCGAGTGCAGTGACAGGATACCAGCAGCTTGACGGCGCGGTATATTACTTCGAGGATGACGGAAGAATGCTGGTGGACGACACGACTCCGGACGGACGTTTCGCGGATGTGGACGGAAAATTGTTGGATCACAATCCATATGAGGATGATGAGACAGCCGGCGATGAGACGGATGCTGCAGATGAAACGGAAGAAGAAACGGCGGCAGAGACCGAAGAGGAAACTTCCGCTGCGGCAAAGGAGACGACAGCGGCGGTAAAAGAAACTGTGAAGGAGACCACAAAGGCAAATCCGCAGCCGACACAGGCAGCAGCCGTAAATTCCGGAAATCTGAAACTGAATGCCGATACGCTCCAGGAGGCAAGCGACAAGGGCGGAACAAACACTTACGAGAAGACGGAACTCTTTGACGGATCGACTGGAAAACTTACGATGGGCGATGTATATAACTGTCTGTCCAAATACGGAAAGACCGAGTGGGTATCCCAGAAGCTTCCGTATGAGCTGAAAGTTGCAAACGTAAAGGTATGGATCCTTCCGGGCGACAACTGGAATACAACAGGACTTGTCATCAAGGATGCATCCCAGTACTTCGAGGTCCTGAAGAAGAAAGCACTTCCTGACAATGTACAGTTTGCGGTCGAGTTTGACTCCTCCGCAGCCGATAAGCTGGATATCAGCAAGGTGAGACGTACGAACGGAAACTAAAAATTGCAATAATATAAGAAGGGGCGGGAATCCCGGCAGAAGTGTCAGGGTTCCCGCCCTTTTTCCAGTTTGCGCGAACAGCGAGCCAAAGTCCGCACTTTCTTATGAAACTAAAAAGCGCCGCCTGGGATCCATAATAGAAACCGGGCGGCGTAAAAGATTTTCTGAAATTCAGGATTACAGAAGTCCCTCGTTGTACTTTCTGATGAGCTTCTGGATCTTGTCTGTCGGGGACAGGGAGTTTCCGATGGAAACGTCGTGGTTTAAGGAGTTGATGATGGCAGCAATGTACTTGCTCATATCAGCTTCCACATACCATTCCTTTGTGAAGAGTTCCGGGGAACGGTAGTTTAAGTTTGTTGTGACAACGCTGTCGATATAACCCTTCTGGTAGAACTCGTCGAATTTGTCGAAGCCTGCAGTGAAGAGACCGAAGGTACAGCATACAACAACCTTCTCAGCTTTGCGCTCCTTTAACTCTTTTGCGGTGTCGAGCATGCTCTCGCCGGATGCGATCATATCGTCGACAACGATCACAGTCTTTCCTTCTACAGAGCTTCCGAGGAACTCATGGGCAACGATCGGGTTTCTTCCGTTGATGACCTTGGAGTAGTCTCTTCTCTTGTAGAACATACCCATATCAACGCCGAGGTTGTTGGCGAGGTATACGGCACGGCTCATAGCACCCTCATCCGGGCTGATGACCATTAAGTGGTCTTTATCGATCTTTAAGGTATTGTCATGTTTAAACAGTGCTTTCACGAACTGGTAAGTCGGCATGAAGTTGTCAAGGCCGGATAACGGGATCGCGTTCTGGACACGCGGGTCATGCGCATCAAATGTGATGATGTTGGACACGCCCATGCTTACTAACTCTTCCAGTGCCATTGCGCAGTCTAAAGACTCTCTGTGAGTACGTTTGTGCTGACGGCTCTCATAAAGGAACGGCATGATCACGTTGATGCGGTGTGCAGTTGATGCGGTCGCACCGATGATCCTCTTTAAGTCCTGGTAGTGGTCATCCGGGGACATGTGGTTTACATATCCGGACATCTTGTAGGTGAGAGAGTGGTTTGTCACATCGACCATGCAGAAAATATCGGTTCCGCGAACAGACTCATTTACGATTCCCTTTGCTTCACCGCTTCCGAAACGCGGGCATGCGCAGTCGAGAAGGTAGGAGTCAACATCGTAGCCGCGGTACTGTAAATTGCCCTGACGGCGAATTAATTCTTCCGTATCGTTGCGGCGGAAGTTTACGATGTGGTCATTGACTTTCTGCGCAAGATCACGGCAGCTCTCAAGAGCAGCGATCTTAAGCGGTGCGAGCGGCAGACGGTCGTTGAAAACGTACTGATTAGACATGTCAGATAATCCTCCGATTTTTAGTGGTGCGGTCTGATCTCTTGTCAGGTCAGACTGTCCGATCATATTTTTGACCTGCATTTCCTTATTATACGGGATGAGCAGGCATTCCACGCCGAGTATACCATTTTCGGACATTTTTCGTCAATAGTTTCGCATGAAAATTCGTCAGAACATTCCTTTACAAATTGGAGGAAGATTGGTATGATTGTGTTTAGAACCATGCAGGAAGGGAAAATAAAGTGAAATATCAGGGACATAAAATTACGGCAGTCGCTCCCGGTTCCATCGCAGAAGAACTGGAACTGGAGCCGGGCGATGTGCTTCTTACCATAGACGGGGAGGAACTGGAAGATATCTTCGACTATGATTATATGACGGACGCTGAGAGCTTCGTGATGGTCGTCCGGAAAGCAGACGGCGAAGAGTGGGAACTTGAGATCGAGAGCGGCGGGGAGGACTTAGGACTCACCTTCGAGAACGGACTCATGAGTGACTACAAGTCATGTTCCAACAAGTGCATATTCTGCTTTATCGACCAGATGCCGCCGGGAATGCGTGAAACTCTCTACTTTAAGGACGATGACTCGAGACTTTCGTTCCTCCAGGGAAACTACATCACCCTGACAAATATGAAGGACAAGGATATCGAGCGTATCATCCGTTTCCATCTGGCTCCGATCAATATCTCGGTCCAGACGATGAACCCGGAGCTGCGCTGCAAAATGCTCCACAACCGGTTTGCGGGGGAGGCGTTAAAGAAGATCGACCGGCTTTACGAGGCGGAGACGGAGATGAACGGGCAGATCGTTCTCTGCAAAGGCGTCAATGACGGAAAGGAACTGGCGTACACGATCGAGCAGCTCTCAAAGTATGCGCCGGTAATGCAGAGTGTGTCGGTTGTTCCGGTCGGACTCTCGAAATACCGTGACGGCCTTTATCCGCTGGAACCGTTTACAAAGGAAGATGCCTGTGAGGTCATCGACCTGATCGAAAAATGGCAGAAGATCAATTATGAGCGCCACGGGATCCATTTTATCCATGCAAGCGACGAGTGGTATATTCTGGCGGAACGGGAGATGCCGGAGGAAGGACGCTATGACGGATACATCCAGCTGGAAAATGGCGTCGGCATGCTGCGTCTCCTTCAGGAAGAGGTGATGGACGCCCTGGACGGGAAGAAGGACGACGGGGTGAAGGAAGAACTCTCGATCGCGACGGGATACCTGCCGTACCCGTATCTGGAAAAGCTTGTGAGGGAGATCGAAAAGGTCTATCCGGGACGAAACGTCCATGTATATCGGATCCGGAATGACTTCTTCGGGGAGAAGATCACGGTGGCCGGCCTCATCACGGGGCAGGATCTGATCGCACAGCTGAAAGAAAGACCGCTGGGAGAGAGATTGCTTCTTCCGGCCGTCATGTTCAAAAGCGGAGAAGATGTTTTCCTGGATGACATCACAAAGACCCAGGCGGAAGATGCTTTACAGATTCCGATAAATATAGTAAAATCAAGCGGATATGACCTTGTCGATGCGATCCTCGATCCGGAAGCGGCGAGAGAGCAGACTGCGGAACACGGGGCATATGAGCTTACAATGAAAGACGCCGGACTCACGGAAGACGGAGAAGTCATTCCGGACTGGGACGGCGAAGTATAGAAATGAGGAAAAAATATGAGTAAACCAGTAGTGGCGATCGTCGGCAGACCGAACGTGGGAAAATCCACACTCTTTAATGTACTTGCCGGCAGCACGATCTCGATCGTAAAAGATACTCCGGGTGTGACAAGAGACCGTATTTATGCGGACTGCACCTGGTTAAACAACAACTTTACCCTGATCGATACAGGCGGAATCGAGCCGGATTCCAAGGACATCATCCTTGCCCAGATGCGGGAACAGGCTCAGATCGCGATCGATACCGCGGACGTGATCATTTTCATCGTCGATGTCCGCCAGGGACTTGTTGACGCGGATTCCAAGGTTGCGGACATGCTCAGAAAGTCCAAGAAACCGGTCGTTCTTGCGGTCAACAAAGTGGACAGTATGGCAAAATTCGGAAATGATGTATACGAATTCTACAACCTCGGAATCGGCGATCCGGTTCCGGTATCCGCAGCGTCGAGACTCGGTCTCGGTGAGCTCCTTGACGAGGTAGTAAAATACTTCCGTGAGGACCAGTATGACGACAGCGAGGACGACCGTCCGAGGATCGCGATCGTCGGAAAACCGAATGTCGGAAAATCTTCCATTATCAATAAGCTTCTCGGCGAGAACCGTGTGATCGTGTCCAACATCGCCGGAACAACGAGAGATGCCGTTGATACGGAGATCGTGAGAAACGGCACGGAATATATCTTTATCGATACGGCCGGTCTCAGAAGAAAGAGCAAGATCAAAGAGGATATCGAGCGCTACAGCATCATCCGCACGGTAACAGCCGTTGAGCGCGCTGACGTGGTCCTCATGGTCATCGACGCCGTTGAGGGGATCACCGAGCAGGATGCGAAGATCGCCGGGATCGCCCATGACCGCGGAAAAGGCGTGATCGTTGTTGTCAACAAGTGGGATGCGATCGAGAAGAATGATAAGACGATCTATGAGTACACAAGAAAATTAAAAGAGACCCTGTCCTATATGCCGTATGCGGAGTATATCTTCGTGTCCGCCCTGACCGGACAGAGAATGGAAAAACTCTTTGAGCTGATCGATATGGTCCGCGAGAACCAGACGCTCCGTGTGGCGACCGGCGTCTTAAACGAGATCGTGACAGAAGCTGTCGCGATGCAGCAGCCGCCGTCCGATAAGGGCAAACGCTTAAAGATCTACTATGTGACCCAGGTTGCGGTAAAACCGCCGACCTTCGTAATTTTCGTGAACGATAAGGAGTTAATGCATTTCTCCTACACGAGATACCTGGAAAACAAGATCCGTGAGGCCTTTGGCTTCCGCGGAACATCCCTGAAATTCATCATCCGTGAGAGGAAGGAGAAGGATTAAGCGATGGGCAGAGTGCTTTGTCTTGTTATAGGTTATGTGTTTGGATTATTCCAGACAGGATATCTTTACGGGAAGATGAACCATATCGATATCAGAAATTACGGCAGCGGAAACTCCGGAACGACAAACGCGCTCCGGGTTCTCGGAAAGAAGGCGGGACTCATCGTCTTTGCGGGCGACTTTTTAAAGACTGTTTTCGCATGTCTTGCAGTCCGGATCATCTTTAAAGCAAGCCCGGATACAGACCTCTACGTGCTCTATGCGGGTCTCGGAGTTGTCCTTGGACATAATTTCCCGTGCTATCTGCACTTTAAAGGCGGAAAAGGGATCGCATCCATGGCGGGGATCCTCGTGTCCATGGACTGGCGCGTGACGCTCGTCTGTGCGGCTCTGTTCCTCGGCGCTGTGATCATCACAAGATATGTGTCCCTGGGATCGATCCTGGTCGTGATCTCATTCTTCATCCAGATGCTGATCTATGGATCACGGGGGGATTACCGTGTGTCCGAAGGAAGTCTCATGGAGTTTTTTGCCATCTCCTTTATTCTGATGGCGATGGCGATCTGGAGACACAGGGCAAATATTAAACGACTGTTATCCGGTACGGAGAATAAGCTCTGGGGCGGAAAGAAATAAACCGGCATCAGGTGCGTACATAAGAAAATCAACCTTAGGGCGTAGAAAAAGGAGTTCCTGAACATGGAAAAGATTGGTATTATCGGTTCCGGTACATGGGGAACCGCAATTGCGGTACTGCTGGTAAATAACGGACATGAGGTGACACTCTGGTCCGCGATCCCGGCAGAGATCGAGGAGATGGCAAAGACAAGGACCCACAGGAATCTTCCGGGTGTGACACTTCCGGAAGGACTCATCTATACTGCGGATCTTGAAAAGGCGATGGCGGATAAAGATCTTCTTGTGATGGCAGTCCCGTCTGTTTTCGTGCGCAGTACGGCGCAGAAGATGAAACCGTTCTGTAAGGATGGCCAGCTCATTGTCGATGTCGCAAAGGGGATCGAGGAGAATACTCTCGATACAATGACACAGATCATCAAAGAGGAGCTCCCGATGGCTGAGACGGCCGTTCTCTCCGGACCGAGCCACGCGGAAGAGGTAAGCCGCGGACTCCCAACGCTCTGTGTTGCGGGATCCCACAAAAAGAAGATCGCGGAGTATATCCAGTCCACCTTCATCAGTCCGGTATTCCGTGTATACACGAGTCCGGATGTCCTGGGGATCGAGACAGGAGCAGCGTTGAAGAACGTTGTTGCCCTGGCGGCCGGGATCGCTGACGGTCTTGGTTACGGGGACAATGCAAAAGCGGCCCTCATCACCCGCGGAATGGCGGAGATCGCGAGACTTGGCGTTGCCATGGGCGGAAAATATCAGACTTACACAGGACTCTCCGGGATCGGAGACCTGATCGTGACATGTGCAAGCATGCACAGCAGAAACCGCCGTGCCGGGATCCTCATCGGAAAAGGATACACGATGGAGGAAGCCATGAAGGAAGTCCAGATGGTGGTGGAAGGCGTTTATTCCGCAAAGGCTGCGAGAGCGCTTGCAAAGAAATATAACGTCTCCATGCCGATCGTTGAACAGGTCAACGAGGTCCTGTTTGAAGGAAAACCGGCGAAAGAGGCCGTTGCTGACCTGATGCTCCGCGACAAGCGCATCGAGCACAGCGACCTTCCGTGGGAATAAAGATCCGGACAGACCTGCCGCATGAGTGAATAAAAACATCCCCCTCGCGCATACACTGAAACAGTATATGCGAGGGGGTATTTTTATGGATGATTTCCATGTATACAAGGATATCGAGGCGAGGACGGGCGGCGAGATCTATGTGGGCGTCGTGGGACCCGTGCGCACCGGGAAATCTACGTTTATCAAGCGGTTTATGGAACTTCTCGTTCTCCCGAACCTTCCGGACGGGCAGAAAAAATCGCAGACTAGGGATGAACTCCCGCAGAGCGCCGCTGGGAAGACGATCATGACCACGGAGCCGAAGTTTATCCCGAAGGAGGCGGCGGAGCTGGAACTCGCGGAGGGGATCCGGGCGAAGGTGCGGCTCATCGACTGCGTGGGATTTATGGTGGAAGGCGCCGCAGGACACACGGAAAACGGGGAGGAACGGCTTGTGAAGACTCCCTGGTACGACTACGAGATCCCCTTTACCCAGGCGGCGGAGATCGGGACGAGAAAGGTGATCCGGGACCATTCCACCATCGGTATTGTCGTGGCCTGCGACGGGAGCTTCGGGGAGCTTACCAGGGAGGACTTCCGGGAAGCGGAAGAGCAGACAATCTCAGAGCTAAAGGAGATCGGAAAGCCGTTCCTGATCGTGCTCAATTCCACGAGACCGTATGCGGCGGATACGAAAGCGCTGGCGCTTAAGATGGAAAACCAGTACGGAGTTCCGGTCCGGGCGGCAAACTGTGAGCAGTTAAAGAAGGAGGACATTGAGGAGATCCTGGGGACAGTCCTTCTGGAGTTCCCCGTGACGGAACTCGACCTCGAGATCCCGAAGTGGGCGGAGATCCTGCCGGATACCCATGCGATCAAGGCGGACATGATCGCGGAGGCGGAAAAGCTTTTAAAACGTTCTGTTCAGATGAAAGATGTGCCGAAGGAGACGGTCCCGGAAGAAGACCGGGCGGTGAAAAAGCTGATCGCGGATGAACTCGATCTTGCGAGCGGGCGCGTGACGATCCGGGTCGTCGTCGACGAGAATGCGTACTTTGAGGTCCTGAGCGACATCTCCGGACTGCCGGTGCGCGATGAATACAGCCTGTTTAAGATCCTAAAAGATTCAGCGGAGATGCAGGGCGAGTATGAGAAGGTGAAAAATGCCCTGGCGGAGGTCCGGCAGAAAGGATACGGCATCGTCCTGCCGGATAAGACGGAGATTTCCCTGGATGAGCCGGAGCTGATCCGCCACGGCAGCAAATACGGGGTGAAGATCCATGCCCAGGCTCCGTCCATCAATCTTATCAAAGCGCGGATCGAGACGGAGATCGCCCCGATCGTCGGAAACGAGCAGCAGGCGAAGGATCTGATCGCGTACATAAAGGACGGGGAAGCGACGGAGGACGGCGTCTGGGATACGAATATCTTTGGAAAATCTGTGGAACAGATCGTGGAGGACGGCATGCAGGCGAAGATCTCCCAGATGACAGAGGATTGCCAGATGAAACTCCAGGATACGCTACAGAAAATTATCAATGACAGTAATGGAGGAATGATTTGCATAATTATCTGAAATTTGCTATAATAGATACAAATAATACAGCTGATTTGCAGCGCGAGGAGGGGTTCCATGAAACTGACATTTATCGGCGCGGATCATGAAGTGACTGGCAGCTGCCATTATCTCAATGCGGCTGGAAAAAACATCCTGATCGATTATGGTATGGAACAGGGCGGAAACGTCTATGAGAATGCGGATCTTCCAATCCCGTTCTCCGATGTGGATTACATCTTTATCACCCACGCCCATATCGACCACACGGGCCTTTTGCCGTTGATCTACGCGAAGGGCTTCAAGGGTCAGATCTTTGCGACCCAGGCGACCTGTGATCTCTGCAACATTATGTTAAAGGACAGTGCCCACATCCAGGAGATGGAGGCAGAGTGGAAGAACAGAAAGGCGAGACGTGCCGGAAATCCGGAAGTTCAGGCACTCTACACGGTCAATGACGCTGAGGGCGTCTTAAAGCACTTTGTCCCGTGCCACTACGGCGATATCCTGACGATCTGTGAAGGGATCGAGGTACGCTTTACTGATGTCGGCCATCTGCTCGGCTCCGCGTCCATCGAGATCTGGATCGACGAGGACGGCGTAAAGAAAAAGATCGTGTTCTCCGGCGATATCGGAAACAAGAATAAGCCGCTGATCAAGGACCCGCAGTATACGGATGAGGCGGATTATGTGGTGATGGAGTCCACCTACGGCGACAGAACCCACGGAGAGCGGCCGGATTACGTGACCGAACTGGCCAACATCATCCAGGAGACCTTCGACCGGGGCGGCAACGTGGTCATTCCGGCATTTGCGGTGGGCCGTACCCAGGAGATGCTTTATTTCATCCGTCAGATCAAAGAAGAAGGACGCGTTCACGGACACGATAATTTCAAAGTTTATGTGGACAGTCCGCTTGCAAATGAAGCGACAACCATTTTTAATGAACATATTTATGACTGTTTTGATGAAGAAGCGCTGGCACTTGTAAATAAGGGCATCAACCCGTTAATGTTCCCGGGACTGAAAACTTCGATCACAAGTGACGATTCCAAAGCCATCAACTTTGACGAGGACTGCAAAGTAATCATTTCCGCGAGTGGTATGTGCGATGCCGGACGAATCAAACATCACCTGAAACACAATCTGTGGAATCCGAACAACACGATTCTGTTTGTCGGTTATCAGGCAATCGGAACGCTCGGAAGATCACTTCTCGAAGGTGCTACAGAGGTAAAACTTTTTGGTGAGACTGTTTATGTTGGCGCAGAAATCTGCCAGATGCCGGGCATCAGCGGTCATGCCGATGTAAACGGACTTATGACCAGGATCAAATCTTTCAGTCAGAAACCGACAAAAGTTTTTGTTACACATGGTGATGATGAAGTGACGGAAATTTTTGCAAGACGTCTTGAAGAAGAACTTGGACTGGATGCAATGGCACCGTTCAGCGGCACCGTTTTTGACCTCGCAGAAAATGTCTGCATCTATGAAGCACAGGGCATCAAGATCACGAAGGCTGCCGTTTCACCGAAGACTTCGAAAGCTGCACGTGCATTCCAGAAACTGGTTGCTATGGGACAGCGTCTTATGTCTGTTATCCGTAAGAGCGAAGGTATTCCGAACAAAGACCTCGACCGCTTTACAAGAGAAGTGCAGTCATTGTGTGATAAATGGGACCGAGATGATCTGTCATAAAGAATTGCAAATAAAAATCAATATAAAGAGATGCAAAAACCGGAGAGCCGATGTGGTTC
>ERZ1106964.2027-NODE-2027-length-11627-cov-4.116056_pt1 | contig 11627 bp, 10 predicted proteins | sample MGYA00403682_ERZ1106964 | MGnify/ENA primary metagenome ERZ1106964 (study PRJEB35170, sample SAMEA104062451) | human gut metagenome | biome: human gut; feature: human-associated habitat; material: faeces | place: Denmark | collected 2013-04-10 ...
TTGCAGTTTAGTCCAGCTTCATGTCGCCGTCTTTGATCCAGCCCCACTTGCGCAGAGGAATCGCGAACAGCCACGTCAGCACCGCCGGCAACACGAAGGAGATCAGCGCCAGCCCCAGCCAGTCCATGGCGCCGATGCCGGGTTTCAGTCCGGCGGCCACGTCGCTGACCCAGCCGGTATATACGCCGATCTGCCCCACCAACCCGCAGGTGCCCATGCCGCTGGACACGGCGGGGCCGTTCATTTGCAGCCCAAAGATGCAGGTGGCGATGGGGCCGGTGACGGCGGCGGCCAGCGTGGGGGGGATCCAGACACGGGGATTGCGGACGATGTTGCCCATTTGCAGCATACTGGTGCCAAGTCCCTGCGCCGCCAGACCGCCCCAGCGGTTCTCCGGGAAGCTCATGACGGCGAAGCCGATCATCTGGGCACAGCAGCCTGCTACGGCGGCGCCGCCGGCCAGACCCGTCAGGCCCAGCGCCAGACAGATGGCGGCGGAGGAGATGGGAAGGGTCAGGGCCACGCCGATGACCACGGAGACGATGATCCCCATGAAGAAGGGCTGGAGCTCCGTGGCCCACATGATGGCCTGTCCCACGGCGGAGGCGGCCTTGCCCACCGGGGCGGCAATGAGGGCGGCGAAGCCGATGCCCGCCAGCACCGTGACGATGGGCGTCACCAGAATATCGATCTTAGTCTCCTTACTGACGGCCTTACCCAGCTCGGCGGCCAGAATGGTGACGAACAGCACCGCCAGCGGGCCGCCGGCTCCACCCATGGAGTTGGTGGCGAAGCCCACGGGGATCAGGGAGAACAGCACCAGCGGCGGGGCCTCCAGTGCCCGGCCGATGGCTACCGCCATGCCGGGGCCCACCATGGCGGAGCACAGGCTGCCGATGGTGTAGGCCACGGCCCCCTCGCCCTTGCCGATGGTGACGATGCTCTCCGTCAGGAAGCCGATGTGCAGCTGCGTCCCCAGAGTGTTGAGGATGGTCCCCACCAGCAGGGTACAGAAGAGACCCTGCGCCATAGCTCCCATGGCGTCGATGAAGTAGCGCTTGGCGGAGAATGCGATGTTCTTCCGGGCCAGAAATGCTTTGAATTTGTTCATGAGTGTCCCTCTCTTATTGGTAAACTTTGGTGTCTTGACACATGACAGCTTCCATATATTATAGCGGCTCTTTTCCATTTGTCAACAGAAAAATTCCCGGCGGAGGGAGGGCCTCCGCCGGGAAAAGGGGAAATGGTCGTTCTTTTAGGGCCGGTGGTCACTCCACCAGAAAGCCCCGCTGGCGCAGAAGCTGCAGCAGATGCTCATAGGCGGTCTCGTCCGGGCAGGAGAGGGTGTGCAGATGCACGCCGCCGGTGAGCTGGGACAGGGGGGCGGCCCCGTCCATGCGCTTCATGAACTGATCCACGTCCAGACGGCTGGACAGGTGCAGGGGAGCGGTAAGCTGCCCGTAGACCGGGTGCTCCACGATGACGTCCACCACGGTACAGCCGCAGTCCACCATGGCGTCGAGCTCGTCCCGTGTCTCCTCGGCAGAGTGTATACAGGCGATGCGGCGCAGCAGGCCATTTTGTGCGGGGATCACATAGCCCCGTGCGGTGGCGGTGATCTCCTGACCGGCGGCACGCAGCAGGGCGATATCCCCCACGATGATCTGACGGCTGACGCCCAGCTCCTGAGAAAGGGTCGTGGCGCTGATAGGCGCTTGGGATGCGGAAAGCAGCCGGGCGATTTGCTGGCGGCGCTCCGAAGCAGTCATAGCAGACATGGCAAGGTCTCCTCTTTTGAAAATCTCTGGTCATTATACACCAACTGCCATTTTTTGGCAAGCACTTTTTAGCGTATAGAGAGACTGTTTTCTGTTATGTGACGAAAACGTGACGAAACTATGGGGGATTTGGCGGAAAGAATTTCACTATCTGCGCTGTGTATGCGAAAATCGCTGTAAAATGGGATCATGAAACCTTACTAATATGAGATAAAATTAATGTGGATGCTAAAAATTTAGCGGCGGGAGGGCGTGGAATGATCCCGATGACAGAAAGCGGCAGGCTTTTTCCCGGCGGGCGAATTGACAAGGGGAGCGGTGTGTGTTACAATTTGGTTACAAGTGTATGGTTCTATTAAAGAAGGGAGTTATTCAAATGGCTGAAAACAAAAAGACCGAGGGTCTCATCTATAAAAACCACCCTCTGCGCCGTATCGACAACATCATTTACTACGGCAGCATGGCGGACAAGTACATCATTATGCTGCAGATCCTGGACACCAAGAAGGAGCAGGACATGGACGTGGCCACCCGTGTGTCCGTGCAGCTGCAGCTGACGGATCCCGACCTGAAGTCCCGTGACCGGGTGGTGAAGAAGTCCGAGAAGGACAGCCTGTACGCAGCCATGGACGTGGGCTCCATCTGGCTGGAGCGGGCTCTGGCCGGGAAATAAGCGGGTGTCCGGCATGACACGAAAATTCCTGCTGGCGGCGCTGGTGATCCTGCTGGCGGCTTTGTGTACGGTACATCTCACCACGGAGCGCACGCCGCCGGAGAATGTGGTTTCCCCCGCCGTCCACTTGGGCATGGTGGTGCCAAGAGAGGCGCTGGAGAAGCTGAAGGCGGCGGAGACTGCGGCTCTGGCGGCCCCCCAGGCGGCGGAGCCGACGGCAGACGTGACAGCGGAGCCTGCGGAGGAGGAGAGCCTTCCGGCGACGGATACCTCCGTGCTGGCGGCGGCTGTCACCACTGACGCCCTCTACATCCGCCGCAGCGGCGATTGGGACGCCGAGGCGCTGGCGCTGGTGGACTATGGCACCACAGTGGCCGTCACGGGAAAGAGCGGCGGCTGGTATCAGGTGCGCTACGACGGTATCGAGGGCTATCTCTCCGGGGAGTATCTGGACCTGCGGACCTCCGGCCTGACCGGCTACGGACAGGTGACGGCGGATGCGCTGAACCTGCGCTCCGGGGCCGGTACCGGCTATGGGACGGTGACATCCCTCCCCAATGGGGCGTGGGTGTCGGTGTCCCGGTTTGAAAACGGCTGGTTTTATGTAGACTACGACGGGGTGAGCGGCTACGTCTCCGGGGATTATCTGGAGCTGTCTGCCTCCCGGTCCCAAGCCGGGGGAGATACCTCCTCCGATAGTGGTTCCTCCGGCGGCTCCGACGACCTACCCAGCGGCGGCGACGCCGGAACGGTCTCCGGATCGGCGTCGGATCTGGTGGCGCTGGCCCTGTCCTATCAGGGGGTGCCTTACGCCTATGGCGGGGCGTCTCCCAGCGGCTTTGACTGCTCCGGCTATACCATGTACATCTATCAGCGGTTTGGGGTGTATCTGCCACACGGGGCCACGGATCAGCTGAGCTACGGCATGGCGGTGGGCTTCGGGGAACTGCAGCCGGGGGATCTGGTGTTCTTTCAGGATGCGGATTTCTCCTCCAGCGCCGCCTCCCACTGCGGCATCTACATCGGAGACGGGCAGTTCATCCACGCCACCTCCGATTCCCGCTTCAACTGTGTGAAGATCACATCCTTCAGCGAGAGCTACTATGCCAGCCACTTCCTGACGGGCCGGCGGTTGTTCTGAGGGGATAAGAGAACAAAAAGCATCGCATCTGCATAGCAGATGCGATGCTTTTTTACTATTTCTATCGTGTTATGTTACCTATCAGAACAGGCCGGAGATGACGCCGTTTTCGTCCACGTCGATGGCCTCTGCCGCCGGGGTCTTGGGCAGACCCGGCATGGTGAGAATGTCCCCCGTCAGGGCCACGATGAACCCGGCTCCGGCGGAGACCTTCACCTTCCGCACCGTCAAGATGAAGTCCTGAGGGGCCCCCAGCTTCGTGGGGTCATCGGAAAGACTGTACTGGGTCTTGGCCACGCACACCGGCAGGCCGCCGAAGCCCAGCTCCGTCAGGCGGTTGATCTCCCGGTCGGCCTCCTCGGTATAGGCCACATTGTGGCCGCCGTAGATTCTTTGGGTCAGGGCCAGCAGCTTGTCCCGGATGGGAAGGGCGGCATCGTAGGCGAAGCGGAAGTGGTTCTCCCGCTCCAGCGCCCGCAGGACGCCGTGGGCCAGCTCCATGCCGCCCTGGCTGCCCTTCTCCCACACCTCCGATAGGGCCACCTCCGCCCCGTAGGCGGCGCAGGCCTCCTGCACCAGTGCCAGCTCCGCCGCCGAGTCGCTGGTGAAGCGGTTCAGGGCCACCACCGCCGGCAGGCCATAGACCTGTGTGATGTTCTCAATGTGCCGCAGCAGATTGGGAAGGCCCCGGCGCAGGGCTGCCGTGTCCTCCGTGGCCAGCTGGGTCTTATCGGCACCGCCGTGGAGCTTCAGGGCCCGGACCGTGGCCACGATGACCACCGCATCCGGACGCAGTCCCGCCCTACGGCACTTGATATCCAGAAACTTTTCGGCCCCCAGATCGGCGCCGAAGCCCGCCTCCGTCACCACATAGTCCCCCAGCCGCAGGGCAGCCTTGGTGGCGGCTACGCTGTTGCAGCCGTGGGCGATGTTGGCGAAGGGGCCGCCGTGGATGATGGCGGGAGTCCCCTCCAGCGACTGGGCCAGATTGGGGCGGATGGCGTCCTTCAATAGGGCGGCCATGGCCCCCGCCGCCTTCAGGTCGCCGGCAGTCACCGGCTGGCCGTGGCCGTTGTATCCCACGATCATCCGGGCCAGACGAGCCTTCAAGTCCGCTAAATTTTCCGCCAGACACAGCACCGCCATGACCTCCGTAGCCACAGTGATGTCAAAGCCTTCCTCACGGGGTACGCCGTTTCCCTTGCCCCCCAAGCCGCAGAGAATGTACCGCAGCTGGCGGTCGTTCATGTCCACGCAGCGCCGCCACGTCACCTGTTGGATGTCCAGAGCGTTGCCCTGATAGATGTGGTTATCCACCATGGCCGCCAGCAGGTTGTTGGCGGCGCCGATGGCGTGGAAGTCGCCGGTGAAATGGAGGTTGATGTCCTCCATGGGGGCCACCTGCGCCCAGCCGCCGCCGGTAGCTCCGCCCTTGAGACCGAACACCGGCCCCAGAGACGGCTCCCGCAGGGCCAGCACCGTCTTTTTCCCCAGAGCCGACAGGCTGTCCGCCAGCCCAATGCTGGTGGTGGTCTTCCCCTCCCCGGCGGCAGTGGGGTTGATGGCTGTGACCAGGATCAGCTTCCCGGTCTGGGGCTTGCCCACTGTGGCGGAGGGCAGCAGCTTGGCCTTATAGCGGCCGTAGCACTCCAGCTGCTCCTCCGTCAGGCCCAGCTTTGCGCCGATGGCGGTGATGGGGAGGAGGGTACAGCTCTGTGCGATCTCGATATCGGTTTTCATGAGTCAGTCCTCCTTATGCTGCCGTCTGCGGGATGCAGAGATGGTATTTTCCATGAGCATGGCCCGTGTCATGGGGCCTACGCCCCCCGGCACGGGGGTGATATAGGCCGCCTTTTCCGCTACGGCGGCGAAGTCCACGTCGCCGCAGAGTTTGCCCTCCTCATTGCGGTTCATAGCCACATCCACGACCACGGCGCCGGGCTTGACCATGTCGGAGGTGATGAGGCCACGGCGACCCACGGCGGAGATGAGGATATCCGCCCGGCGGCACTGCTCCGCCAGATCCGGCGTGCGGCTGTGGCAGACGGTGACGGTGGCATCCTCCGCCAGAAGCAGCAGGGCCATGGGCTTTCCCACGATGTTGCTGCGGCCCACCACCACACAGTGTTTCCCGGCGGGGGAGATGCCATACGCCCGCAGCAGGGCCATGATCCCGGCGGGGGTGCAGGGCAGGAACCGGGGCAGCCCCAGCATCAGGCGACCCACATTCTCCGGGTGGAAGGCGTCCACGTCCTTCTCCGGGCGGATGGCCTCCAGCACGGCCCGGCTGTCCAGCCCCTCCGGAAGGGGAAGCTGCACCAGAATTCCGTCCACGTCCTCCCGGCGGTTCATGTCCTCCACCAGTGCCAGCAGCTCCTGCTGGGTGGCTTCGGCGGGCAGATGGTGGTTCAGGCACCGCACCCCGCACTGGGCGCAGTCTTTCTCCTTGTTGCGGACGTATACGGCGCTGGCGGGATTGTCCCCCACCAGAATCACCGCCAGACCCGGCTGGCGGGGCAGGGCGGCGGCCTCCTGCCCCAGCCGCTCCCGCATCCGGGCGGACAGGGCCTTGCCGTCTAACAGCACGGCGCTCATGACGGGTCCTCCGTCGGAGCTTCGCCGGAGGGCTCCTCTTGGGAGGGAGCCTCCGTCTCGGAAGAGACGGCTTCGACGGGAGCATCCTCAGTGGGAGTTGCCTGAGCGGGAGACTCAGCTGCCGGGGCGACAGCCGCTTCGGCTGCGGCGGCATTGCGGGCCGCCACGATGTTGACATACAGCTCCTCCGGCTTGTGGGGGTGGAGCTTGATGTTGTAGTACAGCATGAAGAGGGACACGAACACCATCACAAGGCTCAGAGCCTGAGACACCCGGATGGGCTGGCCGCCGATGGTCCAGTTGAAGAGGTACAGGCTGTCGGTCCGCAGGCCCTCGACCCAGAAGCGGCCAATGCCGTACCACAGGAAGTAGAACCAGGTGTTCTCACCGTCGAAGCGGCGGGCCTTGGATACCACGAAGATGATGAGCAGCAGGCCCACCAGATTCCACAGGCTCTCATACAGGAACGTGGGGTGGACCTCCACCAGCTGGCCGGTGACGGTGGTCAGCTGCATCCGCCAGGGCAGGGTGGTCTCGGCGCCGAAGGCCTCCCGGTTCATGAAGTTGCCCCACCGGCCGATGCACTGGCCGATGAGCAGGCCCATCACCGCAAGGTCAAGCATGGCACCCAGCTTATAGCCCCTGTGACGGCTGACGCAGATGCCCACGATGACCACGGCGATGACGGCGCCGTAGATGGCAAGGCCGCCGTCCCAGATGGCAATGGCCTTGCGGAAGCTGAAGCTGCCGTCGCTGTTTTTGAACTGATCCAGATAGAACAGCACATAGTAAATTCTTGCCCCCACGATGGCGCAGGGGATACCCCACAGAACGCTGTCCAGCAGGTCGTCCTCGGTGATGCCGTACTTGGATTTCTGGTTCATGCACCACCAGATGGCGATGACCAGACCAAGGGCGATGAGGATACCGTACCAGTAGATGCCGTTGCCGATGTCCAGCGCCTTGGAGCTGGCGGTAAAGGCCCAGTCCCCGAACAGGCCGGGGAACCGGATGGGGCTGTCAGTCATAATTTGCATGATGATTCCTCCTTGGGATAAAGTGCAGAGCGCCGTGCGCTCGAAGGGGTGGGGTGGCTTCAGGCCTGCGCCGCCAGCTCACGGGCCAGCCGCTCCACCACGCCGGGGGCGTAGGGCAGCTCCAGCCCGGCAGCTGCCAGCGTTTCGGCGTAGAGCTTGCTGCCGCCGGAGGCGCACAGGGCGTGGTATCTGGCCCAGCCGTCCACGGGGTCGGCGTCATAGGCGGCCTTCAGCTGCTGGGCGCAGACGATGGAGAGGGCGTAGCTCACCACATAGCGGGGGAGCATATAGATGGCCATGTTGGTGAACAGATCGCAGCCAGCCAGCACCTGCTGCCGCCACGGCTCGTTGTTCTGCGCCCGGCCGAAGGCCTTCTCCGTGCGGTCGAACTCCTCCGCCCACTGAGAAAGAGAGGCATCCGGGTGCTCATAGAGCCAAGTCTCGAAGGTGTGGATGGAGCAGAAGGCGCATAGCTCCTTGATGAAGTCGTAGCGGTGCTCCGTCAGGAACTGGGGGGCGTGAGGACCGAAGAAGTCCCGTGCGTAGGGGAGGGTCAGCAGCTCCATGGTTTTGGAGTGGACCTCCGCCAGATCGGGACTCAGCCCCACATAGTCCGCCAACGGCTGGCTGCGGTAGGAGAGGTAGCCCTGAAGGCCGTGGCCCAGCTCATGGGTATAGACGGTGACGTCGGAGCCGGTGCCGTCGCAGTTGGCGAAGATGAAGGGCATCCCGCAGGGGGCGCCCAGCATATCGCAGAAGCCCATGCCGGAGATTTTATTGGGAGAGCCTGCCACGTCCAACAGGTCGTGGCGGACCATCTCGTCGAAGAAATGTCCCGCCTCCGGACTCAAGGCGTGATACATCCGGTGAGCGGCCTTGGGCAGCTCCTCTGCCGCCACGGGGACGGCGTTGCCCTCTGGGAACACCAGCGCCCGGTCATAGGGCAGCAGCGTTTCCACCCCCAGCCGCTGGCGCTGCTGCTCCTGCATTTGCAGGTACAGGGGGGTGATGTACTTTTGCACCTGCCGGCAGAACTCGTCCAACTCCGCCCGGCCATAGCCCAGACGCTGCATACTGAGATCGCCGTAGTCGGCAAAGCTGTCGAAGCCGTTTTCACGGGCCAGCTGGTTCCGGGCATGGACCAGCTCCCGCAGGAGCTTTTCCATCACGGGGCCGTTTTCCACGGCGGTCTGCTGCTGGGCGTCATAGGCGGCCTTGCGGCGCTCCCGGTGGGTGCTGGTCAGTGCAAAGCGCAGCTGACCGCCGCTGAGAGTCTCGCCCTGCACCTGATACTTGGTGGAGGCTGCCAGCTGCTGGTATTGGGCGGTGAGCCGGGAGATGCGGGCCTGCAGCTCCTTGCCGCCGGTGTGGAGCCGCTGGTCCAGCGTCAGTAGGCGGCGCAGCTGGGGGCCGAAGGCCTCATCCACCGCCGCAGCGTAGGGACTGTCTGCAATGGTCATGGATAGGGACTGGGTATCCAGCGTCTCCAGTCGGGGCAGAGTCTCCTGCAGCTCCCGCTGGTAAAATTCATCGGTGACATCGTGGAAGGCCCGGATGGTGGCGATGCTCTGGCAGAGAGCTACCTCCTGCTGGAGGGCATCCCGCTGCCGAACCACCTCCAGCAGATCCTCCGGATCTTGGGCGTCCTTAGCCCGCTGGGTCAGGGCATCATACCGGGCCTGAAGGGCCTCTACATCGGGGCTGGTATAGGGAAGGCCGGAAAATTTCCAGTTGTCGTTCACGATCAGTCCTCCTTGGGATAGATAACGGACAGAGCCGCACGGCTGCGGCAGATATGCTCCCGGATGAAATCCAGCACATCCTGCGGGGTGATGCTGTCGTAAATTTCCGGGAAGCGCAGGGGATCAAAGTGCTGGAAGCAGCCCTCCACCAGCGAAATGGCGATGGAATCGAAGGAGTTGAGACCCTTCAGGGAGGCCCCGAAGTTCCCCCGCTTCATCCGCTGCCAGTAGTCCGGATCCAGACCCTCACGGGTCAGGCGTCGGGCCTCCTCTAAAATGGCCTCCATCACGGCAGCGGGATCGTTGCTGTCGCCGCCGGCGTAGGCGTAGGCCGCTCCGGGCAGCAGGTCGAAGGAGCTGCCGAAGGAGCCGTTGATGAGACCCTGACTGTACAGCCGGGAGAACAGGGGACTGGAGTCCCCCATGAGGATATCGCAGGCCAGATCCCCCAGGATGTCCCAGCGCAGCCGCTGCTCTCCCTCCGGGGGAGCGGGGCATTTGAAGCCCACCAGAAACGACGGCATGGATACCTCCATCCGGCAGGAGGTCTCCGACTGAGCGGGGGTGTCTCCCTCGCTGCCACCGTAGTCACGGGGGATATCCGGGCCGCTTTCCGGGGGCAGGATATCCTCCGCTGCCCGGAACACCGCCTCGGCGTCCAGATCACCCACCGCCACCAGACACATATTGGCGGGGGTGTAGAAGGCCTTGTGGCAGCGGTACAGGGTCTCGGCGGTGATGCGGGAGATGCTTTCCACGGAGCCGGCCACGGGGATACGGGCGGGACTCTCCCGGTACAGGGCCTGCAGCATCCGCTTATAGACCTGCCACTCCGGGTCGTCCTCGATCATGCCGATCTCCTGAGCAATGATGCCCTGCTCCTTGGCCACGCTCTCGTCGGTGAAGTACGGCATCGACACAAAGGACAGCAGCTGCCGCAGATTCTCGTCAAAATGCTCCGTGCAGTCGAAGTAGTAGGCCGTCATAGCGTTGCTGGTAAAGGCATTGGGCTCGGCGCCGTTTTTGGCCATCTCCTGCATGGCGTTTCCGTCGGCGGTGTCGAACATCTTGTGTTCCAGATAGTGGGCGATGCCCGCCGGGGTATCCTGCCATGCGCCGTCCTGCTGAAAGCGCAGGTCCATGCCGCCGTAGCGGGTGGCGAACATGGCGTATTTCCGGGTGTAGCCGGGCTTGTGGACCACATAGGCCGGCAGGCCGTTTTTCAGGCGGCGGAAGGTCACCGTCTCGTCAATGCGGGGATAATACATCCTCACGCCTCCTTTCCCTTCAGGAAGTAAATGGTATCCAGCTGCACACTCTGGGCTGCCGCACGGATGCGCTCCGGGGTCACCTGCCGCAGCAGCGCCGCCATCTCCTCCGGGGTCTCCCGGCGGCCGGTGGCCGACTGACCCAGATAGTAGTTTTCCAGCGCTCCCTGAGAATCTCCCAGCGCCTGCAGGGCGCTGAGCAGGCTCTCCCGTGCCGCCGTCAGCTCCCAGTCCTCCCAGAGGCCCTGCCGGATCTCGTCCAGCTGGCGGAGGATCTCCGCCTCGGCCCGGTCATAGTCCGCCGTCTCGATGCCGGAGGACACCGTCAGGATGCCCTTGGAACGGACGTAGGTGCTGGAGGCATAGTAGCAGAGGGAGAGCTTCTCCCGGACGTTCAGAAACAGCTTGGAGTTGCTGGAGCCGCCGAACATGAGATTAGCCAGGATCATGGCAGGCTCGTCGTCGGTATCGCAGCGGAAGCCCATGGAGAGCTTGCCCTGCGTCACGTCCATCTCCTCCGTCACCAGTCGGGGCTGGGAGGGAGCGGCGAACCGTCGGGGCGGCTCCGGCTCCGTTTGGGGGCCACGGGTCAGGGAGGAGAAGGCCGTCAGCAGGGCCTCCTCCACCCGATGGCACTCGGCGCTGCCGCAGTAGAACAGCTCCAGCCGGGAGGAGGACATCATCCGCTGGCTGTGAGCGTAGAGCTTCTGGTTGTTGATCTTGGCCAGCCCCGCCTCGTCACCGAAGCGGCTGATGCCATAGGGCTCCCCGGCGCACATCTCCTGCAAAAGCCGCAGATCGGCCCAGTCCCGCTTGTCGTTGCGGATGGAGCGGATGGCGTCGGCCAGATTGGCCTTCTCGCCCTCCACATATTCCTGCAGAAACCGGCCGCCACGGGTCACAGGGTCCAGCAGCAGCTCCCCCAGCAGCTCCGCCGCAGGCTCCAGCAGCGGTTCATTCCGGGAGACGAACCGGTCGTCGATAAAGCTGGCCACGAAGCCAAGGCACTGCGTCTCCCCCCGCTTGCGGATGGTGGGGCTGATCTGTGCGCCGTAGAGCCGATCCATGGCCGCAGCGAGCTGCTCCATGTCCGGGCAGCGCATGGTGCCGCGGTGCAGCACCGCCGGCAGCAGGGCGTTGTAGGACGCCGTTTCCTTGGCCAGCGGTGTGATGAATTGGGCCGACAGCACCCCGGTTTTGAATTTCCGGGCCGGCAGATAGGTCAGATACACATGGGGCATGAGCTCCCAGCGCTTCACTTCCATGAGATAGGCACCTCCATCGGGTCGTAATCAGAGCCTATTATACCGCAATCTGCATCGATTGAAAAGGGCCAGTTGCCGGAGCGGGGAATTTTTATGGGCAAAAGGAAGCGGGGCGGACAGAGAGTCCG